>Ga0222628_1000149_pt1 | contig 34860 bp, 60 predicted proteins | sample AntAcemetageno95_FD_179860 | JGI IMG/M metagenome (GOLD analysis project Ga0222628, IMG submission 179860) | Saline water microbial communities from Ace Lake, Antarctica - #95 | ecosystem: Environmental > Aquatic > Non-marine Saline and Alkaline > Saline | place: Antarctica: Ace Lake | collected...
GTTTTGTTCTAAATTCTGTTTTTATTTCCTTTCCACAAGTTGGACAATATTTATCTACCATATTCGTGTTAACTATCTTTCAAGTCTTTATTTAATTCCTTTTTGGCACAATCCATACAATATAAAAGTGGACTATAAAGTTCTTTCTGTATATGCTTTACTGATATTCCCAAAATTCTTGCACAAATTGAACAATGTATTGTGTAAGCTTTGCTCATTGTTTCACCTTACTTGTATTCTGCGTCGCCATCCTATAAAATAAGAGTAATATTAATGCTCCTCCGAATATACCGATAATATTCTCTGTAAAAAGCCATCCCAGAATTGCTCCAGTTAAGGAGAAATGAATCCATGAAAATGTCTCTAAATCCATTACGACTTACCCCCTGACTTATGTGTCGCTTCATAAAAGAAAACATCTGATAAGCTCTTGTCTGCTTTACATTTACCACATTGATAATTTGCCCTTCCGAGTCTAATTGACTTGGTCATACATCCACACTTCGGGCATGGACTTAATTCAAAATCATCATCCATTATTCTTGCCTCCATGAGTTTGTGACGTACCAATCTTAACTTTAATTCTCTTAACTATTCCTGTATCATAATCTTTCTTTACATTTTCGATAAATTTCTCCATTTGGTTTACGCTTCTGAATAAAAGGAGTTTTGTATCTCTTGTGTGATTCAACCACCAATCTCCACTTTCGTCTATGTAAACTTCCTGTCCGTCAAAACTCAATGCATATATTGGTTTCATTCTTGCAACTCCTTTCTTTTGTTAATGAGAATCTCTTTATCAAACTTTGATAATGGTTTGGTTACCAATGCTTTTCTTATCTTAATTTCTTCATCTACCATCCCTTTCTTTAGATTAAGCGTAGTGAATATCTCATGGAATAAAGCTGGAGGTATTACTGACCTTTCCATATTTCCTTTTAGTCCTTGAGTTCCTGTCTTACTTCCTCTTGGGGCTGCTTCGTGATGGCAATGTTTTGGTTGATTCTTTTTAAAATTGTGACAAGTTTTTGGATTCCATTTTGATAAGTTAGTCCAAATATCTGTAGGCTTTGCTCTTGAATCTCCATATTGACAATACCATGCTGTCTTTCTCCATTCTACTGGTAAGAACCATCTTGCTCTTGCTCTAGGATTTTCTATGAAGAAATGTATTCCAAGTGTTGTACAGATTTCCCCTATGTGTTTACATAAATCTAATAATCTTTTACCTATCTCCGCCTGTGGCGTTTTTGGAGATCGATCTGCGTCCCAGTGAGTATTTCCTGCAGCCATACTAAATGTTGTGCATGGTGGTGACATCCAAACAACATCTGCTTCTCTTATCCTATTCCAAACTTCTTCAGTTAATCCGTTATTTAAATCAATTGTGACATCACAATTAAACTTAGAATTATTATCTACTGTGAATGTTTCATGTCCTAGTTCTCTAGCAACTTTACTAAAGCTTTGAGTTCCTGCAAATAGTTCTACTGTTTTCATGGCGACGCCTCCTGGACAGTATGGGAATAGTTATCTTTTAATTTTAAACAATATTTGCACGTTACTTCATTCCAATCATTTGTTAATTTTGGGAAAGGTACTTTTTTACATATACAATCCGTTAATGGCAAAGTACTCTCTTCATTTTTTATTTCAAAATGTATCTTACTCATCTTCTTCCTCCATAGCTTCTTCGCAACACTGTTCACATAAATCTTGTCCACCATAGTGTTCCCATTCACAATTACCATTGTCTTCTTGAGTAAGTCCGCACCTCTCGCATTCACTTCCCATCTTCTACCTCACACTTCGCAAAGTTGATATATCCAGAATCCAATATCTTTAATATTTCATCCTTGTATTTAGTAATCTTTGAAACTCTAAATTCTAAATCAACTACAAGTGCTTCTAATTCTTCACCGATTCCTTCGCATAAAGCTTTTACTTTATTCTTGTCGCTCATCTTCCCCACTCTGGATATTTATTTGTGAATCTTTCTATTCCGCTTCGATATGCTTCATGTCTTTTTTCGTACAACTCGCACTCTTTAGGGCAGTCTCTCGAATGCATATATTTACAATGAGTTAAGACTGTTGCATCGTCGTTCATATTATAGCAAAACTGTTCTAGGAAATCTTTTAGGATTTTTGTTTTCCTATTGTGTTCTTGATTTCTGCTTCCTTGTGATTGCGTTATTAGTGTTTTCATTTTGAGTATGAACCGCCAAGGGAGTTGGCGGTCTGATAGTCAGGAATTTCCCCTAGCTTAAAATTTCTGCCTATCATTTTTCTTCTATGATGTACGGCTCTATGTCTTCTCTTATTAATCTTATCACCCCACCATATTTTTTAATTAATTGTTTTATTGGGATTATGATTGTTTCCGTATCTGTTTTTAGATCCCTGTCTTTTATTTTTTCGTAGTATTTTGGGGAATCTTGCTTTTGTATTTCGTAGTACAACTTGTGTTCACTCAATTCTACGCTTACGTCACAAATATCGTTTGAATTTTCTATTTTTTGTTCTGAGGCGATTGTGGTTCTTTTTACTTTTCTGTTTAACATTCTCATGACTATGGTCATTATTATTTTCTCGAAGTCTGCTGATTTTTCTGGGCATCTTGATAAATCGGCTTTCATATGTATCTTATGATCAATAACCCCTTTCATAGTATGAACTCCTTTAAATCGTCTAGTAGATTAATCATAAAGTCTGGACTCATATCCATATCTGCTTTTTTGAAATCTTTTGCCGTTTCCATGTTTTTTCTTATTAGATTTTTTAATTTGTAGTCTTGTGCTTCAAATAGGATTACCGCTAACTTTCGTGAGCATAGTATTTGGTCGTTGCAGAACCTACTACACGATTTGCACGAACATGATATTACCGTTCTTCCTGGCTTTTTTATTACCCTAACTATTTCTTGGTCTACGTTGTAGAATCCTTTTTCTTCTGGGATTATAAGCCCCATTCTTATCATGTTCTTTGCTGTTTTTATTAAATTATTCATTTTTTTCACCTGGGTGTTTTGAATCTAAATGTAATCCCATGTTGTATAATATCTGGTTTTTTGTAGTTCCAGTTACTACCTTTTTACAGAATGGACACTTTGCAGAGAACCTTGTTATTTCCTCTTTTATTTCTTTGAATTTTATTTCTTTCGCTTCCATAACATACCCTATACCCTATCGCTTATATACTTTTACTTTAACTTAAAAATGATAACAAAGATATATAAAGAAATCATGTTTTACTAGAATACTTTAGATAATCGGCTAAGTGGCAGACGTGAGATGCTTGATCGTTCCACGTCTCCACTCTCCGTTTTTCGTTATTTTATAATGACAACACTACTTAAAAATCTATGCTTTTGCTTTTAGTAGGTTATATATTAGAATATTCATTCCTAAGATTACAAAGACCCAGTTATTTCCATCATTGACTAAGTTGTAACTTAATAGTAGCAAATTTAATATGAATAACTCAAATAATATTTTAATGTTCATTGTTTATTCCCTTGAGAAAACTTCTTTATATTCTTCTTCGTTTTTTGTTCTTCCTACGTCAATTTTTTCTGTTGGTGGGAATTCCCTTTTTGTGTTCTGCCAGTATCTTCTTGGTCTGGTTATTGACTCGAAACTTGGCATTTCTTTTAAATCGTCATAGTCCACATATATTTTGAAGCCCATCTTTTTTAGAACTTGTAAGATTAGCCATTTGTCTGAACTTCTTGCTTTCTTGTCCTGGCTTAGAACTTCTCTTACCATGTCCTTTATTTTGATTAATCTTTCTTTGCTCATTATCCGCAGACCTCTGCTATAAATTCATCTGATAAATCGAAAGTAAATTCAAACTTGTTTTCAAACTGATTATCTAAATTTGCTGTCACTGGGGAGTTAATACTTGGCGTAACATCTATATCGTATTGGTTGTCTATTTGGCTCGTTGAATTGAACTGTGGTCTAAAGTCTGAATTGTAAATTAGGTATCCCGCTCCACATACACACGCTATAAATAATAAAGTTATTACGATTACGTAAATTTTCCAGAAGTATTTTTTCTCTGGTTTTTCTGGTTTTAGATAAGGTTCTTTTGCGATCTCTGATATTTTTGGTAACTCCTTTGTTTGATTTGTTGGTAGCGGTTTTGGTACTTCTGGGATTTCTTTTACTCCCTCGACTTCGTTCTTTACTTGAGTGTAATTATATTCATCCATTATTCATTTGCCTTTGTAAAATATTATTGCATGTATTTATTATAGTATCTTCTTGCAGTGTTGGGGTTCCCGTGCTATTATCTAAATAAGCTATATTCCCCGAAGATTGTGTGTAAAGCAACCCTTGAGTATATCCACTATTGAAAGCATCTTGATTCCTTATTATCTCGTAGTTGTAAAATGATAGGCTTCCAAGTAAAACTAAGGCTGTCGTTATGACCGATAAGATTATTATGTAACGTGTTTTCATTCTTTTAAGGCTCTCAAACATTTAGAAAGATTATTGTCCGCTTGTTTTTGGTCGTGTATTGTTGGATAGAAAATTTTCAAGTTCTCGTCATCTGTTCGTGCTTGGGAGACTAATTCTTGTGCATTCATTTTGATTCCTCCTTTTTTACTTTTATTCCGCATTTTCTCTTGATTATATCGTCGAATGTTTCATTTTTTTTCCCATTTTCTGCCAACCAATCTCTTAGCTTTTTGTCTATTTGTACTTGCGTATATTCTATTTCCATAATATACTTTAGATTAATACCTTTATATACTTTTCTATTTACTATTTATTGGTTATATATGACGTAGAAACATTTATATACTCAGATAATCTATTTAATGGATGAAGAAGCTAACAATTATTTTACTTATGGTCGATTTAGTTTGTGTTGGTATTATTTGTTCTGTTGTTGCGTATAATCACGAGAATCTTTCCATTTATCTTAAAGGTGCTGAGGGTTATTTTAATGAAGTTTCCGATAGTTATATTGGTGATTATTCTGTGTCTTCTATTGCTGATAAATGTTCTCGGTCAGATTTTAAAAGCCAATGTGTTTTCTGGGCTACACCCTTAATATTTGATGAAGACAGGGGATTAGACCGTAGACATTTGATCCCACCTAGCGAAATTTTAAGTGATGGTCGTGGTGTGTGCCGTGATATTTCTGCTTACAGGATGGCTATCTTAAAGTCTTTGAATGTTACTGCTGAGTTTTTTTATGAGCCTAATCACATTTACGTTGCGACTTGGGAAAACGGGAAAACTTGGAGAATCGATAATGATTATATGGTGGAGATCCATAATAGATAAAATGGCTATGATAGATAAACTGAAAACGTACCTTGCAGAAAATGATATGGAGTTGGAGGTTGAGGTGGAAAACACTAAGGATGATTTTAATTACGATGCACTTAGCCTTTCTCGTAGCTTTGTTAATTGTTTCATAGAATTTAAAGAAAAGTTTAAAAATTTTAGCAGTTCTGATTTTGATGACTTTATTAAAACCAATCTTGTGGTTTCTAGTGAGCTTATTAGTTTGAATATGGATTATGGTGGTGGTGAGCAATTTGGCGATTATAAGATTCTTGAAAACATTAAGGATATTGTCAGGAAAAATTATTTCGATATTCATGGATTTTTTGTTGTTTATGCTAAGGTTTCTAAGAAGAAAGATATTTCCGATGAAGGTGACTCCATGTTGAAGGAGTTGGAGGATAAAAATGACTGATTATGATTCCTCTGCTACTAACTGGAACAGTGCTAAAAGGTTTTCTGACCAGAAGATAATGGATATTCTTTACGAGACAGACGAATATGAAATTATAGCACAACATGGCTATCCCAAATATCAGGCTTATGTGGATAGTTCTAACGTTTGCAAAGAAAGGATTGATTATTTTAAATTCAATGCCTTTAAGTTCTTGGTTTCAAAGCTTATACAAGTATTGAGAAATTCTATGTTTGCTATTACAGTTGGTAAAGTCGAAGCGAATAAGTACTTGAAAATATTGAGGAGGATAGAATCCAATATTATTCCTAAACTGTCCATAAGGATCTCTGACAATAGGCTGAGGCTCAAGAAAAGCTATAAAAAATATTTGAATATTGTTCTCCGTATAAAATCTCTTATTAATAATCCACTGAATAAGAATAATTTAATTTATAACAATAAGGTTGATATTGATATTGAAGAAGAAATAAAGAGGGATGAAGATGATTTCGTGGAGCTTCCATGATTAAAAGAAAATTAAAAATTTGGAGTATTTCTAAATTGTCAAATAATATTAATAAAAGACAACATAATAAATACGATGTCAATATAGCTGTATCTGGTGCAACAGGATCAGGAAAATCTACTTTTGTCGCTAAGCTTCTTTTTAGATTTGATAATTTTAAGCCAGAAAAACACATGGTATATGATCGTCAAAGCGTTATTGACTTGATTCAAAAGCAAAAATTTGGTATCGTTTGGGATGACGAGGCAATCGGATCGTCTTATAAGCGTCAATTTCAAAACCAAGGACAACAACAACTTATTAAAACCGTTGCTATGTATCGTAGTAATTCTAATCTATATATTGCTGTTTTGCCAGAGTTTTTTTCTTTAGATAAAGACCTTAGGGATTATTATGCTATTCATATTTTTATAATTAAAAGAGGACTTGCTGTTATGATGCGTAGGGATTCTCGTTCTATGTATGCTACAGATAGGTGGCATACTACTTATAATGAAAAACTAGAAAAGAGTTGGCAGGGGAAGATCGCTAAAAATCCTAATTTTAAAATACCTTACCATAAGCTAAAGGGGTTTGTTTGTTATATAAAGTATAATGATATTACCGAACTGCAAAGAGAATTAATAGAAAGAATAAAAGAAGAAAAAAGAGCGGTTGTTATGGAAAACTCTGAACAAAAAGTAGAGCCTTTTATTGACAAAGTTCTTAGAAGATTACTCGACGGTAAGATAACCAAAGAAGGACTGCAACAGATTTGTCTTTTAGAAGATAAAAAATATAGTAGTGTTACTGTTAATCTAAATAGAATATTAAAAGACAGGGGGGAGAATAGAACATTGAAGGATTTCTTTTCTGAAAATGAAGATAGTGCTGTTGAGGAATCTAAAAGTCAGGTTCTTAGTCTTGTTCCAGATGTTTAGTCTGTGTAAAAAATTTTGCTCGTAAGAACTTTTTTCTGTTAGAAGATATTATAAAAATCTCTTAAATACAAAAACTATATTTCTTATTTAATATATATAATTATAAGGGGTTAATTATTAATATTTCTAATGTCCTCTTACTCCTAAAGTCCTCTAACCTATGTTAGAGGACAAGGTTTAAAAACCCTGTTATCCATTGTTTGCTAATGAAAATATCTAAGGAAATGTTTACCGATTGGTTGCGTTCTAAGAGCCTGTCCCAGACAACCATTGATCACTACCTGTATTACTTTGATGATTACTTTGGTCTGTATGGTTGCTTCACTCAGAGGTCTGTTTCTGATTTCCTTTCTAAGAAGAAATATGCCAATAGAATCTGCCGAGCCTTTGTTTCCAATATTCAAAACTATATTAGAATACATTATAAGCAACTTGATTTAACTGCTAGTATTGTTGCCGAAATTTCCTCTGTCGAATTGCCAAAGATAACCGGTCGTTCTGGTAAAAAGGAAGTTAGGGTTATTCCTATCTATGAAATCTCTGAACTCGAGAAGGCTCTTCTTAACGAAAAAGATAAACTCCAAATGTTACTTACTTTTTATTGTGGTCTTAGATTACAAGAAATGTTATCTGTGCGTTCTATAGATTTTAATTGGGGTTTATGGAAAGAAGCTTTAGACAATGGAGAATTGATAATCGTTAGAGGTAAGGGAGACAAAGAAAGGGTCGTTCCTATTTCTAATTTTCTTATGATCCGTATTGCTAGATACATTCGTAATAATCCAAAATCCCCAGAATCCCCTATATTTATTAATACGAAGCATAAGATAACCTTCAAGAGTAGAAAAAGGGTATGGAGAAGAGTTCTTAATGATGCTGGTATAAGTTCAGGTATTACTAAATTAGATGCTTCTGGTAAGGTTATACAAGAAACTAGGGTGCATCCACATAAACTTAGACACTCTTTTGCAACGCATCTTTTAGAGAATGGTGCAGACATAAAAGAGATACAGGAATTACTTGGTCATGCTGATATATCAACGACTCAGGTATATCTTCATATTAATAGAGAAAAGACAAATAAAAAGGTTAGAGGTATTTTTTCAAATGGATGAAACTTTTGCTGAGAGAGTTATAAAAGAATTACCTAGAGATGGTGGGGCTATAGGATTAACTTTTCTTAGGGTTTATCCAGCCTTTAAATTATTCTCTAGGTCTATTCCTCTTGAAAGTGTTTCTCCAATCTATCGTAATTTAATAAGTGATGTATCTAAGGCAGGTATTGTTTTTAACTTAAATCCTGGATGTATTAAGGTAAAGGATTATTTGCTTTTTATCAGACATTTGTTTCCTGAACTTGATGTTGAAGACTGTCAGAATAATCGTGAAAGTGGTAGACCTGATTTCAGATTATCTAATGTTAGTGATAGATTTCATATTGAATTTAAGTCTTCTTCTGATAGTATTAGACCTAGTCAGTTAGCATGGATTGGTAGCCATCCAAAAGAAGAAGTTTGGTTTTTGATACTTGGAGATATTACAACTACTGGTCTTTGGACTTATAATGATTAACTAAGATTTCTTTCCCCAAACACTTTAACAAACCTATTCCCATAATTATTGTAATTCTAACTTGTGTTTGATTACGTCCACGGTTACTATCGTCGCTAATGTTACTAGAATTATTTTAATATATGACTGCATAAAAGAAATTGGTAACAAACTGAAAACCCCCACTAAAGCTCCTGTCGTTAAAATCCATCCGAGCCAATGCTTAGGATCTCCTAGTGTTAATTTTAAGACTTTTTTAAATTTCATCTTAATTATCTATATTTCTAAAGTTTAAATAGTTTTACTTTTTCGGGTTTCTTATTTCTTCCCTTAAGTTTTTGATTTCTTTTAATAATAGTCCCGTTAGCTTTCCCATGTTTTCATACGCTGGGATATGGCGGTTTAGTTGCTCGGCAAAATTTGCTATGTCTTCGTGTTGTTTTGATTGATTTTCTGTCAGTTTATTTATGTTTTCCACAAGAAACGTTGGGGTCACTTCAAATTTTGTTTTTTTCATATCGTTATACCAATTTTGTACACCTCGACTATTTACTGGCTCATCTGTTTCTAATTCATTTAAGCTGTGGGAATCGTCAATCCACATCCAGATACCCTCATCGTCTCTTATGAATAGTTTTTCTTTTTTATTATTATATTGTCTTGCTAACTCGTTTTTTATCATTCCGTAGTGTTCCCTCGACGTTGTGAATTGGTATGGGGTTAAGTTTATTTTTAATTTTCTTCCTAATGCTTTTACTGTTTTATCTAATTCCCAGACCGCCATTCCTTTGGATGTGTGTGAGCTTTCTGAGAAGAATGATTGTGGTTCGTATATTACTAAGCCCGTTTTTGTGAACCATATTTTTTTGTTGTTGAAAATTACTCTTGGAGTTGATCTGTTAATTCCGATTAATTGGTATTTTATATTGTTGTCCTTTAGTCTTTTTTCCCAATCAATATTATCTTTAAATCTCACTTTCCAGTTGAATGCGTGACCCCTGATTTGTTTCTTTATTTGACGTGCCTTAGTTGATTTTGGTACTTCTTTTAGAACCTTCCAGACGCCGTATGACTCCTTCTCTATTATGCCCTGTTCCTTTGATTGTCGAAGGTAATACTGTAAAGTTTGTTTTTTAATATCTTGTTCTTTAGAAATAGTCGCAGGGGTTTTTCCTTTCTTTATCTCGGAAACTATTAGGTGAAGTATCACTTCTTTATCTCTTTTCATTAATCTACTTATTGATACTTCTTTATAAGTATGTGTTACAATTTAGTAGTGGCTCTAACTATTTTTCAGTGATAACTCGAACGTCCCCATGCCCTCCGCAATTTGGACACATAAAATATATTCTTCCATTTTCTTTTTTATATGCCAGATTCACTCTCTTCTTGCAGAGCTTACAATGTGTACGCTTTCTCGAATCCATATTGCGAGGGGGGGATTTGAACCGCCCGATCTTTGCCGTATGGGGGCAATAGTTTAACCAAGCTAACCTACCTCGCATTTAAAAAAATTAAAAAAAAGATTGCCCGATTTTCTCAGGCATTTAATAGCTACTTAATATAATTAAGTAATCATCCAATCATAGTCAAAGGTATCCTCACTCTTGTCTGTCCCGTCTGCATTCTCAACACCAACCTTGTATGTTCCGTCAGTATCTGCGAATGCTTGAGCAGAATAACATGTGAAGTAGATTCCAGTTCCATCAATAGTTTCTCCAGATTCTGGAACAATGTTAAGATTTAATGTCTTAGCATTACCATCGATAATTTTACTTACGCTAAATGCTTTACTTATTGATCCAGCACCAGCAACTGTGTAAAATTCAGGAACATCAGTCTTTGCTACACCATCACCAGATAATGTTAAACTGTCTACTTGAGTTGTGTTTGTTGCTTCAACAACACAAACTAAGTCACCTGAAGATTTATCTACAGGGGCAGTAATCTTAACATTCTGATTTATTGGAGTAGAAGAAGAAGATTGATTAATTGTACCACCTGCAACATCATTATCAACTACGTTACCAGCATCGTTAAATACCTGTAATGTAGAATCATCAGTTGCAAACATCTCTGCACTCTTAGAATTAACACCACACACTAAAGTAAACTTATCTAACTTAACGTCCAGATAGTCACTTGCATTCAACATAACTTCTAGTTCGTCTCCAGGACTTAAACTTGTTGAAGATGTAATCACTTGAGTTGCTCCACCATTAACCTTTGCGTTAATACTTGGGCTAACTGCTGTTCCTTTGTTGATAGCGTCTACGACCTTTAGGTCAAGAGTAGTAGCAACAGAACATGAGGTAGGTGAAGTGATAGACTGAGTAACTGCCTGTTGGTCACTATAGCCCATGTAAACGAATCCACCGACTAGAATAATCGCAAGAAAGACACCCATAATCAATAATCCATTTCCTTTTCCTTGTTTTCCTATTTTTCTCATTTTTTATAAACCTCCTTTCATTACTGTTTTGTTAGCCACCTTAGTCAAGGCTGTGAATAACTCACATTCGGTATTTCTGATTACCTGGCAGAATTTAGTCGTCAATATCATATTTTTAACACGTATAAATTCTTTATAAGTTGGTATATAAGAAGGTTTATATAAGACATATCACTTAACTTAATGTAGTTTTATGGAAAAAGAAGATGTGTTGAATAGTTATGTTTTATGGAGAAAATGTATAGGCATTTGTTTGATAAATCACCCAACTACTATTTCGGAAATATGTAGAAAAATTAAGGACTCCCGTACTAATCCTAACTTTCATAAATTGATTAAATTCTTGGCAATGGAAAATTATATAAGTATTGATAAGGATGTAATCCCGCACATGATAACTATAGATAACAAAAAACTTGGATGGTTTCTAAGAGAAGGTGAACCCTTTTTTAAAAGTGAAAATTTAATTAAAATTACCATGGGATTGAAACCTTATTACTATGGTTAATTTTGGAAGTATTCTAAGTGCTGGGGGCAAGGTTGGTGGTGGTATATTCAGTAGGCTTCTTAGGATTAAATGGGCTTACGTTTTTATAGTTATTTTATTTATCCAAGCCATCAGCGTTGGGATTAGTAATGGGGGTGGGGTTCAGATAATTATTTCCCTTGGCGAGAGATTTTTTAACATGATCCAAAACTTACACTCGACTTCTCTTCAAATCATTGAGAGTGGTGCTGTTTTTGATGGTTATCTGGCGTTTTTAGGCACTCTGTGGGCATTTATTTCTAATATATGGTTAATCTATCTATGGCTAAAACTATTTAATTTTTTATGGGGGAAGAGTCCGTTTTCTAACGAGTCAGAAGGATTTAAGAATATTAGTTTTGCTATTGGGACTTTCTATCTTCTACAAATTGCATACTTATTCTTTATGAGATATGAACTCAATGTACAATTCTTGGCTAATTATGGATTTGTTGAATTAATAAAATTGCCTTATATTGCTTTCGTTGATTTTTTTAAGGCTGTTATTTTATTGTTTGGATCTCTAGAGTTCAGTAAGGCTGTGTCTAGTGTGGCTAATATTACTTCAAATGAAACTATTATTGGTTCTTGTGGTCAATCTGTCTGCCAGATTTAGAATTTCTCTATCTCTCTGAAAATTAAAAAATTAAAAAATTAAATTGTTTTTGATTACTTCATTAATCCTAATATTAGATTAACAATCGCTCCAATTATCATGATCCATCCTACTACCTGATGAGCTATCAATGGGAGGTATTTTAGAATTGGTACTGCCAAGAACATTCCATTAACGAATGCTCCACCGATTGCTATCGTAACAATCAACCCTAGAATTACAGTAAGCCATCCTGCGATTTTTTTTCCTTGTTTTTTTGCCATTTTTACCTCCTTTCAAGTTTATCTTCAAACGTTTTTTACTGAAACATGAATCCCGTTATTTTACTGAAAGTATCTGTAACGAATGAAGGGGATGATAGGAAAAGGACTAAACCTAAACCGCTAAACAAAGCTACAAAGAACCATGAAACCCAGAACCTTCCCCAATCTGTATTCTTCTTCTTGAATATCCACGATACTGCTGGGATCAACAAAATAAAAAAAACCCATAATATAATTAGATTTGGATTATACACGGATGCCTTTGTCTGAATTAAATCTAAAACTGTTTCGTTTATCATCTTAATCTTTTCCTGAATCCTTTTTTGAATTTATTCATTTTGAAATAACCCAGTAATGCGAACAGAAAGATTATTCCCCCAGTCACTCCCAAGACCATCCACTTATTTGCTAATATGTAACTCCAAAAGATTGCGAAGAGAGTTACCATGAATACTATCCCAACTACGGGGAACAAAAATAATACAATTTTATCCAATAATTTTCTTTTTGCCATATTAAATTTTTCTTTTGAATATCATCCAAAATAATCCTCCGATTGTTAATGCTAGACCTACTCCGAATGTGTCTGAATTTACTCTTAGTAAAAATCCAAAACTAATATAACTATCTATCAACCATGAAATTCCAACCATTAATAAACCTGTAATAAAAACTATTGCTGGTAATGTGTATTTTTTCTTTGCCATTTTATCTTTTCTTCTTTTTAGTTACCGAGTAAATCGCAAACCCACTAATTCCTCCTACTAGAATTAAAATTAATATGACGTTCACCCAGTCAGCAGTCTTACATCCTGAGACTTCTGTTTCAATCGGGTCTACCAACGGCACTATCGCTCTCCAGTATAACGCCCCGTAGTCTTTTTCTATTCTTGTGTAAGGTTGCTGAAAGAATCCGCATTGTCCGTCTTCTTCTAAAATACAAACTCCAGTTCTACATATTTGACCGTTTAGGCAGTCTCCGTCAGTCTCGCATGTGTCTTGCGTTTCATTTCCTTCTCCACCAATATCACTACTTAGCTGACACGTAAAAGTATTTCTTGAACAATATTCGTTAGTCAAACATTGCTGATCTGAAGTACACTCGACTAATCTTTCGTCTACTATTTCACAACTTTCACTAATACATCCGTATCTCCCTATCGTGTTTGCACTTGTTTTGAAAAATTCTAAAGTTCCGCAGTCTCCACGAGAACTACATTCTGCTTCTTGGATTGGAATAAATTCACCACCCTGACAGATTGCATTATTTGGGTAAACTTCCCCGTCGCAACAATCTTCTACTTTTATTGGGTTTTCTAGGTTTACTCTATTTATGTTAGTGCCAGAGCCATAAGTTATCTGTTCGATCTCATAAATATTTGCCTGTCCGTTTTCGTAAATACACCATCCTCCAGATTGAAGACCTCCTTCGCTGACTGCTAAAATATCGCCTGTTATATAATTAATTATTTCTCCTGGCTCTAACTTGTTATCTCCTGAGAATTCGTCTATTCCTGTTGTTCCTGAGAAATCTGTAATTCTTTTTGTCCATGATATGTCGCTTGTTGGTACGTTACATCCTATCACGTTTGCTACTGGTTGCCTTCCGCCCCTCAATGGGTCGTCTCTTATCAATTTGAATGGTTGGTAGGTAACCGTTAGATAAGCTCCTATATCTCCTTCCCATCCACTAAAAACGGTTGGTTCTTCGTATATTACATAAACAAATTTATCGGCATCAACAGTTCCTATATTTATTTCTCCACCACGACTTACATCCCCAGACACTTGCTTGTTTGAACAGAAACTCTTACTATTGCATGTATAATAGGTTAACCTTCTAGTATTACTAAAAAATCCCAAATCTGGAACACTTACTCGTATTGAATATGAATCTGCGTTTTCTGGTAAATTTTTGCCTTTGTAGAACCATTCTCCTTCTGGTCGTAAACTATATTGGAAGCTACTTGTTATTCCTCTTTGGCATTCTATCGTCGCAAAAAATGGAACTTCAACGTATCTTTCTTGGGTTATGCTTTGCAACATTCCACTACCGAAAATAAAAAACATTCCAGATCCTAACAGGACTATAAATATAATCACTTTGGTTTTTTCTTTTTTGATTTTTGCACCAAGTAAAACGACGAAAGAAAGAACTACTAAAGCTACTCCGATGATTGTGAATTTAAATGTCTCTGAAAAAATGAAGAAAGCTAAGAAGATAAGAACTAAAGCTAAGAGTATTCCCACACCGTAAATCCCAAGAAATCCTCTTTTATTTTCCATGTTTTATATCGCTTTATTCCTATTTAATAATCTCGACCATATATTGTACTTATGGCTTATGATTTCTCCCTGTTCGTTTAGTGTATAATTTTCTTCAGAAGTAACGTCCCAGAATAGAAATCTTTTTTGCTCTCGTACTTGTAAATTGATTTGATCGTTCTCTTCGCTGTAGGTACATTCTCCAGTGCAATTAAACATATACTTGTTTTGGAATTGATTTTGAAATTGTTTTAATTCTGATTCTGAATATTTGCTAGAACTTTGAAAATTATTTTGTGCCATTACGCCTATCATTGAGAATAGTAGTAATCCTAATATCGAAAATGTCATTATTTTTTTCATGGTTTTATATGTTTTCTATGTTTTTATACTATTTAAATCCTACTTTTTCGGCTTTTTTCTTTTCGCCCATACGATAAGTGCCACTAAACCGAAAACTAATATAATTGCTATATATGGAACCAACTCGAAAATATCAAACGGTTTTTCTCTTAAACAATTTGCATCTTGGCATCCATATTTACATTGTTTTACTACTTTTTCCACTTTCTGTTGAGAGCATTCATAACTTGAACACTTGCCCTGATTATAATCTTTTACTTCATCTACCCCGTTTGCGTCGCATCTTTTTTCTCCAAAGAAGCCTTCGTCTTGGCAATCTGAATTTATTTTACATGCTACCCCGCATTTTCCTAATGTTATTCCCTGGCTACTCAGTTGATTATCTGAACACAATAAATAATTTACTCCTTCGCATTCTCCTGCTCCTTGAAAACAATTAACATTTTTAAGACCGAATCCGCTTCCTAAATATCCTCCGCATTGAGATACCCATGCCTCATCTCCGTTTGCTTCATTATAATCCCACGCACATAAAACATAACTTGGTACATTATCGAATGAATCAAAATAATATCTACCGTCGGAGACTGATAATAATTCGCTTGATGTAAATCCGTCCCATCCTACTTTATCTGTTTCAACCCATGAGTCTAAGTTGAACCCGATTTTAAACTGGTCACCTGCATGTGAAATATCAGCGTACCATTGTCCCTTACATTCCGATCCTCTTACTTGACCTTCACATTCTGGATATGACCCTGTTATTTCTACGTAAGCATCTGCGTCTTCGTAGGTGTTAGCGTTGTTATAGCTCCACGCACTCGTCAAAGGGAAAACACTTAAAACTAATAATAATAATAATAATTCTTTTTTCATAATCTTCCACCACCACTATTCGAGACACTAGATAACTGTGGATTTATGCTTTGAGGTAGCCCGTTAAAATAAAAGAATGTGATTAATCCTATAATAATCAAACCCCCAAGAATCCAATATTTATACTTTTTTATGAATTTGCTCATATTCTTTCATGTTTTCCTTTTATTTAAATGTTACTTTTTACAGAAATACTATAGACCCGAAGCTTAGTATTGCTGAAACTAAAATAACCCAAATAGGTCTTAATGGAACTTTTCTGAATATTATAGAACTGAATATTAAACTAAAAATCAATACTGGTGCGAAGATAAGTAGGTATGGGATTCCCGATTCTGTTGAAGAGCCTAGCTTTGTTAGTATACTTGTTAAAGTTCCACCCTCGCTGACTTTCAAAAATACCGTTATTTCTCCTGACCTAGATAAATCATCTACGGCTTTTATGTTAAATTGATAGTCTCCAATATCGAAATCTTCTGGAATTGTTATCTTGAAACTTTTCCTTAATTTTGTATCTTTTAGTAAAGGTAGTGTGAATGTTTCTTCTGGGAATGTTACATATTGGCATACTGTTCCTTGCTTATCTTCGCATACTAAAGTTAATTCTCTTGATGAGTCACCGATATTTTCAAACTGGACACTCAATTTTAAGCTTGTGCCTTGTAACATGTTCTTGTCGTATCTTGCTAGACCTTCGCTGACTTCCATAATCCATTGAATTTCTCCTCCAACTATTACTGTTGTACTTCCTCCTCCTGCTTGTCCTGTTGTTTCTACAGATGTTGTGAATGTTGTGTATGTTGTTTTTTCGTTTCCTGCGGAATCGTTTGCTATCACTGATAAATTATAAGTCGCAAAGCCAGAAGTTGAGAAGCTAGTTGATTCAGAGCAATTAAATACTATATCTTCGTTTGATCCGTCTACTCCTCCTGCTAAATTGTAAACTGTGTATCTGCATGAATCTAAATTCAAGTCTGTTGAGTTTGTCGAAAGTCCTACTGTTTGGCTTCCCGTTGTTGTTGTGATTGTCACCGTGTTTATCGTCGGTGAAATAGTATCTACCGTGAATGTTCTGTTTCCTGTAATATCCAAAGCTGAATTTCCTGTTTCTGTCGTATTACATTTTACGTTCCATAAATATGTTGAATCTGTTAAATTTACTACGAATGAATTTATTGAGTCTTCGGTTATACTTGTGTCAGTTTGGTTTACCGACCATCCTCCAGACCAGTTTCCATATAATTCACATGTGTCTACCGTCTGTGTCGAGTGCAACGGCGTGTAGTTTAGATAAATTGATTCGTTCGTATCAAAAAATGAATTATTGTCTATTTGTAAATTAATTATTGGATCGTCTATGTTTACGTTTAAAGTAAAGTTTCCTAATTGATTCCATTTGCTTAATCCTAAACTTGAAACCCCTAAGCAATTCCACAAATATGTATCGGTCTTATTGAAATCCATGTCTATTGACATATTTATATTTGAACTCATACGTGTGTCATTTATTAAAATTCCGTCGTTTGAGTTTCCTGAGCTATCTGTTAAATTTGTGTTGTTATTAAAATGATACTCTGCGACTATTCCTTCTAAAGTTGTATCTGATTCGTTGAATCTTCCCATATTATATAATCCTAAAACTTCTGCTGGGCTTAGAGAACGGTTGAAAATTCTTACTTCATCTATTGAGCCGTTGAAATAGTTTGATGATGTATCTAATCCGTCTGAACCGATTGAGAGTGGCATGTCATTTGTGTCTAATGCTCCCGACATATTCACGTAAGTTTCATTTAATGAATCCCAAATTTGTTGTCCCGCTGTTTCTAAGCTTCCGTTGTAATAAAGTTCTGCACTGCTTCCGTTATAGATTCCTACGATATGAACCCATTGTCCGATTGGAGGTTTACTTGTTGTGTGAATAACGTGTTGAATTCCATTTTGACCTAGTTCTAGTCTTACTTGTCCGTCTTCTTCTGTTGGATGATAAGTTCCGCCAACTCTGATTAATCCAAACATTGAGTATGGTTGAGTTGATTCGTTATGAGACTTTACTATTATTCTATCGAATGCTGTATTGTTATCGAATTTTACCCATGCACTTATAGTTAAATTTTCTGAAATGTTTAAAGACTCCGAATGTGAAACGTTTACTTCATCGTATACTCCATCAAACACGTAGTAGTTTGAGACGTCTGTTGATGTGTTGGTTTGATATTCTCCTGTTGAATTCCATGAATACATTGTTAAGTTTTGTAAATTACTTTCGCTTTCTGCTGAACAAGTTAGAGTTTTTAATTGTGGTGCGTTTGTGTTGTTACCTGGACTTTCTAAAGTTATTTTTGGGTATTGATTATATTGAATATCTAATGCTGAATATTTTAGGATCCCTGCTGAATCAGAATGAAAGATAGTAGATATTTTACAATTATCTCCAGTTAATGAACATCCTGTGCAATCACAAGCTCCGTTATTTAGTGCGGTGTTTAGCGTTGATGTGAAATCGTTTGTTTGATTATTTGTTTCATTAAATTGTCCAGGGCTAGACCATACTTCTGTGTTGTTAATTGTTGTTGATGCATTATTTAAGTTCTCTACGTCGTATTGCGTAAGTTTTCCTTCGTAATATATCGTTGGATAATTTGCAAATGAACAGTCTGCTTCTCCATCTGGATTGTACGCCTTCATATTTGTTCTGATAAATATCTCACTATTTTTTATTCCTTCTGATGGTATCGCAAAGTTACATGTGTTCACAGTCTTTGTATCATCAACCGCTATGGAAGATCCGCAATTAGAATATCCTAGGATTACCCATGCGTCGCCTGTATGATTATAGTAATAAATAATGTTATATCCGTAATGCGACACATCCTTATATCTGTAAAATCCCTTTGTTGTCCAATTAATCGAACCGTAGGTGTAATTTTCTATGCTCATATTTTCATCTATTATGTATGATAGTGGCGATGAGACTGTTCTTCTACATTCAGAAGTTCCGAAATCTTCGTCTACTGATGATTCTAATGTACTACCATAATCATTGTAAGAATCTTCTTGATCCGTTTCTATGTCTGTCTGATTAAACCCTGAAAGATTCATCGTCGCTGATGTTACATTTGCGAATCTATTAATTTCCAAATATCTCGTTATATTTTCGTTTGTCGTGAATGTTAGATTATTTTCTTCTAGCCCATTATTAAAAGTATTTATTAATAGACTGCTTGAAAAACCTATAAACGTTAAACTTAGGACTAAGACTAATCCCAAAACATAGAAATATTTTTTGTTCATTAGATCCACCCCTTCCACATTAGAAATGCTCCTAGAAATGCTCCGAAGTATCCGAGACTCAATCCTTTTATATCTTCAATGGTTTCTTTTTTAATCTTCATTTGATTTGCTCCCTAATAGTCTTTTTCTATAAATAAATAAGTATAATAATGTTATTGTAATCATAGAACCTAATACCCACGTCCTTACTGCGTCCGATGTGAAAAGTCTTACGAAATCTATGAAGAAATTGTTGAAAAAATGTATGATGAACCCTATTATGAATAGACCTGTCGCTAAGACTATGAGTGTTTTAATCGTCCAGAAGAAGAATACGGTCACTAATGCTACGTCCGAACCTGAATAAGCGGTCATGTGCCATATTACTGCGAAAATTCCTACAATCACTGGGACTGTACCATAGAAATAAAGCATATATTCTTTTGGACTCCATTTGTATTTTAAAGCTAGTAAAGTTAATGCTAAAATTGAAACGCTGATTACTGCCATGGATAACATTTCCTCTGCCCCTGGGATTAATAAGGAACTGAAAAGTAAGCTGTCTATTTTACTGAATTGTTGAGGTAAGAATTTGAAAGCCGTGAAACTTTGTGAACCTAGTAGATTTGAACTCAGAAATAACCATCCGAATAATACTATTGCACCAAGTATTAATTGAGGGTATGAAAATCTTTTAAAGAAACTAACTGATGGCTTTTCTCCTTTGTCTACGAATCCTATGCTATCCCCTAGCGAGTTATTTTTACGAATAAAAAATAAAGCAAACGTCATCGCTAGAGTTATAATTAAACCGATTATGTAAATTAATCCGAATAAGAATAAATTAAAAGATATTTGTTCGTTCATTATTTCTGCGTTTCCAAGTACCAAAGTTATGCTCAAAAACATAGTTAAGAAAGTATAAACTGCTAAAGTTATCAGAATAGTTGCTGGTTTTGGTAATCCTCTTGCCATATTAATCCCACTTGGTTAGACTGAATACTATAATCCCTATCACACTTAAAATCCCTACCATTATAAGAATCCAATCCCATCCCGATAAATTTAGTTCACTTATTGTATCTGGTGCTACATCATTTATCTTATCTCCGACATCTTCTACACGTCTATTTATTATATCTAAAATTGATTCGCCTTCTTCTACTATTTTTTCTGGAATTTCACTTATTGTTGCGATTATATCGCCTATTAGTGTTCCTCCAGTTGTTCCTCCGCCGATTATTTGAGATGTTGTGAATGTATTTGAGGCAGAACCTATATTACTTAGTGAATCTGTGCAATAATAAATAACTGTATGTGTTCCGTCTGCCGTTGATTGACTTGCGGTGTGAATTAGTTCTGAGCCTGACATTGTTACGTTCGATCCTCCGTCTAAAGAATAAGTACACGTTGAATCTTCATCTGTTGTAATGTAGAAACTTGTTGGTTGGGCTGTTTCATCCTTTGTGCTTAATGGATTTACTATTGTGATTACTGGTGGATTGTCGTTGTCTGCTAAATATACTATTCCATAAGAATCTAGGACTCCTACGTTTACCGATTGGCTTGATACGGTGTAAGATGTGCTTGTTTCTTGGTCTACTAAATCTTCTATGTCGCTTGGTAAGTCGTTTATTGTGAGGTTTCTAGCCTCTGTGTCTGTGTTTATTATTGTAATGTAGTTATCGTTGCCTTTTTTGGTTGAAAGCGGCTTAACCGCAGATTGCGAACTGGTTGATGTGTAGACTGTTGATAATGGTGGGTGGTAGGTTGCGAAGGCTTTTGTTACATTGTAAGGTGGATATATTATATCATCTAATTGTGGTTCTGAAACCATACTTGCGACATATGGATAATCTGAAGCATTAGAATTATATATGTCTGATGACGCATATTTATAAAAAGCTTGAGATATATTATTCGGAGCATAATTAAGAGTTGTTAATAATACATCAGCTATATCTATTCCCCATCTATTTTGTAGTGACGTTGTATTTTGCTCAGTAGCATTTTTAGACTTCCACTCATTACTATAAATATTTGAACAATTAAAATTATGTGTTGTACAATTTCCTAATATTGTATCATATACTAAGGTTGTATCTACTTCATTTGAAGAATAATGAAAATTTATTCTAAAATTAGGGTAAACACTAGAATCGTTAAATGTTGTCATAAAACCACTAATTATATTCTGGCTATCTGCACCAACAACATGAGTTATGGGTGCGTGAATAATCATTGAGGAATTAAATCTAGTAACTGCTTGATATGTCGCATTTGCTAATTTATTATATTCTATTGCTTTAATTGGGTCTGTAGAAACTAGGTCGTTAAGCCATGAAGATACTCCTTCTGGTTCATTCCAGGCTTCTACTGAACAAATATCTGCATCACATCCAATTTCATCTAAAAAATTATAAATCATATCTCCCCATAATGAATAATTACTTGGAGGACAAGTATTATTATTCCCAGACAATGTACAATATCCAGAAGTTTTATTAACTAGCCATTCGGGTGTTCCACTAATAACCCAAGAAAGTTTTAAGTTATTTTCCCTTGCAAAATCTACCCAATCTTTTTTAGAAGTTATATTGTATAAAGTCTTCCCTGAACATGTGGCACTTCTATTAAAAATTGGCTGGTTAGATGTTTCATTAAGTGAAGAAATATAATACGGATTCATATTAACCCTTATTGTCTTAATACGAAGTTCAAGTATTTTTTCTTTATGCCATGTCGCATTAGCAGTTGAATCACAAATATTATCACCACCTGTTGATATTGCTGCAAATCCAGAAATCATATCTGTTCCACTATTAATACCATAAAAATCATCCTTTACATAACCAATATTATTACTAAAATTAGCTGTTATTGTTTCACTTGATGGAAATCTTGTAATTATTTGTTCGGATGTACAATTTTCATAATCAGATGAATTTGATATACATAAGAAATAATTATAAGAAATACCAGTTATGTTTGTAGAAATAGACTGGTTTGAATGAAATAACCATTCAGTGCTATTGTATTTTGTTAATTGAGAATTATAAACTTCTATTATTTCATTTGATGTTAAACTTCTATTAAAAATAATTGCTTGGTCTATTGTTCCATTAAAATAATCAGAATCTTTTCTATATCCTATCACGCTTGTTGCCCTATCTACTCCGAAATCATTATTACAGGTTACAATAGATTCTTCTCCATTAACAGTATATAATACATTATTTGTTGTAGTTGTGCTATCGAAAGATACAGAAATAAAATTAAATTCATTAAGATTAACTACTAAATCACTTGATGGACAATCAAATGAACCAAAAGATGTTAGTCTTAATTTATCATTATTCAATCCAAGAGATGCGGCTTCAAATTCTGGACTACCAAATACACCTTGCCATCCAGCTACAGAGTTAATTGGATTTATCCATGCAGAAAATGTAAAATTCTTTCCTTCCATTTGTAAACTTTCTATATCTGGCATTTGTATATAATCATTTACTCCATCAAACTTAAAAGCACCATTATATTTACCGACTGTTTCATTCCACACAGCCCCACCATTAACAGTACCATTATTATCATTGCCACTAATATCAAAAACATATGTATCATTTTCACCCAAAGCAGAACGATTATCAAAGTTCATCATCAAAACAACTGATTCATCATAAATTGTAGTGTTAGTGCCATTCCAATATAACTTAACTCCATTAGGTGGATTACTATCCTCCATAGTGAAATTCCATTCTAAGTTAACACTAGAGTTTTCAGTAGTATCACTAACTGGTAAAATTTGAGTAAAGATAACCCCAGCAGAAACCAACACGACGCATAAGACTAACAAAACGATTACACCAAACCACTTGTGATTATTTGTTTGTGCCTTTTTATCTTTATTCATTTTAAAGTCCTCGGTATCTATGTTCAAATCCACACTGGCATATTAACCTTCCGATTGCCCAGCATTTTAATTTAGATCTACACTTCGGACAACGACCAAGCAGTATAAAAATTCTTTCCCTTATTGTCATTTTATTTTTAGTCCAAAAAACAAGGACTCCGACGAGTTCTCGCCTCGTGCATCATCGTCCGTATAAAAGAGGTGACATAGCTTATCTTTCGATAGCCTAGTTTTCTTAATTGTTTTTGTTGGGACGAACCCTGAATTTAGTTTTTTGGATATTGACTATTTTTTTTACCATCTTTTTCTAATTGTTTTATGTTTTGATACTATTTAATATTAACGATTTTTCCGTTCCCAGCCTTGTCGAGTATAATCATGTCGATATAATCTTTTTCCGATTGGATTCCCATTGTTTGATATAATACCTGTATCGTTTTGTTACTATTATACAATGAGAACTCGCCGTTATAACACCTTTCATATTCTTCATATCCATCCAATCTATCGATCTCTGTGAAATTTAATGCCTTTACAAATATAAAATTTAAAGACCATGTTAGGCAGAATTTTACATCTTTGAAGTTTTCCGAGAATAAATATATCTCGACACTATCTGGCTCGGTTACTTCCACGCTTAGTTCTTTTGGCTCGTCTAAAATTAAATCCACCCTTTTATTTTCTAGCCCGATTATAACATCTGTTGAATCCGAATAAAATTTTTGGTCGTCTATATTTTTGTTTGCTATTTTTACTGTCTGGTTCGGTAATACCTTTATTAACTCATAATTTTCCGAGGTGTTCAATTCTATTATTCCTTGGTTTGTTTCTAAGACTATCGTCGTTGGCACTTTTTTATTATTGAACTGAGTCGATATTGATAGTCCTATTTTTTCTTGTTCGGATATTGGCTGGTCTGTTTTTGTGTAGACTAAATAGACTGCCCCAGCAATTAAGAAGACGATCGCAAACAAAATAATAATCTTACTTTTCATCTACTTTCTTTTCGGGATTTATGTTTGCTTGACTTATTATGGACTTTATTAATTCTCCCTGGCTATTTATGTATTCATTTAATTGCTTGTTTCCTGAAGTTTCCATACTCAGATCGTTGTTTACTTTTTTCCATGAGTTGATTACGTCTACCTTGTGTATTTTTTGTTGCGACTTCTCGATTAATCCTATTAAGTATTCTTTTTTATCATCGTCGATTCCTACTGGTATATCTTCTGCTCTTATTGGGATTATTTCCAAATCTGTTACATAATTTGAGAATCCGCCTTTTTGTGTTATCTTTAGATTTTCTTTTGGGATGAAAACTACTTCGGGTTCTAACCTTATTGTTTTTTTGTCTTTTAATAATTCTATATAATTCAAATCCCTTGGGAAGAATTCTACTGCTATCCATCCATTATATTCTACTATTCTGTTTAAAATTCCTTTATTATGTCCGTGTGAATATTTCGTCATGTAGTTTAAAACTTGGCTTCTGTCTTGTGGCTCTTCTTGGTCACGTTTTCTTTCATAGAATATCCACACGAAAAGTCCGACTATTCCTAAGACTATCAATATCATTACTAGGTAAAATAATGTGAAGTTCATAATACACTCTCCTCGTCTTTTTTAACTTCTTTTTTTGGTTGTATTTTTTTCGAGTATGTTATTTCTTTTCCATTATTCAAATCTCTTTCGATTCTTCTTTCTTCGTCTGGCTGGTCTATTGGGTCTGACGACTTCTCGTTTATTGCTTCTTTTATTTTTTCTTGTTCCATATCTACGGGTAAAACGTCAGGTTTTATATTTGGATATGTTGCGTTTATTATTACTAAGACTTTGTTTGTTTTCTTTCCTCCAATCTCTATGTCTCCAGAAAGTTTTACTTCAAAACAATATTCTAAGTTTCCATTTATGTGGGGGGTTCTTACTTGACCTACAGATTCTATGTTTCTGAAATATCCGTCTTTGTAGTCTCTTTCTCTTGTTCCCTCGATGGTTTTGTATAATATTTTTTCTACCTCGTCTGAGTTTATTGGTTCTTTTTCTTCTATCTTTTCTTTCTTGTTCATCTTTTCGACAATGCCTTTCGCCATGAAGCTCAGAAAGAAAACGAATGTCAGAATTCCCAAAATGATGAATGGATATTTTAAGTCTGTTTCAGTTTTTACTACTTTGTATATTATTAGAGCTGTCCACAACAAACCTAACGCTATACCAGAAAAGAATTTAATCCAGTATATTTTATCGTGGTTTTCCCCCGCTTTTATTTCTTCGTTTTCTACCATTGTGCTTCTCCTTTATGGAATCCTAATTTTTTCGATATTTTGTTTCTTGCCCTTTCGTTCGTTAGAACATATATCCCTATTGCTAAAAAGAAAAGTAATAAAACAAATATGGACTGGAATATTAATACTGAGTTTACATTATCCGATGATTCTCTAACATTTGCCAACTCTTCCCATAGACCTTCTTGCGTTTGAGATAGGTTGGATAGTGCTGTTGTTTGATTTATGTCTACTTCTTGCTGTAATGCTTTATATGATTTATCTTGCCTTTGGTATTCTACGTTTGATTCTAGTATTTCTCTTAATGTGTCCTCGTTGAATATTGTGCTTACTATTTTTTGTGTATTGTTTCCGAAAGAACTTGACTGGCAGAACTCGAAATCTGGTTTTATTTGACAGTAAAGTTTAAACGTGTTTTCTAAGAATTCGTAATCTATTGTCCCGTTGGTTAGTCCTGATCCTACGTTTGCCTGTTGGATGTATACTGTTAGTGTTTCGTTCATTGACTGGAAGTTTCCTTCTATTTGTAGATTTAGGTTATACGTTTTATTTGTCTGAGAAGATTCATAAATTATTGGATTTATTGTATATTGTAAGTTTTTTGATTCGCCGACGTTTAAGTCAAAATCGTTTTCAGAAAAGGTTAGCCAGTCGCCAGATAGATGCACGTTTCTTGCTTTGTTTTGACCGTTGTTTCTTATTGTTATAACGTCCTGCTTATTTTCATTGTAAGTCAGATTGTAATTGGTGGTGTATAAAGTTGATATGATTTGTGTCGGATTGTAGTCTATATCTAGGTTTAGATTAATTATCGCATCGTAGTCTGAATTGTGAACATATCCTTCGTCACTCATTACGTTTATATTGCAAGTCTCCGTGAATTGTAATCCGATTATTGTTGCGTAGTAATTAAAAGATTCTACTACGGCTAGGCTCTTGGTATAATTTTTGTAACCGAGTATTGTTGTTATCTCGTTTGAGGTATCTGCGTTTTTTAATCTTACTTGGTCATTAACTTTATTAACCCAGACTATCTTATCTCCTATTACTAGATTTCTATTACACTTATCGAATCCACCTTGGTCTATGTTTATTATTTCTGTTGTGTTTGAATGCCCGACGCTTATTAGATAATCTCCTTCGATTCTTATTTGCCCGTCGAAATTATCGTCTGACTTTATGAAGGCGACTATTGTCTTATTTTCTCCAGATGCTAAATCAAACGGGCTGAATTCAAGTAGTGGGCTTGAACTTCCTAAATCCTGAAAACCGAATGGCTCTGTATTCTTGATCGTAAAGTTGAAAATATAGTCCTGCCCCTCTGTCTTGTTTACACCAAAATTGTTCTCTGTTATTAGAAGCCCGTTTGCACTTACTAAAGGAAAGACGATTAAACCTAGCAATAGAATAAACCCAAGTTTTCTCATTTCTTTTTTTCACCCTTTTTTATCTGTAGTATTTTGAATTTTACCAAGTCCTGTTTTTCTATACCACAAAATTTAGAAACTTCGTCTGGAATACTTACTTGATTTGAAGAACTTCCTATGACCCTTGCAATAAAAATATTATCATCCCTATCTTCTGTCATCTATTAGTTAAAACACTATTCTTTATAAATGTTTCCTACTTGATATTATCCAATATTATTTATCCCTTTTCCTTCTTCTTTTTGCTATTATAAATATAAATAAACATAGGAATATTAGAATTAGGGGGATGATGACGATTAGATAATTTTCAAACAAACCAAGTTTATCTAGCTTCTCTATATCTGGTAGTTCTTTGTCACCACCATATCCCTCGAATTCTCTCTGCCCCATTGCGTTTAGGGCATTATCACCCACACAGCCAATGACTAATTCGTCGTCCCCTCCGCAAAAAAATAGTAACTCGTCACTTGCACTAACGAAGTTGGATAGAATTAGGGTTAATGTTAGTATTGCTATTATATTTTTGTTCATTTTATTGCACTTACGCACCAACTATAAGTATTATCCTTTGAGCATAGTTCTGATTTCAACATTTCTTTTCCATTTTAATTTTTTATCCTAATTTACCCTCGTTACCGATAATTATAGTGCTTCCATCTGATTTAAATAATGTCCAATGTTCTTCTTGAAAACTTAGCGTTGAATTTAAGGTTATAGCCCCTGCTCCTGTTATTGAAATATTATGATTCATTATTATAGGATAATCTATTACACAATTTTCTGAAGCGTTTAAGTTCCAATTTTGGTATGTTGAACTACCTAATGTTAAAATATTTAAATTATCTTTTTCTTCTGTAATATTACGATAAACTTTAAAAGACGGATAACAAATTTTTTCTGCAAAAATAGTATAATTAGAATAGTAAGTTATAGAACCTGCATTATTATAATAATCAGTAAGTTCTATTACATCACTTAATCCTGAAGAATTTGTTGTGATATTTGTTAAATAATTATTATTCTTATCTAAAATTGTTACATTAATATTTTCCATATTTTCTCCATTAGAATTATTAATATAGACTTGATAATACCATTTTCTTATTAATTGATTATTCGCCCCCGAAACATAATAATCCTGAAAGTTACTATTTATAAAAGTATTATTTTTATTTTCTTGTGTTGTGAAAAGTTCTGAAATTGTCGGCATATAAACATCATAACCAGCGATATTATAAAAAGAAATATCTCTAAAAATATTGTGGCTATTCCCAGTAATTAATCCAAAAACATTCGTTCCGTGAAAATAAATTCCAGTGTCATTCGATTGGTTAAGCATTATATTATTAAATGTGTTGTATTCATTCGTGTAGTCTGCAATATAAATGCAATATCCCGTGCAATTGCTAATTTTTAAATTTTCTATTAAATTATTTGCACTATTATCCATATAAAAACTTTTCACATTCGAATTTGATACATTTGAGTATGACATATATTCCCCATAAATCCCACCGTTAGAAATTGAATATCCATTCCCATTAAAAGTGATATTGCTTCCAGTTATATAGATGCAATCATAAGCACTTGTTTCAATATCTGCAATTTGATTATAAACCACATCTGACTCGCTTAAAGTTCTGCAAAAACTAATATTTGTTGAAGCCTCTATCGAGATATTTCTTGTTTCGGTTGATGAAGTATTCCCAGAGCCATCAGTGATGCTAACATTATAAAAATAAAGCCCATCCTTCAAACCAGTCCAATTTATTTCGAATATTTTTGAGGTGAAAGAAGTTTTGTTTATTTCAGAGGTTTCATTAAAAAGAGAATAAGTCATGTTTTGAAATCCAGAACCCTCTATAGAAACATTCACATAAATATTATCCGTAGAACTGATGGCTCCATCCGACAGAGTTCCTTCGTTAAAATTTACACTCAAATTTCCTAAAACCATTTTGATTGAAATGTTATTAAAAAGAACATTTGCATTTATTGATTGGTTATAAGTTCTATTCACCCATAGAGTCAGATTTTGATTAGTCGTGGGTATTAAGTAAAAAGTTTTTATTCCATTGCTATTATAGATATTACTCTGCGCTCCTCCTAATTCTACCCAAAAATTATGCCAATCGAACCACGTTGTTTTAACATCTAAAACAACTTTATATTTTTCATTTGGCGCTAGGGATATCTCTTGATGCAATGAGGAAGAGTTAGGATAATAAATAGAACTGAAAACTGCCAACCCTGATGCATTTATGATTCTAAAACCACTTCCTATAATCCAATCAGAAGAAGAACAATTAAAATTATAGCAATCCACAATTTCGCTTCCTAGATCTTCGGCAGAAATTAATTGGGCAGATAAAACTACGATTACACTTATCAATAACAAAAGTATTTTCTTCATTCTAATTCATTCCCCCCCCCTCCGAGACCATAGCCATTCATTACTAAACAATAATAAATCATTCATATCTACATCATTATCCGCATCTAAATCCCCAGTTAAACCCGTCCCTGTATCTTGCCAATTACTTGCTAACATTGAATAATCTATAAAATTAACATAACCATCTGAATTAAAATCTGCAGAATTAGTTTGATAGCCAACCATCAATTCCAAAGTTCCATAATTCCCTAGCGCATTCGTCACACTCCAATCAATAGTATAATTATTTGGATCTCGCATATCATAAGTTTCTACAAAATTTTCATCTTTATCATATCTATGAAGAAAAACATCATAAGAACTATCTAGATTAGTTATAGCGGTAGTATCATCAACTTCAACTCTTGCCGTCCCTGTAAACCCTTCAAACGCAACGTAATCTTCTGCCATTAATCTAACATCCCAATAAGTTTCATTTGGATCAAAAACCTTATAATCTTCCGTCAAGGGGAATCCTGTATCTATCGTATAGGATTGAATAAAATTATTATCTGTAGTATTGGGTGTTTGTTTGATATCATTAACATCATAACCATTGCTAATATCATTATTCAGAGTATCGTATCTTGCATTAAAATTATCTGCAGTATAACTGCTTCCAACAAAAGAAGAATTTAATTTTAGATTTAAGCTTTCTGCTTTAAGTGTTGGACAGGTTAAGACTAATCCAACTAATCCTGTAGCAACGCCCTTTTTGATTTTATTAATTATTTTTCCCATTATGATGTTATTACTATCCCCGTTCCATTATGATAAATTTTAGCAGAACAATCAGAATTATAACAGGTTTGATTTGAATAAATTGTTCCTGTTGAATTCAATACATCTGCATGAATTGTAACAGCAAATATAGTAGTTATTTTATTCGCCAAATTACCAAGCCAACTAAAATATCCAGTCGAAGCATTAACTTCTATTGCCTTAATAACATAACCACCATCTGTGTTATTCTTCATATAATCAGAACTCCCATTCCAAGTCCCTATAAGATTAGTAAAGACATTATCATAAGTAGAGTTATATCCTGTTGAGTTCGTGTTTCCTTGCATTGGGGTAGCGCCATCAAGTCTAAAATAAGTATCTTCAATGTTCGCATTCCCTACAGTAAGGGTAGTAGCATTTAGATTATCAACATTAATTAAATCTTGTCCATCCCAATCTATTGTAGCTGTTGGAGAATTGTCACCATTAAGATGTAAAGATAATGGTTCATCTATTGGTGCGAAGATTGAATCTAAAAGTCCTTTGTAATAATCGTATAGTGCTGTTGGAGTGTAGCTTTGAAAGTGTTGGGAGTTGTTAGAATAATTTGATAATAAATATGCGTCATAAACTGCTAGGCTAGAATTATATGCGAGTGTCCCATTATATGCTTTTGAGTCCGTCTCATCTGCATTAGTAAAATGGTCTAAATCACTAATTTGGCTTTCTGTTATCGTGACGTTCGTCCAATCTGAAGAGTTAATTGTTTCTGTTATTATACTTTTTGTTCTAACCGACTTAAAAATTATCTCTGTAAAATTGTGGACTTTTCTTAGGGATACTGGGTCACCTGTCAAGGCTCTATACTCGCATAAATATGTTGGTATCTGATCCCCTATCGCTTCCAGTGGAACATCTACATAACCAAAGCCGTTGCCATTTGTCGTAATTGTATATGTTGCACTTAGAATTACGCTAGAACAATCCGAATTATCTGTCAAGTTAAAAACATAGTCATAAGACGTTGATGGAGACGCTGATGGGTATAATGTTAATGAACTTGCTAACGGCAAAATAGTCAAAGTTATTAACAGTAAAAATAGTAATTTCTTCATGTTATTTTATGTTTTCTGTGTTTAATTAGTTTTTGATAGTCCCACCATTATTGATACGACTGCTAAGATGACTATGAATGTTATCCCGACTATAATCTGCATTTTGTTTTTAGCCATACTTGATTCAAATTTACTTACGATATTATTAACTCCACTATTAGAACACTTCTCTATATTTACCTCCTTTTCAATTTGTATAGTTTTTTCCTGCTCTGATATATTCAGTGTTATGATGTCTGATCCTACTTCCGAGAATCTTACTTCTTTTATGAAACTCCCACTCTCTGAAAATATCAAATCGCCTTCCGTATTTTCTAGGATCGAATATATTTTTACGGAGTCTATTATGGCTGTTCTATTATCTAGTGTTTTCGGATAAATCAGGATAGTTGTCGTTTCATTAACACATTGATTTTCAATGACTACGTCTACCTCGCTTAGCGATATTCCAGATGATACGCTTATTGATACGATGGTCAATAACAGTACACACAGCCCATATTTATTTATTATTTTATCCATCCTGATTTACTATGATTGCTGTTACAATCCCAAGTATAAATGTGTTTATGATAAATAGCAATCCCAATGGGTTTTGTGGAATACTGTTTCCTGTTAAAAGTATTGATATAATTGCTTGAGTTAGTAACCCTAGTGCCACTCCTCCGTAAAATGATACAAAGATTACTACTTTATTCATCGTTATCTCCTTTTTCTCTATTCATTAATCCAACTATAATCATTATACAAAAAGAAACAAACGCTGACCATCCAAAAAATGAGTTAAAAAGTATAGATGTCCTATACGGTGGGGTTATTCTCCCAACTATGAATATGCAGAAAAGTATTAATGATAACCACCAAAAAATATCGAATGTGTTACTATAATCATATTTTGTTTTTGCTGATTTGTTATTCATTTTTCACCTCTTTTGTAGACTTTAGCGTATATACTATCAATCTATATAATATTAGACCTGCACATATTATAAGTAATATGTGCCAAAGTTCATAACCTGTTTTTAAAACGGTAGTATTATCTACAATTTTTTCAACTTCTATTTCTTTTGTAATATTTTTATATATCGGCACGTAAGTTGTAATATTTTTATCTACCATATTATCCCTTCACCTCGCCTAACTCCGAGATAGCGAATAGTTCTGATGGTATATGTATGCCAGTCTTTCTATGAACATCCTTTAAATCTTTTATTATCGTCCCTACTATCTTTTGCTCTGCAATTTTAGCCCAATCAAGACCAGATTTTTCAAACTTCCTATGTTCTGCGAGTATTCTTTCTTTAATCCATCCCATTATTCTTTTGCTCCTAACAAAGTGAATTTGTTTATTAAATTGTGCCGTCTTTTTTGCTCTTTTATAAGTATCTTTTGAGATTTAATAATATCTTTATCTAAATTAGACTTGCCAGAATATGCAGATATGTGAAACAATCCAGAGATTAACGAAGATAATACTCTCATCCTTTCACCTCGCTATTTTTTTGTTTTACGTCGTCAAGATTAAAGAATTTTCTAAGCATATGAAATTCCATTGAATTAGGCTCATACTCTTTTCCGTTTAAATCCCTATATTCCATAGATTCTAAAGTCTTAATCCACTTCATGGCTTCGACTCTTACATCATCTTCAAAAACAAAAGTAGGACATCCTCTTTTCCCGTTTACAACTAAATCTTTTAATGTTTTTAATGCTTTAAAATCTCCTTCAGGTGCAACTTGTGTAATCCCCTCATCAAAGTTTTCTGTATTATCCATTTTTCACTCCGTCATTTTCATGTAAGACGTCGTCAAGTCGCTTGTTTGCTATTTCACAATATTCTGGGTTTAATTCTATTCCAATAAAGTCTCTGTTAAGATTCTTACAAGCCAACGCGGTTGTCCCAGAACCCAAAAACATATCCAAAACCAAATCATTCTCATTAGTAAAACCCTTAATTAAATCCTCAATCAATCTTAATGGTTTTTGTGCCCCATGTACCTTATTTTTATCGGATGAATATTTTAATATTGTTGGGTAATGGGTTATTCCCTCTGTCCGATTATATTTAAAAGATTCTCTATTCGCATAAAATATTAACTCATGTTGTTTTCTAAATGGATTACCCATACCAATCTTGCCCTTATCCCAAACTACCATATTTTTATTCTGCCAATCGTAGAAAACTGCAAACAATATTGGATAATATTTATCATCACAGAATATAAAACATCTTCCATTTGGTTTCAATATTCTTTCAATCTCTTTTTTAATCTCTCTGAAAAATCTTTCTTGAATTGACAAGTCTGCCAAGTTTAATACCTTTTTTCTACCAAAGGAAGTTATTGTTGGAGTTGAATATGGAGGGTCTGTGATAATACAATCTACACTAGAATCCTCTATCTCTCTCATAACATCTAAACAATCTCCTTGTATTATTTGATTTCTCATGCTTCTACCTCGTCTAAGACATTGTTTACGAACCTAGTATCCATAACTTCAAATCCTATTTTTTTTGCTTTTGATTCTGTTATGTCTGCCCAAAATGGCATTATCCCATGATTTAATTTACATTGTTGTATCATTTTTCAACCTCGACATTGATGTCGTCGTTTACTATATCACTCTTATTAAATAAGCCCCTCTCTTCAAAATTATCCATCATTGCATCCATCATTAATGTTTCATTAAAATTAATGTCAATTTCTACCCCATCCATATTTCCTGCAACTTTCATTAATGTAGATTGAAATATTGCTTGTTGTAACATCATACCACCAACAACTCCCATACCAAATATTCCTAAATAAATAATTGTATATGTTAATCTTTTAGTATAATTAATCTTTTCTTTCATTTCTCATCTCCGACATTGATGTCGTCGTTTAAAGAATCATGTGTTCTTTCTTCCAAAGTCGGAATAACATATTCTTTAACCAATTTAATTTCTTGTTTACCGACGATTAAATCGCAATCTAAACAGATACTCACATTGGTTCTTTCCCATCTATTTGGGTTTGTGTTCATCCAGAATAGTTTTCTTGTGTTTTTATGTTTGCATTTCATAGGGTTATAATGGAGTTATAGTTTATATAGTTATGGGTTATTGCGAACTTCATTTTATTATACCCTCGACACCGCGACGGAAACTAAGGCTTAGGCGAATCTCTACGCTTCTGTAATTTATTTAGTATATCTTTTTTATTGTCTTGATAGTAAGCTTTCTTTTTGGCTTTTGCTTCTGGAGTTTGATTGTAAGCTTTCTGTTTGGCTTTTGCTTCTGGAGTTTGATTGTAAGCTTTCTGTTTGGCTTTTGCTTCTGGAGTTTGATTGTAAGCTTTCTGTTTGGCTTTTGCTTCTAACTCGTCTTTTGTTGGACCATGCCACTTATTTTGAATTCTATCCCATTCTTTTCTAAATTGACAACTTCTATTCAGAGTTGCTAAAGGTAATGTTAATGGCTCTCCTAATTCTACTAATACTAGATTCTTTCTAACTTCCGCTTCACATAGTCTTTCTTTATTTTCCATAGTGCGTTTAGTAATCAGATTGCGACGTGAGTTTATTTGTTTTAGAAATCAAGTTATTTTAGAAAATGTATTAACAACTATTAATTATTCTTCTTAGTTCTTTTACTCT
>Ga0222628_1000150_pt1 | contig 34577 bp, 54 predicted proteins | sample AntAcemetageno95_FD_179860 | JGI IMG/M metagenome (GOLD analysis project Ga0222628, IMG submission 179860) | Saline water microbial communities from Ace Lake, Antarctica - #95 | ecosystem: Environmental > Aquatic > Non-marine Saline and Alkaline > Saline | place: Antarctica: Ace Lake | collected...
AGTAGATTTGGTATGTCATACTCACAATCTATACTATTTTTGTTTGGTGAAATAGATAAGCTTGAACAGGAAGCGTTGAAGGATAGAAGGAACTATGTTTTAGCTATAGCTAAACTTGAAGAACATGGAATTAAGTTTTAGGTGATAAGAATGGATAAACCAAGGTTAGAAGCAATAGACTGTTTTTGTCAAGAAATTAATGATAATGAACATTTTATAGAATATTATAATACAATATCTACTGATGACCCATATGAAAATAAAAATGTTTTTAGACAAGACCAATTAAAAGCTCGTCTTGAGTGGTTGATTGGTACTACCACACCTACTTTATATGATGCTGGAAACACACCAGGCGAAGTAGATGATGAACATAAATTTATATCAATAAAACAAATTAAAGAATCATTCAGTGAGATTCTAAACGGTGATAAGAATGGATGAGGAATATTTTAACAAGGATTCATTAAAGTATTTCACAATGTATTACTTTCTTATTAAGGATACATCTATTAATATAGATAATTTAATAACTAAGTTTGATGAATATAGTAATAATAAAGGATTAGATATTATTCTAAGTAATAAACAGAAGGAGGCATTATACTATTATTACATACAAAAGAAGTCTAGCGTTGAATTTGAGTTAATCAATACGAAGAATCATAATGTTATTGAACAGAATTTGTTTAAGGCAGACTTGGAAATTAAGTTCCTGAAGGAAAGTGTCGCACACTGGAAGGAAGTAGTGTCTAAGTTGGAAAGATTAGAGGAGATTGAATGAGAGAAATAAAATTTAGAGCATGGGATAAACAAATTAAAGAAATGTTAAGTGTTGATAAAATTGAATGGGATAGAAAATTAGTTTATATTAGAAGCTCAACAAGAGATCATATGGAAACTCCACGAAGAATATCTGAAGATATATGTTGCTTAATGCAATACACCGGTCTTAATGATAAGAACGGAAAGGAAATCTACGAAGGAGATATAGTAGAGTATTTTAAGAGGCGTTATTTTATTAAATTTCATTTAGCTAATTTTATGTTATCAAAGAAAGAATCTAATTTTTTAGGATTAAATAGTGCCATATATTCTCAAGACGGAGTATTAACAGTAATAGGTAACATACATAAAAACCCTAAATTATTAAAGGAGTGAGGATTATGGATGTTATAGAACATGATATTAAATGTATTAAGTGTGGAAAGGTAATGAGGACATTCTTGCCATTGGAAGAATATATTTGCGATGAATGTAATAAGGAATAGTAACCTTTATATAGTACTATATATATTATATATAGGAAGAAATTCCTTATAAATTATAGGTGATAAATTATGGCAGGGCCAGAAAAAGAGTTCCGTAGTGGAGCAATTAAAGCAACAGTGTGGAAGAACGAAGTTGAATTTAAAGGCGTTAAGACAGATGTATTTAAAATAACACTTACTAAATCATACAAAGATAAAAATGGTGAATGGAAAGATACTAACCAATACACTATGAATGATGCACTTAAAGCGGCAGAATTACTTAGAACTGTGGCTAATCAGTATAACATTGAAGAGGTTAAGAGGGATTAATTTCCTTCATTTTATAGCAGGGTAGTATAATAGTATTACGCAGTTTGATCAACTGAGATGCGAGTTCAATTCTCGTTCCAGCTATTATAGAAAGACTTATAAAGATTGAATCCCTCTTTATAAATATATGCAGACTGACAAAGAAGTGACAATATGGGAAAAGTAGGAAGACCACCAGTAAAAACATCATTTAAGAAAGGTGATGCACGTAGCAGAGCTGCTGCTAGTAAAGGTGGGAAGACAAAGAAAATACAAACTAAAATACTTAAGGAACTTAAAGATATTGCTAAACTTGATTCTAATAATTACATGGAAAAGATAGATGTAATTAATCCGTCAACAGGTGACAGGAAACAAACCTACTCAATCCTATTAGCTGGAGAGAAAGGGTTTGACTATTTATTATCTCGTAGATTTACTGAGATAGAAGAATCAATACAACAAGCGATGGCTAAGACTAATAATCCTAAGGAACACATGGAATTGATGAAGCAAGGATTCAATACACTGAAACAATTAAGAGAAACATTGTACGGAACTAATACTAATATTAAAGCTGACGTTAAGACAGAAGATGTATCAAAAGACTTATGGGACAAATTAGGGCAGAAGTGGAAGAAATGAAAGAGGCAATGCCTGACTTAGACTTAGTTGTTAAGTCTTACTTCGGAATTGATCTCTTCCCTTACCAGAAAGAAATAATAGAATCTATTTTTAGTGATGACCGTAAGGTTACAATTAGAGCAACAACACGTGCTGGTAAATCATATTCAGTTGCACTAGCTGCACTGTTATTTGCGTTATGTTACCCAGGTAAGAAGGTTGGGATAATAGCGCCAACACAGCATAAGACTAAAATTATAATGGGATACATTGGTGAGTTCTTATCAGTTGCTCCAGACTTAGTTGGTATGCTTGACATGAGTATGTCTAGTAATGACATCGCAAGACTAAAGAAAGAAACATCTAAGCAGCGTCTAACATTTGTCAATGGAAGTTCAATAGAGGTTTTAACTGCTGACTTGCCAAGTGGTGGTCAGGGATTAATGGGACGTGCTTATCATTTAACTATAGTAGATGAGAGCGCTGAAATTAGTGCTGAAGCTTATTCAAAGATATACCGAATGCTGGTTGAGTCTAAAGATGCTAAATTGGTTGAGATATACAACCCATGGTATTTAAATCATACTTACGAACACTTCAATGACGAGTCATGGAAGAAGATACACATTGACTGGAGACGTTGCGTTAAGGAAGGACGATTACACGAGAACGATATAATGGATCAGAAGAGGAACTTAACTGAGTTAGAGTTTAGTGTATTGTATGATGCTAACTTCCCGAAGGATATAGAGAACAGTATATTCTCACAACAGGGCCATATAGAAAATGCTATACGGAAGAAAGAGTTTAAGTTATACGACAGAATATTAATAGGTGTAGATGTTGCACGAGGCGGTAAGGACTACACGGTAATTACCATAGTTGGTGAATACAAGGGCGACTTCAGTTATATAGAATACAAGAAGATGGACACCAACGACATAATGAAAGTGGTAGGAATGACAACATTATATGCTGATAAATACAAAGCTTACGAAGTGAAGATAAGTGTTGATACTGTTGGACTAGGCGCTGGAGTTCATGACAGACTCAAAGAAATGTCATACAATTCAACTGCATTCTCTGCAGGGTCACGTGCAAGGAATAAGTCACGATTCTATAATATAAAGGCAGAGACTATATTTGAGTTGGCTGATATTATGAAGGAGGGTAAGTTTTACAATTTACCATATCCAAGCGAGTACGCACTACAGTTAAAGAAATGGATATTTGAAGTGAGGTCAGACAGACAGCTTAGAGTAATTGACCCAGAAGATAAGAGTCCTGATTTCGCGGATAGTTTAGCAATTACATTTAATAGACCACAACAAGTATTAGTGGGATCAATAGATTTATAGATAAGTTTATAAAGTCACAGAACTTGTATACTATATAACTTATCTCTTGGAGGAATAAATATGGCATTTTTTGATTTTTTTAGTAACATATTCGTACAGAAAAGCGCACCAGTACAAAAATCTGATTTTATGAGTAAACAAATAGGTAAATACACACAAGTAATTGATTCGATACCTACTTATAACCCTAATGATATTACTGCATTTGAATTAGATAGGAATAAATGTTACATAATGGCTGAGGCAAACGACACATTAAAAAATGTTTTATACGTTGTCAATAGGGAAACTTTCAAGGAAGGATATGATATACAACCTAAATACAGGTTCAAATGTTTAGATTGTGGTGCTGAATATGATAGAGAAGTTGAAATTTGTGAGAACGATAAATGTAAGTCAAGTAATTTAATAGAGCCTGACGAAGAAGAGAAGAAAAGATTAGAGACAACACTTGATATTATTAACAGGAACGACGAGAGTGTTATTAAGTTATTCAAACAAATAGAAAAAGACCTTAATATAGTTGATGAGGCTTACATTTTAAATACAGGTGAAGATGAATACTATAGATTACATCCACTGTCAATCAAGCCGATTATATCTGAGCAAGGATTATTAGGTCACGATGAAGGCGGACGAATGTTAGTATTCCAAACATATGATAGAACTCAAGTATTTCCATTAGATGAAGAACAAGAGATACCTGAAGGACACGTTAGTGCAGATTACTTATCTAACGATGGTAAATATTATAACAGAAGGGAACTAATCAGGATACATAAATTTGATGATGGATTACATGAGTCTTATCCTCCAGTAATGACTCTATGGGATAAATTATATATGTTGAATAAAATGGATGAATATTTAGCATTATGGTATGCAGGTAAGAGACCAGCAAAGGGTATTATGGTATTCAATACAGACGATCCAATCTCAATGCAAAAACAATTAGCTGATCAGGCTCTTAACCAAAAGAAGAACCCACATTCATTAATGACTATATACACAGATTTAAAAGATGCTAAGAAATTAGTAGAGTATTTACCACTTACACCAACACCGAGTGAGTTAGATTCTGAAGCTACAAGAGATAACATACGTAGATATATTGCAGGATTTTATGGTATACTTCCACTATATATGGGAGACGTTTCTAATACTGGTGGCTTAAATAACGAGACATTACAATTAACTGTAACACGTGACACAATTTTATCTAACGTTCGTAGGTACGATAAGATCCTTGAGTTGATAGCTAAGAGATTAGAAATTAACGATTGGGTTGTAACTATTAAATTACCAGACGAAATTAAAATGACAAGATCCTTAGAACTTGAGAACCAGAAGATAGACGTTGCTATTAAGAAGCAAAATTTAGGTTACGAGATGGAATACGACGAGGATACTGATGATTGGGAACTTGGGGAAAAGCGAGAAGCTCCTACAGAAGAATCAGGAGTCCCGTTCAAGTTTGACGAACAGTTTTAGGTGTGATTAAATGGCTAGGGTATATGTAAAAGACCCCAGCAAAGCACCCGCTGGAGCAAAACTTACACAAGGTAAACGTGGTGGATTTTATTATGAGTCTGGGCCTAAACAGCCTAAGGCTACATCTTCTTATTCTGAACAAGTAAGCCACTTTACTAAAGAAGTACCTATTAATTCTGAAGTTGAATATAACTACGATTACTTCGGTGATCATGTTATACGTACTAAGGGTGAGAGTGACAGAGTTGAGTCCCTTATAACACCTGAGCATTTCAGTAAGGATCATGTAAGTATCCATAACCACACAGATAATACTCCTCCGTCCCCGCAAGATATAATGGCATTTTTATATATGAAGCAGAGCGCTAGCATTATTACTAATCCTGATGGAACTGTATATGTAATGACTAAGGACGAGAACACTACTGATTTAGATTTAGGCATAGTACCTAAGGACAAAGAAGAGTTAAGGGATTTAGTTGGATATGTATCTGAAAGGTCAGAGGAAGAAATGAGAGACTTCGTTGTTAATGTATCTGATCAGACAGTGCCATTTAGTGTACAGGTATTACCATATTTCCAGAAGAAGTATAATTTCAAAGTAGATGTAATTAATAAGACTGCTAAGAAGTATATCAAGAAGGCGGGGATTACTAACCAGATAGACAGTATAATAGGTGTGCGTAAAGACCCTAAAAAAGTTATACTATTATTAAACTCATTTTTCAAGACCACACTTAAGGCATTTATATCTACTAAGTTATTTGAGGTATTCACTAAATCAAAGCGTAGTATAATACCAAGCGCTAAAATAACCCGTAATGACGACAATATAGTAGAAAGTGTTTTAAATAGTAAAGTACTATCTAATACATATTCATACTTGTCAAAAAGGACAAGCAAGAAGATAAATGACATTATAGCTCAGGGCGTTAAACAAGGCATCGGACAACAGAAGATCCGTGCCGCAGTTAGCAATGAGATCAAGACATTCACTAACAATAGAGTAGAAACTATAGTTAGAACCGAAAGTAACAATATAATGAACCTTGCAAGAGAGAAAGCATATTCCGAGATAGATCCAGAACAAAAGAGAAAGTATATAATGCGAGGCCCTACAGATTCACGTAATGCAGAATCAAGCAGGGTAATAAAGAGAGAACAAGGACGAGGATTACCAATGAAAGACTTAAAGAAATTAGTAAAGAGAGTGGCAATGAAATACCATCCGACTACTTACGATCCAAGCCGTCCCTTTTCCTATCATATTAATCAAAGACATAGTTTAGGTGTAGCAATATGAGTGGATTCGCAGAGTATGAAAAATCAGGTTACGATCCAGTTAAGTGGAACGATGCCATTGAGAAGAGATATCCTAATGGAGGGGTGTGTGATTATTGTGGGAAGAATGCTGAGTTTTTGCACGTTTATGAAGAGAGTGTTTGTCGTAATTGTATTGAAGATATTAATAAGCATTGTAATACTTCTTTTCCTATTACCAGTATTGAGTCTGGTTTTTGTGACTTTTGTGGCCACTATTCTTCTATACCCGAGATGCAAGGACAAGTAAGAATAGATATATGTACTGAGTGTATGGCACGTATAGGTAAACAAACAAGAACAAACAACCACAAAAAAATGAAGCTTTAGACGAAAGCTTTATAAACTACTTTTCACTTCTATTTTTATATACCTTCGGAGAGGTTGATATGAAACTAATAAAAGAGAATGACAGACGTATTGTACAGGGTTATGGTTCAGTAGAAGTATTGGATCGCCAAAATGAATTAATTCCGATTGACGAAATAAGGAAGTTCATGAGGACTTATATTAAACGTGGCGCTCCGTTGATGTATAATCACACTAATCAGTCTGTAGGGAAGCTTATTGATTACGAAATAGTAGAGAAGAATAATAAACCTGCTATTTTAATCAAAGCCGAAGTATACGACGATTATCCAGAAGACGATGATATTTGGGACAAAGTTAATTCTAACATTATTACTGGGTTTTCTATAGGGGGCGGCCGTCCGGAACGTAAAGTTACCAAAGAGGGGGCTGTGTTATACAATACTCCTGTGTGGGAATTTAGTCTAGTTGAGAGACCAGCAAATCAGATGTCTACTATAACGGCACATAGTGTGGCTAAATCTGATAATAGTGAGACATTATTTGTACCATTATCCAAGGCTTGTGATGAACAAATTAAACCTGAAGTTAAAGACAAAAAGATTAATGAGGTGGAAACTATGGTAGTTAAAGAAGAAGCTCCTAAGGAAGAAACTCCTACATTGGAATCTCGTGTTGATGTATTAGAAAAAGCATTAGTAAAAATACAAAAAGCAGATGAAGAAGTTAAGGAAGCTCCAAAGGAAGAAGATAAAAAAGAAGAAGTAGCAAAAGAAGAAGCTCCAAAAAAAGAACCAGCTGCTGAAGAAGATAAAAAAGAAGATATAAAAGACATGCAAAAAGCAATGATTTCAGCTATAGCAGAAGGCTTCGCAAATTTAAAGAAATCCGATAAGAAAGTAGAAGAGCCAAAAGTTGAAAAGAACATTAAGAAAAAAGTTGAATTACCAGTGAAAAAATCAGCTAGTAATGATTTCAACGACTTCTTAGTTAAAGTAGGAGCTAGAGGTGAATAGATATGGCTTACACAAATTTAGACGCATTACCAAGATTCAACACTCTTGAAGATCAATTTAGTTATTATTATGAAGCAGCAGTTAAGAAATCTGATGACCCGATTATTTCAACAACATCAGGTATGATTAACGCTAGATACGGAATGGAATTATTTTCCGCATTATCTCAAGAAGCTAACGCATTCGGAATTTTACCTAAATTCTCATACACTAGAAAAGGTTTCAGAGCTATAACAGCAAACGAAGCAACTAGTGCAGGTGCAGCAGAAAACGCTAACTGGCCTGAAACAGACAAACCAGATGTTACAGAAGTATCTGTAGCTTTGAAAAATGTTAGAACTCCTTACGATATTTCAATGCAAGAAATGATTTACGAAGGTAATGATGACACTGTATCTAACGCTGACTTACACAAATATTACGGTGTTAGACACGCAAGTGTAATCAACGGTCAATTAATGGCTACTAACGGAACTTTAGCTTCAAACAATTTCGAAAGTTTAGACCGTGTTTGTGGTTCATACTCTGAGGTAACTAACTGTACAGATGCAGCAGCTGGTGCATACTCCGCTGGAGACTTAGATATTTACTCACAAGACAGAGACGCAGCTGTAAGTTGGGTTGATGCTTATGTTGATCATAACAGCTCAGTAATGAGAACTTTTAGTTTAGACTTAATCGTAGATGCATTCGGTGAAGTTGAAGTATACGGTGGAAAAACAAATGTTATTATGACAGGTAAAGATACATGCGCTGACATTGAAAAAGAAGCAGATGTATATGTTAGATATAACATGACTGGTGGAGCATTAAAATCTTCATTTGTTAGCTTAGGTGTTAACGGTGTACAAACTATTGAAGGAACTGGAAAAGGAACTAGAACTGCTGAATTATATGGTGTACCTTTATTTAAATCTAAAGACACAGTAGCAGAATCAACAGGTTCAAGTAGAATTTACGGTTTAGACACAGGAATTAATGAATTGGGTGTAACTCCAAAAGTAGGAATTAAAATGGGAATGCCTCCAAAGAGATTCGTAAGTGAAGATGTTTTAGGAAATAATAACTTAGCTGTAAAATACGGTTATGCAACTATTGCTGAATTACAATGTGAAATCTTCAGACATCAATGGAAAATTAGAGATTTAGCTTAATTGCTATTTCTTTTTTTTCTTTTTTTTTATAAAGAGGTGTATAAATGGTATATTATATTAAGAGAAAATTCGCAGAGGGTGACAAAAAGCTTATCTGTGTTTTAGCACCAAGATCAGGTATTAGATATGATTTCTTTGAAGACAAGTCTACAGGTAGTACTTACGGTGTAGATAGAAAGTTTTTTGAAGACAGCCCAATGTTTGAAGTATCTGACAAACCAATGAAAGTATCAAAGAAAGTAGAAAAAACAGTAGACGATATAGAAGAAGAAATAATAGAAGTAAAAACAGTTAAGAAGAGGGTTGCTAAAAAAAAAAAGTAACTGATAAAAGTTTAATGAGTAAAATAAAAAGTTTATTCTAAGAGGTGGATATTATGACAGCAATAACAATTACTTATGCAGAGAAAGCATTAATTAAAGGAAGAAAAGGACCAGGTGTTGGAATTTCTGAAATTAAATATGTATCAGAAGTAATAACATTAGGTTCAACAAGTGAAACATACACAACAGGTGGAAACGCATTTGATTTAAGAACATTCAGTAAAGATGGATCAACAGAACCAACTAAAGTATACTTCCACGACTTTGTTAATAATACATATTTATTCAAATATGATGATGCAAACCACAAATTATTAATTTACGACCTATCAGCAGGTACAGAATTAGCTAACACTACAAACGTTGGTGCAAAAACAGTATTATGTGAAATGGAATTTGAATAGTGATATAAAATGGCTACATACGACTTCAATGTACTTGTAGAGGATCAAAGCGAGAACTTGGTATCTGGGGCAACAGTAACAGTGTATAAAAGTGACAATACCAGTGCAGGTACAGGAACAACAACAGCTTCAGGTGTTCTTGCAGCAGCAATATCTTTAGATACTACTGACAATGTACATTTAATTGAAGTTACTAAGACAGGGTATGAAACTGTATCTCGTTCTTATGAGATCGCGTACGAAGATACTAGTTATTATATCAAATTACCAAGTTACGATACTACATACACAACAGTAGACAAAGTACGCAGATTTATGCAACTAAGTCAGAACGCATATCAGGCTAACACTAGAGTAACTGACTCAACTATAGCTGATAGAATAAACGAAGCAGAAGACTATATGGACAAGTATTGTCGTAGAGCGTGGCGTTCAACTACAGTTACAGAGAAATTTGGTGCATACAGAAGAGAGCGTGACGATGAATTATTTAATCATTGTTTCTTAACATACCCAGATACATACACTTTAGATTCAGTATCATTAGATGAATTGAATGTATGGACTGAAAACGCTTGGGTAGATTACTTATCTACTAAGACTGAAGGCCGTGCAAACGATTTCTACCAAGATAACACTAAGGGAATAGTATATATCAAACCAGATTCATACGGTGAACGTAGAATATCTATAAAATATAGATACGGAAACGTAGATGTACCTAACGATATTGAGAAAGCTTGTATATTATTAGCTACAGTATCAATAGTAGAATTTGACCAAATGAGTAGTAATATCCCTGAAGGGTACCAACCAAGTGTAAGTTTCATGAGTAAGATGGAAAGAATGGACTCAGAAGCTAAAGATATATTAGAGAAATACAAGAATACATACTATGCGAGGTTATAGTAATGCCTAAAATGGTTGTCAACGCTTCTGGTCTTAAAGACTCAGAAGATAAAATATTAAAAGAGATGGCCATACGCATAGAAGCAACAGCTAACCAAATGTTGGCAGATCATGGTACTATTGATACTGGTGAGCTTAGCGGGTCTTCAATGATCAATAAAACAGAAACAGGTTATAGAATTACATGGTCTGCACCACAGGCAGAGTGGATTGAATATGGAACAGATCCACACAGACCACCTTTCCAGCCTTTATATATGTGGGCGCGGCGTAAGTTAGGTTTACCAGACAAAGAAGCTAGGAAACGTGCTTATGCAATGGTTAATAAAATAGAGAGAGTTGGTACTGAATCAAAACCATTTATAATTCCAGCGATCTATAAAGTATTAGACGAATTAAAACGATAATAATATAAATATATCACGTTTATATTAATATATGTGTAAAATAAAAGATTGTAATAATAAAGTATATCAATGTGGGTATTGCTCTAAACATTATTCACAAATATACCGTCATGGAAAGATATCTAGGACTATTTATGATAAAAATGATTATATAATTGAAAATGAAATTATGTATGTGAATCTTTATGATAAAAATGGTTTGTTTAAATTAAAAACTAAACTTGACTTAAAATATAAATATTTGTTAGATAAATATAAGTTAGGTATAAGTTATTTAGGAAAAGATAGAATATCATATGTCTCAGTAAGAAAGGGAAGAAAATTTTCTAAATTATTACATAGATATATAACTAATTGTCCTAACAATATGGAAGTAGATCATATAAATGGTGATCCGTTAGATAATAGGTTATCTAATTTAAGAATAGTAACTCATAGTATTAATCTAAGAAATAGATCATTACCTATAAACAATAAATCTGGCAAAACAGGAGTTAGTTGGTCTTTACGTGATAAACGATGGAGAGCTTATATAAAAATGAATAATAAACAAAAACATTTAGGTTATTATAATAATAAGGAAGATGCTATTTGTGCTCGTATTAATTATGAAAAAAAATATGGATTTATATCAAGATAAAGCGATAGTTTTATAAATGACTTTCTACTTCTATTCTATATTAAGTTAGTAGGTAGGAGTAGATTAATATGGCATTTGAATTCACAGACGCACTGTCTGAAGTTAAGACATTAATATCATCAAATTGGACAAAAGCAAATACTGATTCTATAGAACCTACTTTTGAATACGTTTATGACAAAAAAGTATACACCCATTACGATGGGCAAGATGTTGTCTTTTTCCAAGAAATAGGACAAAACCAAGAATTATCTTCATTGGGTAATACGGCTCGTGATAGATTTTACCGTATTCGTATTGACATTCGTTCTAATTATGAGGGTCGGGCTGACGATGCTGGAAGATCACATTTAGTTAAAATGAAGAAAGAAACTGAGCGGATTATTAATACTAATGCACCTTATGAATTTACCAATGGTCAGGGCATTATTGTTATAACTAACCAAACAGATTTAACTAACGGCATGAAGAAGCTTTGGCGTGTTGTATACGAATTAGAGGTAAGGAAGTATAACGAGGTGTTAGCATGAAATTAAAAAACGCAACAGGTACATTAAATAAATATGCTATAATTACTATCAAAGGTAACCAATACTATAGTATTGATGGCATAGTAGAATTAGATGATAGTGAGGATATTGATTTCTTAATAGAAAGAGGATATTTCCCTATTGAAGCAGTTAAAAAGAAAAAGGCGAATAAAGGTGATAAATAATGGCTTATGATACAGGTTATAGTAGTTTTTTTAAGGTATCTGATGAGGTAACATTCGGTACAGCAGTTGCACCAACAGATGATTTGTTAATATTAGATGCTACTGGAAATATAAAAGAAACACAAAACATAACAGAAGAATATAAGACAGGTTCAAGAGTAACACAGTGCGTTAAATACGGAAACTATGCAGTTGATGGATCTCTTACAGGTAAATTACAAGGTGGAAGATTAATATCTTATGCATTAGGTACAGAAGCAGGAACTGTAGCTACAGGATTATATACACACACAATAACACAAGCAGACACTACATCTTTACCTAGTTTTACATTGGATAAGGCACATATAAAAACAGACACTGCACAAAGAGCAGCTGGATGTAAAATCAATGACTTTTCATTAAATTTAGATGTTGATGGAATGCTTACAAGCACATTCAATTGGTTAGGTGCTTCAGTAACAAATATTGAAACAACAGTAGGTACTAGAGGAGCTAGTACAACTTGCCCATTTAGTGCATACCAAGGTGTTATAGCATGGAATAGTAATACTATAGAATGTTCAGCATTTGACTTTAATTATTCAAATAACTTAAGTGGTGATGAGTATAATTTAGGTGACAGAAGAAGACAAACAATTACTGAAGGTGCAGCTAACGTTAATGGTACATTCACATTATTATTTGAAGACTTTACAGTATACGATGACTTCCAAAGTACATGGAGTGCAGGAACTGAAACAGGAACTTCAAGAGCATTAACATTTACAGCAAATAATGGAGCATCTGGTACTGATGAAAGAGAATTGGCAATTACAATGGCAGATACAACTTTATCTGAAGTAGACAGTCCAGTAGAATTATCAGAAGGTAGAATGGTACAAACATTTAGTTATATCCCTAAAACATTAACTAATATAGTTTTCAAGGACGATGTAGCAGTAGAATATATTGACGGTAGTGCTATTGTTTAATAGCATTATTTTCTTTCCTTTATACAGTAGGTAGGTGATGAGAGTGGAAAGAGTAATAGAATTTAACAAAGAACAAATAGAATTAGGTAAAATAAGCTTCAGTAAGAGATTAAATTTCTTTGACAAGCTTGACAAAATAGGTAAGAACAAAGATTTATCAGATATAGATAGAATAAGATTAATATACAAAGAAAACTTCAAGATAATAGAGAAATTATCAGAAGGAAAGATTAAAGCAGAGCAATTAGAAGAAGAAGACGCAGTAGAAGTTGACAATATCATAATTAAATTACATAATATATTGGGCGGTGGTCTATCAAAAAAAAATTAGAGACGTTCTTTAACGTTAGTGATGATACTCGTAAAGTTCTAGTTAAAGAGGGATATTTGAGTCCTTTAGAGGTTAGACTACTAGCTTACGAAAGATTAAGTTATATTTATGGGTTCAGTCCTAAGGAAATAGACGAATCAGATTTTTCTATGATGGAAGGCTATTTAGCTATAAGTGGATTAAGAAATTCAACAGGTAAAAAAGAGAGAAGTGAATTAGATGGCAGGAATTGATGTAAACTTAAATATGAAAGGCGGAACAGCAGGTGCTACTACTAGTACAAATAAGGTAGAAAAACAAGCTGAGAAACAAACATCCTTACTATCAAGCACATTAGGCAAATTAGCTGTAATAGCAGGTTCTACAGCAATATTAGCTAAATCTTCTCCTGCATTTGCTGGAACACTTAAAATACTTGAAAAAACATTCATGTTAGTATTAAAACCATTGGGAGACTTTGTTAGTAGAATACTTAGACCTCTAGCATTAATGTTACTTAAATGGGTAGCTAATGCAAACAAAACATCTGCTAAAAATATAAGTAAGTCAAAAGAATTAGCAGAATCAGGTAAACAGAAACTATCTGAGGGTAATGTGGGTGGTGCTGTTAGTAATTTTACTAGTGGAATTTTATTATGGTTACTAGGTACAATAGAAAAAATACCGATAATTGGTGCAGTAGCAGCAATTGGTGATGGTATTGGTAAAATTATATCAGGATGGATTAATGATATAGAAAGTCCAACAGTAAAAGCATTAGTTAGAATGTTTACAGGATTATTCTTAGGTCCAATAGGTATGCTATTAGCTCTTTTAACTACAGATTTTAGTGCAATGGTAACTGAGTTCGGAACAAGTATATTAGAAGGATTTAGAACAGCATTAAATTGGATAGTAGATTTAGCTGACACAATACTTAATGATTGGTTAGGATACGAAATAGATTTTGATAAAGTAAAGGATACTATTAATTTATTCTTTGATAGTATAATAGAATGGTGGGAAGAATTTAGTTTCTTAAAATGGCTTAAAGAAATATTGGATGGATTAAAAACAGCGGTAGAAGACTTTTGGAAAAGTGCAGTAGATTGGTGGAATAACTGGAAACCTAAACAAATATTTGATATATTAAAAAATGCAGTAAATAATTGGATACGTGATTCAATATCACATCTATTGGGTGGTGGAAGTTCCTCAGAATCAGGTGCTGGGGCTAGAAGCGTAGAAGATGCAATAATATCACCTAATGGTAGTATTATCACTACAGATCCAAAAGATTATTTAATAGCTACAAAGAATCCACAAGAATTAGTAGGTGGATCAGGAACAACTGTACAAACAATGAATATTAATGTAAGTGTACAGGAAATTAATAGTGATATGCAAGTATCAAGATTAGCTGACAAGTTAATGGAAGAAGTAAATAGAAGATTATCATATAAAACATCAGGTGGTATATAATGGGATCTTATACATTTAAAATTAATACAGTAACACAAGACTTAGGAACTGTTAAGTTATTACCTGGAAAGAGAATAACTAATAGCATAACAATACCTGGGTTCGGTGATGGTCAAGCGCCAGAGGTTATAGTATGGGGTAATTCATACAAACAATATTCATTTAACGGAAGATTTTGTGGTACAGAGTCTGAAATTAATACATTTATTAATAATATATCCAATGCTGAATCTAATAAAACACAATGTACATTACAAACAAGATTTAATTCTACACCTGTTAATTGTACAGTAGAAGGATTTGATGATATTGACAATGGTGGAGCTCCAGGATATGTTGATTACATATTAACTGTTAATGAAGGAAACTCTATAGTGTGATTATATGGCTGTAACTAAACTAACTAAAGTAGAAATACAATTCACTACAGGCGTGTGGACTGATATAACGACTGATTATAGACCTTCGTGGGTATATAAAGGTGAACTTAATAACACACCAGACATAGCAACAGTTAGAGTAGTTAATACAATTAGAGATACTTACACATTAAAACAATGGTTACCTATAAGAATTTATGAAGGTTGGACTACATCTACAGATAGATTAGTATTCAAAGGGGTAATTACCAGAATAACAGATCAAAAACCATATATTACAATAGATTGTGCTGATGAGATATATAAATTACTTAAGGCAAAGCGTGTTAGTGTTTATAATAAAAATACAGATCCACAGGCTGGAGTATTAAGTGCAATAGCAGAAGATTTAATGGATGAAGTAATAACTACTGATGTGGAAAATTCAGGCACATTACTTACAGTTGACCAGTTTATAATATCTAATAAAACAAATGTATTAGAGAGAGTGAGTACATTAGCTAGTGCATTAGACTGGATTATACTATACGATCCAGAAGATGACAAAGCATATTTTGTATCTAGGGGATATTGGACTAATTTAAATGTATTAACAATAGAAACAGATACTACTCCTGTAAAATGGGATGAAGATGCAACTAGATTGTATAATGATCTAACATTTATAGGTGGTACAACTTCAGCCGAAGGTGTAGAAGAAACATTTAATGGTGATGGCGCAGAAACTACATTTACTACAGATAAAACACCGTCAGACACTGTAATAGTATCAGTAGGTGGAACTAAACAAACTAGAGGAACACCTGATGTAACTCCAGAATCAGATTATGATTATTCAATTAATAAAGCTAATAAACAAATTATATTTAATGCAACAAGCATACCAGCAGTTGGTGTTGGTAATGTAAGCATAACTATTTCTTCACAGATACCTCCTATAATACATTTAGAGAACGCATCAAGTATTGCAGACTATAATATAGGAACAGATTCAGACGGTAACTTGGTTGGAATAAAAGAAGTAATAGTTAAGGAAGACATATCTTCAAATGATGATGCTTTAGTATATGCACAAAATTTATTAGCTGTGGCTTCAGTTCCATTTTTAAGTACTACAGCACAATTAACTGCAACTTCTGACAAGTATAATAATTATAAATTAGGTGAATTAATACCTGTTACCGATTCTTCTTATGGTATAACTGAAAGAGATTTTTTAATTACTGAAATAGAAAGACAATATCCAGGTACTGGTGCTAAATTAACATTAGGTGATAAGGCTTACAGATTAGGACAAATAGAAACTAATTTACAAGATAGAATTAGTAGATTAGAAAACCAATTATCAGGCGACTATGATATACTTGCTGACTTTAGAAGTGCAACAGCTGAGATGACATTGTTTGCTAAACACATTACAGTAACTAAATATACTATAGTTCCAGATGTATTCCGTTGGGATCATCCAGATTATGGTAATTGGGATGAGAACGATTGGGCCGCTGATTCAGGTGACGAAGGAACACCTACAGTTATTGACGATGAGGATTATGAGTGATTATTATGGTTAGTGCAAGAATTACAACACAAGGAAAAAATATAGCAATGGATAGATTATATAACGGTGGAACATATAGTCAAATATTATATTACCAATTAGGAATGTGCGCTAAGTTACCAGCAATAACAGATACCAAAGTTTATAGTCCAGTTCCAGTAGATGATTCTAATGCTGTAATAATAGACTCCTGCGACGCAACAACAGGTTGGGCAGCGAGTGGTGATGGAACAAGTGTTGTATTAGATACTACAGCAGGTAATAGATTAGAAGGAACAGGTGCTTTAGATTTAAGAGCTACACATTCAACTGGTACTGCAACTTATACTAAAACAGTATCAAGCTTTGATGGTTCTACAGATTATTTCTTTTTAGCATTTTATATTCAAGACTTAGCACAAATAACAGCAGGAGCATCAGCTATAACAATAGATTTAGGAACTGGTGGATTTACAAATTATAATACTTATAATTTTAATAAAGATCAATTACAGATAGGATGGAATGCTATAGTGTGTAATGTAGATAGTCCAGACGCTACAGCAGGAACTGGAGCAGTAGAGTCTACAATTGATAGGGTTAGAGTAAATATTACAATAGCAAGTAGTTTAGCAACAGATGATATGATTATGGATTGGATACATACTTATCCAATATCAGATACTTATGTTAGTTGGGATTCAGGTTATCCTACATTTAACGAAACTAACAAAACTGGAACGGTAAGATTTAGTATAACTACAACGGACTCAGATACTTATATTATTAGAGAGTCGGGGTTATGGGATAGTACAAAGGTTTATCTATACAGACGCGATACATTCACTAGCATAAGTAAAGATACAAATATAACAGTAACATGGGATTTAACAGATAAAATTAATTAGGTGATATGATGGCTTTTACAAAATTTTCAAGTGGAACACCAGCAAAGAGCAGCGAGGTTAATGCAAACTATGGTGAAGTAATGAAACTGGCGTGTGATAATGCATTGCTCAATACAACTACTATAGATGTTGAGGGGATTATTGATTCTCCTTTTGAGATAGTAGACTTGTTCACTGATGTTAACGGCAGCAATAACACTGTTGACACTGGTGTTACAACTGCAGACTATTGGATAGAAGATAATTATTATAGATGTGATGGAAGTTCTTCAGAGGTTACAGAACCAAGTTTTGAGACTGTTGCTACTTGGACATATTCTGAAGTAGGTGGTGCGAGAGTAGCAGGATCTGTTAATGGAACATGGTCTACTAAGGGAAGTAATTCATACAGAATTGTATTCAGTAATGGTGAGGATGGTGACTATGGACAATTACTGCAATCTGTAGATTTTACAAATATAGATACTTTACATATAGATTATAATATAGGTAGCGCAGGAGTTACTGAAAGAGCATTGTTTAAAGTTATAGTAGATGCAGCAGAGGAGTTTTCAAAATCAGGTGGTGTTTCAGGTGATATCGGAACTGCTGATGTTGATGTATCAGCATATACTGGATCACATAATTTAATATTAAGAATGATATCATCTAATGATGGCGTTGGTTCGCTTGGTGCAACATGTTATTTTGATAATATAGTTACAGAATATTCAGACTCTATGATACAATCAGTTAATAGAACAGTTACCACAGGGAAGAATTATGCTTATGTTAGACCTAGATTACAAGAAACCCTACCTAGTGGTACAGCACTAATGGCAGAGATTAGTCTTAATGCTGGTACTGCATGGTCAGCAGAACAGGATATTAATGAAGTATTTGATATATCTGGATTAACAGACACTGGAGACTTAAGAGTTAGAATGCAAATGGATACTGATAGTGGTAATACACTAACTCCAAAAATATTAGGTTGGTCAGTAGTATTGTTTGATTAGGTGATTGAATGGATTTATTAATAAAGTTACAAGAGTGGCTTTGTCCTAAGTGTAAATATAAAGAATATGAAGATATTATATTATATAAAAATTCAGAGATAGATCGTAAAGACAACGCGCTTAAAAGAGATAGTGTGTTAATAGCTGATCTTAGAAGTTTAATAAGAGAGCAAAAGGACGATATACTTGTTAGAAATCTTATAATAAATAAATTAGAAGATATGCAAATGCCGCAAGAAGAACTAGAAGGATACCTTAATAATAAACACCCTAAAATAGAGAAATTATATCTAAGACACGAAACAGACCAAGACTACAAAATAGATGTAAGAAATTATATCATGCCTTACGATTCACAAATACCTACAGTAGAAGGAAACACATTTGATGAGATAGCTTATAATTCACTATTATGGGTAATAAAAAATATTAAATATAGAACAGATAAAAAAGAGTTCGGAGAAACAGAATACTGGGCATATTCGTATCAAACGATTAAACACGGAAAAGACGACTGTGATGGTGGAAGTATCCTAATGTATAACATAATGTTAAAGAGTGGAATACCATACTATAAAATGCGTATTAATTGCGGTATGGTTAGAGGAGGAGGCCACGCGTACTTGTCCTACTGTCGTGACACTGATAAACAGTGGGTTGTATTAGATTGGTGCTATGCTCCTAATAAAATTAAAATTAAAGATAGACTAACACATAAAGAAGAACGTAATTATATAGATAAAAATAAAAACTATAATATTTGGTTTTCATTTAATCAAAAATACATATTTGGTAGGATTGAAAACAAAGAAGAATTAGATAACATATTTATAGTTTAAGGCGAAGCTTTATAAACTCTTAAAACTTCTATCTGTTAGTATATGATTTTTTTAATCATGACCGACTCGGAGGCGCGTTACAGTTCTCCGCGGTATAGAAGTTAGGAAAAAGAGGTGTAGCAAATGGCTATAGACTATAATGATGCAAGAACAAATAAAAAATTTAAATATGGTGGCAATGGTGTCGCTGTTAATAGCAAACAAGTTGGAGTTATGGCAGCAGGTTATAATTCTACAGATGGAAAAGCTTATTATTTACCAATTAAAGACGGATTATTACAAACATCTAATTCAGGAGACCTTAATGTTGATTCTACTTCAGTATCTACTGAAGGATTAACAGGTAAAGTTTCGGGAGCAGATTTTACAACTGCATATTTAGCAGGAACTACTATTACAGTGGCTAGTTTACCATCATATCACGCTACATTTTTAGGTGATGATATTGTTACTATTGTTCAAATAGATAATACAGGTGCAGTGGTACAAACTTACAGTAGGGACGACGCAGTAATGACTGTGGCAGCTAATGTAATTACAGTAACAGGCGCAGTATTTGCAGCTACAGATACATTTGTAATTTATACTAATATTAATAGAATGACATCAGAGGAAACACCAACTACTTTAACTGACGCAACTAAATCAGTAACTACAGCAGGAACAGCTGAAGCATTAGGTGCAAGTACAGGTATATCAAGTGTTTCAATTAAAGCAAATGCCGCAAATACAGGAAATATTTATGTAGGTGGTAGTGGAACAAGTTCAGCTACAGGTAAAACTTTAGCAGCAAACGATTCATGTGATATAACTATTGCAAATTTGGCAACGGTGTTTATTGATTCAGACGTTGATGGAGAAGGAGTAGGATTTATTTACTTCAGTTAAATAACCTAATCGGTTATACGGTTTAATTCCGGTTATTGATAAATTTATACGATAGGTGATTAAAATGGGAAATGTAAAAACAAACTTATGGCCACCTTTTAAAAGGTCAGGCACAAAAATTACACAAAGAACTGCTGGTGATGTATTTGAGTTAACTGGAAGTACGGACGATGGTAGTACAGATTTTATTTTAGGTAAAGATAAAAATGGTGTTGAAACATTTTCTATTGATACTAATGGTGCGGCTGTATTTACGTCAATAAGTGGTGCAACATCAATATTTACAGATACAATTTTCTTAGCTGATGGAACAGCTGCTAGTCCATCTATGGCGTGGACTAATTTTCCAACAACTGGTCTTTATAATAATGGTGGAAACCAAATAGCATTCGCAGCAGATGGTCAATTAGTTGCATATTTTACTTCAGGTGATGCTAGGTTTAAAAAGATAGTAACATTCAATGGAGGAATACCTCTATATATTGAAGGTCAAGAGACCGATACTTCTGACGCTGTTATTGCAAGAATAGGGAACTCAACAGAATTAACTACAACTGGTAGTAGATTACTAGAACTTTATAATAATAATGTATATACAGATGCGTATCTTAAAGCTTATGTAGACTACAAAGGCGGGTTTATTGGATCTAATTTTGACACTCGTAACGATGATGCAACTGGTTCGGAATGTTTAAATGAGACAGATTTCGCTACTTCTACTGATTGGACTGAAGCGGGTGATTTTACTATTGCTTCTGGTTATGCTGAATATAATTGGACTACTGGTGCAGATTCAACAATTACTCAAGCTACAGGTGATTTGGCAATAGCATTAAAAGCAAGTAAATGGTATGTGTTTGAATATGATATTACTTATACAAATTCACAAGTTAATAACATAAAAGCAACATTACCTGCATCTGTATCTACTGAAGTTAAAACATTAACTGTTAATACAATAGGAACAGGTCGTAAGGTTTATTTTAAAACATTACATATACCTGGTGATTTTGTAATTAAGGTTGAAGACTTAGGCGTAACTGTTGATGCTGTATTTAGAATGGATAATGTAAGTGTTAAAGAAGCATTGGGCGGAGATATGAATGCTGCTAATGTAATTGTGAGAGATGAATTAAATGCTGTAACTATAACAGATGGTTCATTAATTATATCTGATGGCAAAATAGTATCGTCTACTACTGTATCCGATGGAGAGAAAGCGGTTGAGTTTGCAATAACTTCTAATGGATTGGGTGCTGATGAGATAGCATACGGTGATTATAAAACTATTATTACTGATGCTAGTGATGACGCGTCCTCATTAATATTCGGGGATTATTATAACTTAGATAAAACAGCTGGTGGTAGTGCATTCAATGTAGGTGTTGTATTTACTGGTGATGACTGGGATCAATGTGTAACCTCTCTTAACCAACAGCTAACTATAAGTAGTATAACCACAGTTTCAGGAAACGGGGACGACATAAAAATGGAGACTGCCGATGCTGATACTTCGGGATCTGGTGGTAATTTTTATATTAGTCTAGGTGACGCTGCAACAAGTGGAACTGGTGGAAGTTTGTATATTAAACCAGGAACTGGCATATCATTAGGTGATGGAAACATTGTTGCTTGTTGGGATACAACAGGAAGTTCAGCAATAGGTAATTTATTTGTGGGTACTAATACTCCTGGCGATTCAAGATTTATCAGTTCTGCAAGTACTAATGACGGAACAACTTACGCAGGGTTATTCCAAGATTCAGATTTCGCTAATGTAGTAACGATTAATAGTAATGGTGATGTAGTTATATCTGGTGACTTAACTGTTAATGGAACTACTACTACTATTGATACTACAACTTTATTAGTAGAAGATAAAAACATAGAAATTGGTGTAGTTGGAACACCTAGTGATACAACCGCCGATGGTGGTGGAATTACACTAAAAGGTGCAACAGATAAAACAATAATATGGGATAACACTAATGATAATTGGACTTCTAATCAACATTGGAATCTAGAAACAGGATTAGATTATAAGATTAATAATGTAAGTGTTCTTAATGCAACTACCTTAGGAAGCTCAGTAGTTAATTCAAGCTTAACAAGTGTGGGCACATTAGGAAGCTTGGCTGTAACCAATGGTATAACAGCGAAGAACTTAACTCTTACAAGTACGTTAACTAGCGAAGATTACTTACTTAGTAATACAGGAACATCTTCTGGACTAGGTGCTGACGAGATGGCTTATATTAATAAGTATAAAATAGTAACAGCAGCTGGTGATGATGATTCTTCAATGATGTTCGGTAGTTATTACGAATTAGACCAAACAGCTGGTGGTAGTGCAGTTAATGTAGGTATTGTATTTACTGGCGATACTTGGGATAATTCTATTGTAGCTTTAGATCAAGATTTAAATATAGCAACAGTAACAATGTCTTCTGGTAACGCTAATGCTATTGTATTAGAAGCAGCAGATGCAGATGATACAGGCAACGGTGGAAATGTAAATATTAAACTAGGTGCTGCTGATACTCAAGGAGACGGTGGAAACTTATACATTGAAACAAATGCAGGTGCTGGAACAGGTGTATCTAGTAGTGTTATATCTAATTGGAATTTAGGTGATAGTGCTGCTTATGGTAGTTTCTATATAGGTAAGAATGGTGGTGACGGAACAAGCAGATTATTCGTTGCTGGAACTACTAACGATGGAACTACTGATATAATTAATTTAATGGATAGTGATTATAGCTCAGTTCACACAGTAGACACTAATGGTCGTGGATATTTCGCAAGTCAAGTTAAAATTGGCGGAGATTCAACTTTCGGTAATGAATTATTTCATATAGCTTCTGAAACAGATGCAGATATGATTTTGGAACATGTCAAAGATGACGGTAACCCTTTATTTATATTTGATAGAGCAAAAGGAGATTTAACAACTAAAGCAATAGTAGGTGATGGCACTATTATTGGCTCTGTTGTAGCGCATGGATATGATGGCGTTGCTTATAGAGATGCAGCCAATATTAGATTTGAGGTAGATGGTACACCAGCTGCTGATGATATGCCTGGAAAAATAATGCTTTCAACTTCACCAGCAGGAGCAACACTACCAGTAGCTAGGCAAACAATATATCAAGATGGAACTATGGAGTTTAATTCTGTTAAAGATAAAACATTTTCGGTAAGTATTGCCGATGATGGTACTATTGTTTTACCTACAGCCGTGTTTGGAATGTTAGAAGTATTTACAGATGCAGAGTATATGCACGTTTATATAACGGTAGATGGAACAGTAACAAGCGTTTACGCATCTACCAATACAGCTACAACCGATAGTGATACTAATTTATGTGTATACGATGGCGGAACAGGAGCAGTAATTAAGAACAGATTAGGTGCTACAAAAACAATTAAATATAGGTTCTTATATTAGGTGATTAAATGGGACAAAAATATGGTAATAATAATATAAAAGTTTCAGAAGATGGTTCTGCTAATGATTATATAACTATTGATGGTTGGCACGATGCTGGTGTAGACAAAAATATAGTAAACGGATACGAAACATTTGTATCAGTAGAGAAAATATAATAGTAGGGATTAATATGGATATGGAGAAGTTTGTAATGACACAATTTGATAAAGTAGACAAAAAACTAGATACAGTAGTGAAAGGTATAAACGATCTAAAAACAGAAGTGCGAGTAACAAACCAAAAAAATTGTGATGATCACGAAGTTTTTAATGGAAGAATAGAAAAAGTAGAAACTAAAATTAAGATCCCAATTACTTCTAATACCTTCATTTCAAGTTTGTTAGGGCAAACACCCGTACATAAATTAATTAATATAGTATTCATGTTAGTTGTTATTGTAGGTGTATTTTTAGGAATAAAATTTATATAGGTGATTTAAATGGTAGTAAAGAAATTTGATAATAGTATAACTATTAAAAAAGTAGGTAAAGCCATGGCTGCATTATTAGTTGGTGGATTGGCTAGTTACGGATTTAATTTAGATTCACAAATCGCTATGTCTGCAAGTGTATTAATTTTGTTAATAGCTGACAATGTACTTAAACATAAATATAAATTTGATTTAATTGAATATATAAAAAAATTAGTTTCCAGAATAAATTTGTAGGTATTTTTTTACCTATACTTTTTTTTATTATGGAGATTTATATTGTGACTGGTTAAAACTAGTAAACCAATTTGGTTCTTTGACACGCCATCTATAAGTAAAAGCATATTCTATTGTATTTTTATCTATTACTCTGCCTATATCATAGGCCACTAACAGACAACGTTCGAAATTGTCTGCTTGTAACTTTAATGATTCACGAGTTTCGTTAGGGAACATAATATTTACTCCTTTAGTTTTTTACCACATCTAGGGCAAAAATCTATATTACTTGTTATAGATTTTTTATTTCCATTTTTATCTTCATATAGTATTGTATAAAATACAATGTCTTCTGTGACATTAGATCGTATTATTTCTATAGATTCATTCCAACCTTCTTTAGCATCTCGTTTATTTATTTGTTTAATCCTGTCACATTCGTGTATTTCATAATCTTCACTCATATTTACGCATCCATTCTTCCCAATAGTATATTATTTATCCTTAAAATAGATTTTGTTACTTCCATCGCACTATTTAAAGCTTGTACTTTAATTAATAATGGTTCTATTACTTCTGACATATCAGCCGCTGTTCCGTTCATTACATCTATGCCTACATTTGTGTTGTTCTTATTCTGTGATCTTGCCTTTAAGAATGTTTCAAACTGATTAGATCCTGAACTTGTAGCTAATGACATTGGTATAATCTCAATAGCTTCAGCTAATTTCTGTATTATTAATTGTTCAATACCCTCAAATTTTAATGCGTAATCTCTTAGTTTATTAGCTACTGCTAACTCACAAGATCCTGCACCAGTTAGTATTAAATTACTCTTCTTAATTGAATCTACAACTTTAATAGCGTCCTCTATGCTTCGTTCCATTTCTTCTATGAAACTATTATTAGTACCTCTAATAATTATTGTTCGTGCTTTAGTGTTTTTATTAGTTATTTTAGCGTATTCTTCACCGTATTTATTGACAACTTTAAAACTACCTACACCTAATTGAAAAGGGTTTAAATCTTTAATACTATTAACCACACTAGCACCAGTAATTTTAGATATATGTTCTAAGTCTTCCATCTTAACTCTCTTAATACATGATATTCTTTCTTTTGTTAAGTAGTCTTTAACAATATCAGACACCATTCCGTTACATAACACAACGTCAGCACCTATTTTTTTAATACTAGATACTATTTCCCTTGACAATAATTCTTCTTGATCCATATAAGTTGATAATTGGCTAGGGTCTGACATATTTATATCAGGAACTTTAACTACTAACTCTCTATTAATTAATAAAAAGTGCGCTACTGGTTTATCTTTTGACATATCTTTATGTATTAATTCCTTATCAATAACAAATCCTTTTACAGTTTCAATTTCATTAGCGCTTGATCCTTTAATAGTACAAGTAAATGTGGTATCCTTGCTATCAATATTTCTAAGTGCTGCTGCTACATCCTTAAATAATTTAGGTTTACCTGCAATCTTACCTGTTAATGTAGTCTTAACTATATTCTCTATATCTTCATCCTTAACTTTACGAGATAATTCTTTATAATATTTAATTGCTTCATCAATACCGATCTCGTAAGTATCAATAATCTTCTGTGGGTGTTGGTTATATGGTGACTTTCTCAATTCTCCAGCTTTCTTTAGTAAAGCACCTGTCAATACTATTGAACTGGTAGTCCCGTCTCCTACTTCTTCATCCTGTGTTCTAGCAATATCAACTAACATCCTAGAAATAGGATTATCAATATTAAGTTTTTGAATTATAGTAGCACCGTCATTAGTTATTGTTGATTTATCTGAACCTTGGAATAAAATTAGTTTGTCCATACCTTTTGGACCTAGTGTTGTTGCTAACTCATCAGCTGTAGCTTCTACAACCATTGAATTTTGTGTTAAAGCATCAATACCACGAGCTTGTGAATTGATTGGTTTTGCATTATTTTCTGTCATATATACACCCCTTACCTACATACCAAAACATTTATATACGTCTTGGATATAATAGGTAAAAGTAATATATATACTTATCGTTTAATTCCTAGATACTTTTTGATTTTTGTAGAGAAATTATCTTTACATAATTTTAGCTTTGTATTTTCTTTATAAAGCTCACCATATTTTTTATGTAAATCTTGATATTCTTGTAAATTTACTAATTTTACATATGTTGATCCTATATCTATTTCTCTATTAAGATATTTTGTATCTATTCTATAAAACTTAAGCATATCATTCCTTCTTTTTTTTAGGTGTTACTGATTTACTTAATAATTTTTTTGGTACTTGTTTAGGCACTTCCACTAATTCAAATGTTTTCAAGTCTTTACTAAAACTTATATTATATTTTTCAGTGTCAATATCATTCTCACCACATAGTTTAGCAAATAACTCCTGTCTAATGTGATTTAAACCTTTTATAACAAATTGTGACTTAGCTATAATTGAGTTGTGCTCATTAAATAATTGAAATAAATTATTTAATTCAACTTGTTCTGATTGTTTTAATGCGTATATTTTGTTTTCTACCATTATATCACCATTTTTATTTTAAAAATGCGATAGGGTATATTAGTTTTTTGAATAAAACTAGCTCCTACCACAATCACTTCCTATTTTTAACCTTAACAACTTTTGGTGTTTTTGCTGCATAATATATTAAGTAAAATAATGCTCCGATACCTGTAAGAAATAACCATGCTAAAAATGCAAACCAGTTAAATTTCTTTTTAGACATGAACGTGTATATATTAGTTTCTTTTACTATACTATAACCGTCCATAATATATTCGTCTACTTCACTCATTAAATCCTCTCCTCTAACATTTCTTTAACTTCTTTCTCTAAGTAATCACATTCAATAACCCTAGAACCTGTCTTGCTTAGGTGTACTAAAAATAAATCTCTTACCTTAATACCCCATTGTTCTAATAAATACTTATACATTGATAGTTGTAAACAGTATTTGTTATAACTATTATCTACTAAGTGTTTAATTGGTCCTTTTAATTTGTTATTATACTTATCATTAGCTACTATATATTCATTTGTTTTCCAGTCGCCCAAAGAAACAGTTCCATCACTATTATAAATTATAAAGTCAATCTGTCCAGCAACTTTATAACAATCTGAATATACTATAGGTTCTGTGCATAATAATTCACAACTCTCTAATAGTTTTTCAGTAAACATTATTCCATTCATTGCGTGTGGGTACTTTTCTGTTTCATCTCTATTAAGTAACCGACCGTAGTCCATATTTTTTTCTAATAGTTCATGAACTGCAGTGCCGTAACTACACGCCTTATCACGTTTCTCATTCCATCTGTTTTTCAAAGCGTATTCACTAATATTTTCCTTATAAGCACACGCCTTTAGTATTTTACCATCGGGGTCAAACTCATTTGCATACTTTGATATAAGTGTTGTAACTGATATAAACTCCTCAGCGGCAAACCTATACACATGATCGTCCTCTGTGAAGTTAATTTGTTTCTGTTTAAGTTTGATAATATGTTGTATTTCTTTTTTATCCATTATTTATCACTTCCATCTTTCCAAAAGATACTTTTATTTAAATATTGTTGCTGTCGTTTATCATCCCAGCAATCTATTCTACTTAAATTACTTAATCTATCAGCGAATTTTAATATCATCCCACGCTTTGTTTTAAGTCTAGGGAAATAATATCCGTACTGATCTTTGCTACCTTCATGTGTTACTTCCATTACTAAATCAGCAACATCCTTATTGAACTCTTTAACAAGCTCCTCATAGGTGGTGTCTGTGTCTTCTATCGTATCGTGTAAATATCCTGCTGCAATTAAATTATCGTCCCAATCATAAAATAAACTATTTAATGAATTTAATATATTACCAACAATATAACAGTGTTTATTAAAATAACTATCTTCGTTATCTGGATCACTATCATCAACTTGACCACGATGTTTTTTAATAGCAAATACATATGCTTTATCTACTAATTTACTCATCTAACCACTCCTATTGTAATTTCTTTCATAGCGAAAAACACCGTTACATCGGCAGGTATTTCTTTTATATCCAATACTACTCCAGCCCAGAAATCTTTTCCCCACGATGCCTTAAAATAACAGGGAAGGTTATTTTTAACCTGCTTCCAGTTATCTTTGTTTAGCACTATATCTTCTAGTTCTATTCTTCTTGATATTTTAATCATTTTTACCTTCTTCCAACCACTCATACCTAACTGGCATTATTAAATTCCATATTTTCCATTGCAAAATTTTAATAATTGTTTTCTTATTATAGAATTGCCAAACTATTTTTTCGGCATCACCAAATAATAGTCTACCATTAATTTTAGATTCTGGTAAAAATACATATCCTTTATCTTTTAAAAATAAATCTTCTTCTTTATATTTAGTCATTCAACCACCTTTAAATCTCTTTTATTATTTGGTTGTTTACCCATTCTGATAATGATATTTGGTTCTTAGCGCAGAACTTTTGTAGTTTCTTTTTGTTTGCTGATTCTAAACTTACTAATGTCGGTACTCTTTTTATATATCTTCTTACGTTCATTTATTCACCCACATAGGATATGTTAATTTAATAACACCTATAAAAAAAACTATTAAAAACCAAAGACTATAGTTCATTGATAAGTATACCCCTAATATTGTTATTAATACTCCTACTGCTGTATAAAATAAGTTTTCTTCATTATTCATTAATAATCCCCTTCCTTTACGAACTTGAATAAGTCCACTGCTAACTTTTTTGTTCTTGGTAGTACAAAATTTGTGTCGTACTCTGGTGTGCATTTTATCTCGTTTGCAATTATGTGCGGTACAACCTTAAGTATAGCTAACATTTTTATTTGATCTTCTTTACTGTGTTCTATTACAGGGCCTTCTGTTGTTTTTGGTAAAGTATCTAAATCTTTCATTGAATTATTTGCAGAAGCTTCATATTGCATTTTAGATACTTTCATTGTTTCTGTTTCCTTTATTTCTTCGTGTGCTGTTACTGATTTCTTTGGCACTGCTGTTACTTCTATGTATGTTAGTATGTCGTTCTTTGATGATTCGCTTTTGATACTGGTAAAGTCCACACGTGTGCCCTTGTCCATTTTCTTAACTCTTTCTTCAAACAAATCGTCGCCAACGTTAAGCCACGCGTCGTCAATTAATACTGATTTGTTTTTTATACTTACTGCCCTTAATGTTCCTAACATTACTCATCACCTGACCCTAGTTCCTCTTTAGATAATTTTATTTCATCTTCTTTAACATTATATTTCATAAATAATCCACCTAAGCTAATTAAGTTATATGTGATATTATTATCAATAGTAATAATTGCAGATATATAATATTTATTTTTTCTAAACCAACTATATCTATCAGGTATATATTCAACTATATCATCTATTCTAACAAAGTCAGGCGCTTGTAAGAGTTTATCTGGTGGTGTAATCAATGAAAACTCAATAGGCTCAACTGTTTTAAATGCTTTTATACCATCAGCAGCTATTTCTACTTCTCCAGTAGGCTTAAATGATCCGCCTATAGATAAACTCTTTGATGATAATATATAAATTAATACTTGCCTAGCTTCTTGTGATAAACCTTCTACTGGAAGTTTATTACACTGTTTAGATTTTTGAAGAGAATCTAAACTTTCCAACTTCTCAACTCTTGCTCTTAGTTTGCATACATCAGAATCGTCTAAGACATCTTCTATATCTGACTTCATATCATCTATGTCATCATCTGTATCATCTAATAATACTTCTAGTTTCTTCATCTTTTGTGACAAATCTTTTATTAAAAGTTTGTCGCTCTGTTTAGATTCTTGCAGAGAATTTAAACTTACTTCTAACTCTTTGATTGATCTGAAAGCTATATCCAATGTTTCCATACCTAATTTATTATTTATTCTAATTCTTTTCTTATCTACTTTGATCTTATCTAACCATTTACCCATAATATCACAACCTATCCTCATTTTCCATTATTCCTTTTTCTATTGTTATTCTATATCTGTTTTTAAACTTGTATTTCTTTCTTAATTTCTTCTTTTCCATTAATGCTAAGTTTCTTGACCATACTAATTGCGGGAGGCTTGTTTTGCCATCCTTTTCTGCAAATACATAGTAGTTAGGCATAAAATTCCATTTCCATCCTGTAAATGTAATAGTGTGTATTTGTTTTTGAACAAACAAAGTCCACAAATCACTCCATATACATTTTAAGGAATATAGTATTACCGTGTTTTATTAGGTGTGTAGTATATCCTCTGTCTTCGTACTCTTTAATTAACTCTTCTTGTTTCCATCTTCCCATTCTAGTTATATCAATTTTCATTCAATCTCACCTATTTCCTTTCCACATCTAGGACATAATATAAAGTGCCCGTCTGTGATTACGTCGTCCTTTGTGAATTGTCCACAATCACTACAATAATAGTCTAACATCATCTGTCATCGCCCCATACTGCTTCTGATACTTTATAAGATAACTCGCCATAATACTCTTTGAACTTTTCAACTGTTGAGCAATCACTACATACATAGTTCTCATCACTGAAGTCTAACCTTTCAATTTTACCACAAATAACACATTTAATTTCTTCCATTGCAACCAATTCCCAATTTTATACTAAAATTACTCCTGTATAATAAACATTATTCTAATGTTAATTACCTATCTAATAATACAGTATTTGTATTATATTATATAAATATAATATAACGTGAAAGTATATAAGGGGATATGCCGCTACATATTGTGTTGAGAATTAGTAGACCACAACATATTGTGGTTTAAGGAGGAGAAAGTGGGGAAAATAGTAATGAGTAGGAGGGTAATCCTTATAGCAAAACCGTCCCCACATATCTCAGAGTTTTATGTAACTATAGTATGTTATTAAAGTATTTAAATGTTGCTCCTACATTTTCCTATAACATCTAGGTTTGTACTCATAAATGTTACCTGATACTATTAACTTATTAAGGAAAAAATCTATATCTTCCCCGAACATTTCTTTTATCCTGTCGTATTCTAAATCACTATAGTCGTCAAACGCTTTAGATACTAGGTCTAATGTTGTTTTAGCCTCTGTATTCATGCCGCTCTGCAACAAACTTAGGTCTGTTTTAGTATTACGGATCTTAATTCCAGCGGACTCGTAGGAGTCTATTATTAACTCTTTAGCAAATAGTAAATCTTCTATATTAATCTCGTTGCTGAACCTTAACTTAGCACTAGCCTCGGATAATCTCTGTATTGTATTAGCTACCCTTAAATTGAAACCTTTTAAACTCTCAGAACCTTCCTTTATGTTCTTGAATAGATTAAACGCCTCACGCTTATAATCGTTAACTAATTCCTTTGGTACTACTGGGTTAAACTTCTTAGCGTGACTAATATACTTCCTAATGAAATCAACGTCTAAGTCTACACTGTCATCTATATTATTATTATAACTAAATATAGAGTCGTAAATATCTTCCATGTTGTCGTTAATTACTGTATTGTCAATTAAGAAGACTAAGTCAAACCTAGATAATAGAGACGGACTGAACGGAAGCTCCTGTATTCCTTTATGGTTAAATACGTTATTACGAGGATTAGCTGATGCTATAATACTGGTCTCAGTTTTTAGTACTTGGTGTTGGTTGAATTTATGTATGTTAATCTTACCGTCTTCCATAGCTGTGTGTAATGAAGCTTTATCGTCATCGCGCATCTTGTCAAACTCGTCAATTAATACTATACCTTTATTACCTAGTACTAATGCTCCAGGTGTTAAAACAACTTCCTTACTACCCATAAACTCCATTTGCTGAACGGATGCGGTTAATCCTACTCTAGTAGTATCACCACCATTAGCTGTCTGAACTCTAGGAACTATATTTCTTACACTGTTCATTAGTTCGGATTTGGCTGTACCTGGGTTTCCTACCATCATTAAATGTATCTCACCACGCTTTCTATTATTAATGTGTGTTTCACGTGTAACGCCGCCAACTAATTGTAATAGTATAGCTTTTTTAATATTGTCCATACCCTTTACCTTAGGGACAATATACTTAATTAACTCATTTACATGGTTATTACTTAGAGCTAATGATTTTAGTTTATCTATATCATTAGGTTCTATTGTGGTATTTTCTAAGCTGTCCTTGTCAGGTTGTATGTCTACTACCTCTAAATACCAATCCATTGTAGTGCTTTTATTCTCGTGGTCTTTTAATCGTAAGTACCCTATAAATATATTACTTAACCCTTCCTCAAACCTATTAACTAAGTTTTCAGGGATAAAACATTCTAACTGTATGGGCTTAGATGCCATTTCGCTATCCTCGTAAGGCTCTTGTATTAGCAATCTTTGAGTTATTTGCGTGTCGCAGTGTTCTTTCTTTAATTTAAAGTATTTAGTATTATTACATTCAGCTTCAGGACATTCATATGGCTTCTCTATGTTTAAGCCGTCAATATCAATCATGAAAGTAGTCTTACACTTACCGCACTCGTACGCTGCTTTCTTAAGTGTAGGCTTAGGGAAGGTGTGCTGTATCACCATTCCCCTTGCTTGTATTAGTTTATCTATATGTTTAGTAGTGACCGACCCGAGGTAGACCTTAAGGGGATGGAGATGGTTAGAGGTCGCAACTCGTATATCATCAATTAGTTCCATCCTTTCCTTGTCTAATTCAGATCGGTCTTCTAGTATACTAATAAAACTTGATTTAATTAAACTGTCCAATTCCTGTGTCCCTAGTTTAGCTTCTTTAAAAATAGTGTTTGAATCTTGCAGCTCCTTATAGTCTAGTTTGAATATATTATTATTATCCTTATCTATGATATCATCTATATAATCTAAATTATTATCAATCAAAAAATCTTTTGTATATCGGATTAAAGAATCCATTTCAACCATGCTAACCATAAAGGGCGACCTCCGCAAACTTTTAAATAAAACTTAAAAGTATAATAGTTATAACAAGCTAGTATATATATGTTTTGTTAGCGTTTAATCAGGACACTAAAAAAAGACCCTAAAAAAGACCATATTTTTAGTTTTTATTGCACATACATACTATTTCATACATAGATATATAAAACTAATGATAAATTTAATGGAAACAATAATCTAACAGCAACTGTGTGGAGAACCCTATAGAGTTATTCCTCTATAATATATATACATAATCACGTTATATAATAAAAAAACCTACTGTATACCTTCGGGGCGATACACTGTTAACCCACACCTTACATGAAATGTATAGTATGTGTTTATAATACTTTTGTATGTTTAGGTTATATTAGCAATAAATAGCTAAAAAAGGAGTGATTTTTTGAGTAGAATTTTTCATGTAACAACATTAGGAATATTACCACTTACAAATGGTGATAAAATTAATAAAAGTTGTTTTATATTTTATGATGATCATAAAGATATTATAAATGATATAAGAGTACAGTTATTAATGAAAACCAATAATATAGAACAATGGAATATGATAGATAAAATAATTAATAAATATATTAAGGATGTGATTTAAATGGTTAAAGCGGTAACATTGAAAGATGAAGTGATAACATTATTAAATAGAATTAGAGATGATAGTAGATTTGGTATGTCATACTCACAATCTATACTATTTTTGTTTGGTGAAATAGATAAGCTTGAACAGGAAGCGTTGAAGGATAGAAGGAACTATGTTTTAGCTATAGCTAAACTTGAAAAACATGGAATTAAGTTTTAGGTGATAAGAATGGATGAGGAATATTTTAACAAGGATTCATTAAAGTATTTCACAATGTATTACTTTCTTATTAAGGATACATCTATTAATATAGATAATTTAATA
>Ga0222628_1000151_pt1 | contig 34560 bp, 54 predicted proteins | sample AntAcemetageno95_FD_179860 | JGI IMG/M metagenome (GOLD analysis project Ga0222628, IMG submission 179860) | Saline water microbial communities from Ace Lake, Antarctica - #95 | ecosystem: Environmental > Aquatic > Non-marine Saline and Alkaline > Saline | place: Antarctica: Ace Lake | collected...
AAACTATAACTGAAGAACTTAAGATTTACAATCCAAATACAAAAAAAGTAATAGGTAATTTTTGTAATTTTAGTTGTTTTAAAAAGTGGAAATTAAAGGAAGTGGTTGTGAATCATAATCATTTTGTGGAAGACGATGTTGCAGTAAGAAAAGCAAAGGTGAAATAAATGAAAATATTTTTAGATCAAGACATACAAAACAAAGCAATAAAACTATCCAAACTCGTAATGGCTAAAGCAGAAAAACATAATTGGAACGACAAATTTGTTTTAAACCAAGTTCATGGCAAAGCAGAATTCGATGCAGATGTTATAGGATTTCTTGGAGAATTTGCTTTTGCAGAAATGTTTAATTTAGAAGGACCCATATTTTTTGAAACAAGTAATGATGTATATGATTTCAAAATTGCAAATAAAAGAATAGATTTGAAAACAAGATTAACAGGAAAAAATATTTATATTAATGCTAATCAATTTGAAAGAAAGAAAAATATTATTGACTTATTTGTTTTTGGAAATATTGGAAACAATAAATTTACTTTAGATGGTTTTATTGAATACGATAAAGTCAAAGAAATAAATAATATAATTTGTTTCAATAATGGAAGTTCAGCATATCTTATTGAACAAAAAGATTTAACTGACATTGAATTATTGAGGAAGATTTAATTAGTTTAAAAACATAAACAACATGGGGGAAATTATTATGGAAGAAAAAATATGCAGACACAAAAATTTAGTTGAACTAACACACAGACACAAACAATGTTCTGATTGTGGAGTTTGGAAAGGAACAAGAGAAGATGCACATCATTATTCAATGGAGTATTATACAAATAAAGTGTTTGGATTGTTTGATGCTTGTATTCCTAAAAGAACAATTAATAGTGAATATTACAAATTTACTCATTTTAAAAATCTTGAAATAGACACAACACAAATGAGAAAGATTTTAGAGATTGGTGGTGGAGTTTGTCAAACATCTTACTCTCTTGCTCTTGAAGGCAAAGATGTTATTGTTGTAGAATCAAGTCAATGGGCTACAAAATGGATGAAAGAATCTTATGGTGAAAGAAATGGTTTCAAAATAATTGATGCTAACTTTGAAAATGTAGATAAATCTTTAATTGGAAAAGACTTTGATTTCATTTTTGCTAATCATGTATTTGAACATTTAGTTGATCCAATGACTGCAATAGAATATTGTTATGATATTCTTGTTGATAATGGAAAATTCTTTTTGATTGTTCCTAATCAAGAAAGAGAAAAGAACATGCATCATACTCATGAATGGGCTTTTAGTATTGATGTTCTAAAAAAGTGGTTTGAACAGGTTGGATTTAAAGATATTAAAATTCAAGAGTTCCCGGGGAGTGTTGAGGAAGTTAAACAGCTTGGTGGAGCTCACATTAGGATTGTTGGGACTAAATAATTTGGTGATTTGAAATGACACATTATAGGAAAGGATATTCACTTGAAAGAAATGTAAAACTACATTTAGAATCACAAGGATATTATGTCATTAGAAGTGCAGGAAGTCATGGCATTGCAGACTTAATGGCTAAAAAACCAGATGAACTTTGCTACTTCATTCAACTAAAAAGTGGAACAAAAATAACTAAATATGAGAAAAAAAGAATTGAAGACTTTTTTAAACTCCACAAGTTTTGTAGTGTAATAATTATTACAAAAATAAAAAAACAATTTATTATAGAAAACTTTTGTGGCAAGTGGAAACAAAATATTTATAAACACATTAAAGAGATTGTTTTAGTATGAGTGATATTCCAAAAGAAGCAAAAGACAAATTATTAAATAAAATTAAAAATACTTTAAACTCAAAAAATAATAAAAAATTCTTATTACTTTTTATAGCACAAGAAAAAAAAGGAACATCAATTGGATTTCTTTCTGGATTTAATGATATGGAAACACTTGGACATATTGAAAAAGCAAAGTTATTTACTTATGAAAGAATTGCAACTTGTGAGCATGATAGAACAAGTAATAAAAGATTAGTTGATGTTGAAGAAAAAGTAGTTGAAGGAAAATTATCTTATGTGAGTTGATTATGGAAAAAATTGCTATACTGACACCATGTTACAATGGAAAGCGAGATGAGAAAACAGAAGAATGTATTTTAAAATGTAAAAGTTATTTCAAAAATTTTGAGTTTTATAGTTTCACAACAGAAGAAGTTTATATTCATAGGGGAAGAACAACTTTGTTAAATGATTTAATTGAGAGAGATGCACTTGAACATTTCTCTTATGTTTTATGGTTAGACAGTGATGTTTATTTTGAACCAAAAGATTTATCAAAATTAATTGAATCTGTTTCTGGAAAAAATCTTGGTTGTGTTAGTGGAGTTTATTTTAATAGACATAGGAATCATCACCCAATGTATTGTTATGGTGATGGATATTATGGTTTAGAATGGGATAAACTTTCAAATATCCCAAATAAAATATTTGAAGTTGATGGACTTGGATTTGGATTTCTATTAATGAAAATTGGGTTAATTCATAGATATGTAAAAGAATATCCTTATCAAAAATGGTTTGATTCTAGTAATTGGTATCCAACAAGATTAGAAGAAAAAGCAATATTTACTATTGGTGAAGATGTTGACTTTTGTAAAAAACTTAGAAAACTTGGTTACAAAATTTGGGTTGATGGAACAATAAAATTATCTCATAAAGGAATTGTTTATGATGATTATGTTAAATGGAAAAAAGAAAACTTTTGGCACCCACATTGTGCGTCAAAGGTATTAAAGTATTAGGCGATGTTATGAGTATATGCAAACATAAATGGGAAAGATTACAAGACACAATTTGTTGTGAGCATTACAAGTGTGAACTTTGTGATGCAATAAAGAAAACTTCTATTTGTGATTTTCATACAAAGATTTCGCATACTTATATTGGGAAAGAATATTTTGTTAGTTCAAAGATTGGTAATTTTAAAGATGATATTCCTTTGAATAAACAATATATTAATGAACTTGAATTTGCTTTAAACGAATTTAATTTTAACAGGGATTCTAAATATCTTAGAACAGTTATTGAAATTGGTGCTGGAATTGGAAGATTAATTCCAATGTTTTTAAAAAATGGTTTTGATTATACTGGTCTTGAGTATAATGAATGGGCAGTAAGATATATGGAAAATGCTTATGATGTTAAAGTTATTAAAGAAGATTTTATGAAACTGAATTTAGATAAAAAATATAATTTGGTTGTTTGTATTCATACTCTTGAACATTTTAAAGATGCTGATGTTGCTTTTGAAAAACTTTGTAATCTTGTAACACCATATGGTTATTTGCTTATTGAAGTTCCACATAGAAAAGATTTGTATAATCCAGATCACTATTGGTTTTTTGATAAGGCTGTTCTTTATAATTGGGCTGACTTAAATGATTTTGAGGTTATTGGTTATTTACAAAAAAAGGTTATTGAGAGAGAAGATTATATTTATTGTTTAATGAAAAGGGGAAAGTAATAATGTATTTTATAGAAAAAAATAATAAAAGAGAAATAACAAAATGTTTTATTCTTTATGTTGATAAAGAATGTAGTCCTCAAGAAAAAGAAAAGGTATGTAATTTTAGTTGTGACTTTTGTTATTATCGTTTCTCTAATCAAAAATGGAAAACATTACAAGAAATGAAGAATGAAATTAATGAAATGATTTCTCGTGGTTCTAATCATATTCAAATTACTGGTGCTGAACCAACAATGCACAAAGACTTTTTTGAATTACTTGATTTTGTTAAATCTAAAAATGTTTTGTGTTCTGTTATTACAAATGGTTATTTGTTATCAGTTGAAAGTCTTGTTGAAAAACTTGTTGGCAAAGTTGATTATTTATTAATGTCTATTCATGGATATAAAAAGAAATGGAATAAAATTTCTCATGTGCCATTGTCTTGGGAAAAAACAGTTATGGCTTTGGGTAATTGTAGAAAGCATGGGATTGAAGTTCATTTTAATACAACATTAATTAAACAAAATTATAAGGACTTAGATAAAATTCTTTTGTTAGCAAAAGAGTTTAATGTAAAGAGATGTAATTTTATTTGTTTTAATCCTTTTTGTAGTTTTAAAACTGCAGCTGGACAAGAACAAGTTGATAAGTTAATGGTTAGTTATGATGATATGATGCCTTATCTTGAAGATGCATTTGATTTGTGTATGGCTAATAATATTGATTTTGCTATGAGGTATTTTCCTTTTTGTAAAGTTCCTGTTCATATGAGGAAATATGTATTTAATTATTCTAATTTACAATTTGATTTGAATGAGTGGAATTATGCTTATTGGTTTCCTAAAGAATTTGGATCTAGTTTAAGTATAATGGATAAAGTTATTCATGCTCGTGGTCTTGAAGGTTCTGGTGAACAGAAATTGTTACATGCGTTTGGAAGGTTTTATCCACCATTTAGAATTAATTTTAAAGAAGATGATGAGTGCAAGTTTTGTAATGATTACTTGATTTGTGATACTCCTCATGCTGAACAGAAACTTAAATTTACAAATCAAAAGTTTTGTAGAACTGGTTCGCCAGTTAAAAGAAATGCTAAATATTATGTCAATGGGGGTAATTGATATGTTTGAAGGAATAATAGGAATGTTTGGTTATATCAAACCAACTAATAGAGAAATACAATTAATAGATATTGTTGATAATGCTAGAATTGAAGGACACGATATTTTTATTGATTTCTTGAAAACCACTAAAAGACAAAAAATATATGTTAAAGGTGGAAAAAAAATAATTTATAAAACTAACTTGGAGGACTAAAAATGAATGTATGGAGTGAAGTAAGAGATATGGCAATTGTAGTTTTAATATTACAATACTTAATTGGATTGTATTATACTACAATAATATTTGTTGTCTTGTTCATTGTTTTAATTGTTGGATATAAAGCAAATAAAATTAAAGAAGAAGAATCAAAGAAAAAAGTAATAAAAACAACAATGGAATTATTTAACAAAATGGTTGAAAAAGATAATTCTACTAAAAAAGGAAAGGTGAAATAATTATGGGGGATGTAACTGACATTGGGCCTATGATTCAATTGGCTAAATTGAGAATGAAAGATAAAAAAGAATATGATAAACTATTAAATGAAATAGTATTTGTTACAAGGGACATGATAAAAATATCTACTTCTCTTGTTAAAGAACAAATGGAAAAAATGGAAAAAGAAGGTAAGTAAAAATGGTTGATGAAAGAAAGTCTGTTGCGATTTGTGTTTCCGCAAGTCATACTATTCCAGCAGCTTTCTTGAAACATTTCATGAATTTTTATTTATCTAATCAAGAGAAATATGATTTGTATTTTTTGTGTGAAGTAAATTATTTAATTGACTATGCAAGAAATACTATGGTTAAGAAACTTTTGGGTTGTGATAGGCAACCAGATTATTTTTTCTTTGTTGATGCTGATATGGTGTTTGCTCATAATACTTTAGATAGATTAATTGAGGAAGATAAAGATGTTATTACTGGTCTTTATTTTCAAAGGTTAAGACCACATTATCCTTTGGCTTGGAAATCTGATGGGAACAAATATTGTTGGCATACTGATTTTAAAGAAAATGTTGTTGAGGAAATTGATGCTTGTGGAGCTGGAGCTTTGTTAGTTAAGTCTGATGTTTTTAAGAAAATTGGTTCTCTTTGGTTTTATGATTTGATTGATGTTAATGGTTGTCCTGTTGGGGAAGATATTTATTTTTGTAAGAAGTTACAGGAGAATGGTTTTAGGATTTGGTTGCATGGTGGAACTATTATTTCTCACATCGGGGATTCTTCAATAAATATTACTGATTTTGTTTTGTGTAAAAATAGTCCGGAGTATATTCCGAGGAAAGAAACTGGTTTGCATAATGATTCTTTTGAAACAAAAGATATTTTCATGCAATAATTTTGATAATTTAAAACATTTTATTGTTTGGACTAGCCATAACAATACATAAACATTGTTCAAACACAACACATACATAATTTCATGTTTATACACATTGTTTTTATTAACAACAAAGCATTTGTGTTATGAAAAACAATATGTCACACAGTGTTTTTCATTAACAAAAATGTTGTCAGTTTTGTAAATCATTGTTTTTCAACATTTTCATCTTCAATCTGTTTTTTAGAAGTTGTGAAAGACAAAATCTTTTCCAAATAAGTAATCCTAGCATTAGACAAATTAATATAATTCTCCAACTCAACTTTCATTTTTGATAACTCATCTTCATGAATCTTTTGTTTAATGATAGCACGATCCAAAAACTCAGAAGTTCTATCCATATCATTTTTAGTAATAATATAAACTTCCATTCCAATCATGTTTTCTGGAACAGAAATCATTCCAGTATTATTGTAACGCTTAACAATTTTATTTAGAATCATCTAATTCCTCCTTAAGTTGAGTATTTAGTAATAATTTTTCTTCTACCTTTTTTGTTAAAACAATATCATCTTTTACAATATTCATTATTACTTTTTCTACTGGTTCTAAAACTTCAACATTACATTTTATTTTACTAGAAACATTTGTATCTAAAATATTAATCATATCTTTTGTTGTATATTTTATTAAATCAATTTTTTTATCTTTACTTAAATCTTCTATCTTCATAATTTTTGTCATACAATCACCTACTATTCAAAAACATTTGAACATACAAATTTGATGCAATCCTCATTCTACCACCAAAAGCATCATTATCAGAATCACTAGAATCAAATTTTAAATAATACCAATTACCAGGTTCCCATTCCCATGTTGCACTTGGAATTGTAATATCTAAATTAGATTCATCACCAGTGTAAGTATCAATTAATTGTTCTGAACCACCAGCTTTAGCAACATATAATTTTAATGTTCCTGGAGGAGTAAACTCACTTGTATTTTTTACTATACCATAAGCCAAATCATCAACTCTTTCATAATATGTTTTAACATCTAAAATTATTGATGACAAATCAGGACCTGTTGTTCTATTTGCATTATAACTTGCTGTACTCGCCATATATAATCTATAATAATATCCCCCATATGCTGCTCCATCTTCAACAAGTTTTATTGTAGTATCTCCTGCACTAGTTGTTCCACTTAAAGTTCCAATAGTTGTCCAAGAAGCACCATTTAAAGATCTTTGAATTGGAATACTAAATGAAGTTGTACTTGAAGTATATTGATTATTGAATGAAGCCATAACTACAATTTTGTCAATAGTTTTAGCACCAGCTGCTGAAGCAGCAGAAACTAATGTCATTGGATATGCCCAAGTTGCACTTGTATATCCAGCTAATACAGTTGCTTCACTAAATGTTCTATTTGATAATGCTGTAAATGTATTAAATGAATAACTGTTTAAAGCAGAAGCATTTGAACCAGTAAGAGCAGTAACTGTGCTTGTATTAGTTGGTGTAATATCTGTCATAGCAGTAGTTGATGTAAATCCACCAGTTGAAAAAGGTAAATATTGAGCTGAAAAATAATCACTATTATATGAACCCCAATCATATTCAAAAGCACCAATTAAAAATTGTTTTTGAGAATAATTAATTGGTAATTTTGTAACATAACCAGTCGTAAAATTACCACTATTATTTCTAACAAACTCAGAACTTTTGTATTCAGTAATTGCACTAATTCTATTACCTGTTGTAATTGAAGCATTATAAAAATAATTATTTGATGAACCAATTAATAAATTATGAGTACAATTAGAAGTTTGAGTAAAAGATAAATCTCTAACAACCTTATCTGTTGTGGTAAAAGCACCTTTATAATAAGCTAATCCGCTATTAAGAAATTGACTTGTTTGTGTAGTAAAATCAGGCGCAGAAGTAACAGATTTTGCATCAGCTCTATAATTTTCCATATTAAAATTTAATTTCAATCTATTAATTGCAACAGTTTCATCTGGCAAATAAAAATTTAGGTAACCTGCATTAGCAGAATCAATATTTTCAGAAAAATTCAAAGCATAAATATTAGTTGCACCTTGCATATAATTAGACAAAATAATACCTTTGTCAGCATCAGATTTAATATCATTTAACAAACTCAAAATATTATTACTACATTCTAATTCAACATAAGGCAAATCCATTTCAGGATAAACAAGTTTTCTACCAACAATTTGATAACTGCCACTCAAATTAGCATCAGAATCGGTAACAGTAACAATATCTCCAATATCAATATTTTCCATAACATACAAATAATCACTAGGATAAATAACAATTATTTCAGGTGGATCATAATTAGACCCAATTCCTTTTCTTTCTAATAAAATCTTTTCAGTTAAAATATCTAAAGTAGATTGGTCAATAATTTCTCTAACATCAATACTCATTTGTTTAACATCATTAGAATTTATTGAAGAACCATCACCAGTTGTTTGTGGAACATCAATAGTATATTGTGCATCATAAACTGGACTATTAATAGAATGAATATATGCTTTAGAAACATTACCATTAAAATCAACACTACGCCCAAGCGTATTTAATGTATTTCCTGTCTTACTAGCATAACTACATTTTTCACAACCAATCCAAACATTACCTGAAGCAGGTAAAGAACTAGCATCTTCAACAACACAACTTGTTGCAATTGCAGATAACTCGCTTGTCAATTTTGTTCTAGAACTTGTAGCATGAAAACATTCAGATTGTAATTGATTAATTCCATCTCCATAACCATTTAAAAAAAGAATATTTGCTAACTCACTATAAGCAACTGTTTTTTTAGAATCATCAATATTTTGATTAACTCCACCAATATGCAAAATAACTGTTGCAGATTTATCAGAACCACGATCTCTAATATTAATACTAGATGTTGATAAATCACTTGAATAAGATGCAAAACAATCAGTATTTGCAACGGTACCAATACCATAAAAAAAACTTGTCATCTTCTCATTTTCACCACGAACATTAACAACATCAGTAACCCCACTTAAACAAGTTCCTTTACTAATTCCAGTTGAATATAATCCTAATTGCCAACCAACAATTTCATCTGGTGTTTTAGCAGAATATTGTACTCTCATTTTTGAAGAACCAGTATCATATGTTCCTGCTAAACCAGCATAAAAATTATCTAATTTTCTTTCAACCCAACCAACACCACTAAGATGTGTGTATAAATCAGTTTCTTTAGTTGGTTCATCAATAAAGAATTTAGGACAAACATAATTACTATTATATTTTATTGAAAACCATTTACCATGTTGCACATGTGCATCTGAAGTAGAAACATCACAAAGTTTTACTTCAAAAAAAGGAACTTGATTTAATTTTTCTGTAATAGTATATGATAAAGAATTAGCATCATAACTAACACCATCACAATAAATTTCTAAATCATTAACCATAATTAAATCCTCTTAGTTCCCTTTGTCAAAGACAAAGTACACTTCAAATAAGAAGGCGAATTAACTCCCCCATAAGTAGAAACATTCTTTCTCCACTTTTGAGAAACTTGTGGTCTATCATCATAACCAAATGTAATAAAAACACAATCAAAAGAAACACCTTGATAAACAACAACAACAGGTGGAGCCTCTTTATGGAATTTATCAATCATATCTTCAGCAACAGCAATAGGAGAACTAGTACCATTAGAATATACATTAAAAACAATAATAATAGAATTACTAATATTCTTTAAATCTTTATATAATGTTTCTGGCATATTAGTCCCATTTTGTTGTGTCATTGGTTTATTAATAACAATTGGTTTATTAGTACATTTTCTCCCAAAACTAAGAGCATCAATATTATATGTAGTACTCCCAACCGTAATCGTAACTGGGTATGTCGCACTAGAATTTAAGCCCACGCCATATTCCTCCTCTTATAATTAATATGTAAATGTCTATTTATTTCTTCTGCTAATTCAGCAACATCATAATCACTACTTATTGAAGCATTAATATTTATTTCCGGAGCAAATACTTCTTGTCCAATCGAAAAATCGTTAAGTTTATTTAAAGGAATTATTGCTTCAGGCCCAGCTTCACCAACTAACCTTGTTTGTGGTCTAGTAGTAATTCCACCATTCGCAGTTGGCGGTATTAAATTACCATAACTATTATAATTTCTTTGTATTCCAATTGACCGAAGTACATTATTCATTATTGAATTTGGATCATTAAAAATAAAATCTTCAATAATATCTAAAAAATTTTTACCACTTGTTTTTTGTCTTTCACGATTAGATTCATAAATATCTGGGGCCATGCCCATACCTGCTAATGTAATAACAACTGGTAACAACCAAGGATAACCCAATGCAGCAGCTCCAATACCAATTGGTGCTAATAAAGCAGCTAATTCATCAAACATATCATTTTTTGGCATTTTAGATTGTATTTCCATTAATGTAACAGCGGCTGCAACAATAATTGCTTTTTTACCATTTTGAGTAATACCATAAGTAATTAATCCTGCACCAACTCCACCACCAATTGCTGTTTGTATAACTTGTAATAATTTCTCATCATTAAAACCTTCAAGTGTTTCAATACTATTTAATTGAATTATTGAATTTATAATTAAATAAGTTCCACCAACAACCATTAAACCTCTACCAATTTTACTATCAACAAAACCTTGTAGTGCATTCTTTAATCCACCAACGGTCCCATCTACTACAGCATTTATTGTCATATCTCCAGTCAATAAAGCTTGTGCAGTAGCAACAATTTTTGTCACACCTTTAATAACTAAATCTTTTGCACCAGAAGCAATTTCAATACCAAAAGTAAGTGCCTTACCAGTCATTGATCCAAGTTTAGTAAATATTCCTGTTAGTTCTTTAAACAAACCTGCAAGTCCACCAATACTTTGTAATGAAGAAACAAATAAAATTGCTTGTCCAAGTCCAGCTAAAACTGTACCTAATGCTTGTCCTAATATCATTGTAGTTCCAATAACCATTCTTTCTTCTTCACCAAGACCCATTAAATAATCAGCAATACCAAATATTGCTTCACCAAGAATATCCATTACAGGTAACATCATAACAGCATAAGTGGTATTTAGAATGTCACTAATTTGGTACAAATCAAAACCAGCCTTAGTCATCTTACTAAAAGCTTTTTCAATAGCCATTCCACCAAACATTATTCCAAGAGCTTCCATTTTAAATCGCTTCATTTCTCCATTAAGTTTTTGTTGAGTTGGAACAAGTTTAGTACGAATAGAATGTTCTTGTTTATTCGTAGCTTTATTTAATTTTACACTTGATGTTTGAGATTCAATAGAATAAGAATTTTGTTGTGCAACTACATCAGAAATTATTTTCATATCTTTTTCTACTTCTTTAACACCAGTACTTTTATAGTCAAAGATAATTGTTTGATATACTTCATCAACCAAGGATACCACCACTACTCTTAACAGAATTTAATAAATTAGAATCTCTATTATTTTGATTATTCACTTCAGCGATCTGAAGTATAATATATTCATATCTGCTTCTTGGCATACTCATTATTTCATCAAAACTAATTTTATTATGAACACTAAACAAAACCATGTTTTTTATTTCACTTGAAAAAGCATCATGAAACTCAAATTCAGAAAGAACTTGAGAATATTGAAAATCATTCATTATTCAAAACTACTCCTTCAATTTCACTATTTTCTTTTGGAGCTTTCATCCAACCACAAGCAATACTAACCCCAGAAATTATATCAAGAAATCTTGATTCAATAAGACTATCAACTACCTTTTCATCAATCCCCGGATAACTTCTAACGAATACTTTCTTCATAGTACTATGAACTAAGTCAACTGATTTTTGTGACACTGGATTTTCGCTTATAGTATTTTTATAAAATATAGAATAGAATTGTAACACTGTCAAAGACTCAGCATTAGTAATATCAATTTCAAATTCTTTATCATCTATCTTTATTTTCTTTACTCCTTTAATCACACTATTAAATAATTCTTCACTACTAATTTCACTCATTTCCATTTTTCATACACCCCTGTATTACATGTCTTTCGCAGTTCCACCAAGTGTTTGCACACCATTACTAGAATCGCTCCTCTTTATCTTTTCAATTTCTTTAACCAAGATATCCATTGATGCTCTTAGTTCGTCAATTTCATTGATTGCCCTTGAATAAAGATTTACAAAATCATCAAACTGTTTTGCTTTCTGATGATCTGAAAACATTTTTACCCAACGGCAATCTCCATAATTTTCAATGCAAGATTCATTCCAATCTGCAAATATCTTTTCTGGCATACCATTAACCGAAACATTCATTGTTTTTGGTTTCAATTCAATCTTTTCATCATTTCTTTTTTCCATTTATATCAATTCCTTTATGCAGTCCCTGTTAATACTTGTAGATAGAAATCTCTAGTTAAACAAGTCGCAGTATAATCTACTTCAAAGTGAGAATCTGGACCTGAAATTCTTACATCTCCAAGCTTTGTTATTCTCGCATTGTTCAATAAGATATTAATTTTTTTCTTATTTGTTGTAGTTAACTCATTATCCAATGTCAATAATATTGCTACATCTGGTCTTCCAGCACTTGTTAGAATTCCCGGTCTATATGTTTTTCCTGTTACTCCTGTTCCTGTTGCTGCAGTTCCAGTTCCATAGTAAAATGCTTCAAGAACTTCTACACTATGTAGAACTAATGTTCCTGATATTCCACCATTGTCAAATGGTTTGTCCTCTAATTCTGCATTTTGAAACCCACCTGAATCAACACCTAAGAAATCAACTTTGTCAGCTGCTCCTTCTGGAATTGCTACTGTTACATTTTTTGCATACGCTTGAACATTTTCATATGTATTTGTTGTTCCAGTTATTTCAGTTGATAGATCACTTGTTGCATCTGGCGCTGTAATTGCTGCAGCTATTTTTATTGCACTAATTTTTCCTGGCTTCCATAGATATGCCATATTTATCTTCCTCCCTTCATCTTACTTCTTAATTCAGATAAAAATTCATTTTCAAATTCTTTGTATCGTCTTGGAATACTATTTCTTTTTGTTTTCTTTATGAAATTTGTTGCATTTGTTCCTCTAATAAATATTGCAGTTGGTAAAGACCTAACTCCAACAGCTCGTTCCCAAGATCTAAACAAACCTTCTCTTCTCTTCCTAGATACTGGGTGAGGATATGTTCCTGTGTCAACATGAACGGCATAATCTGGCATTAATATTTGATATGCTAAAAAACCATTATTCCTAATACGAACATTAGATTTTAATCCATTTGTTCTTTGATGTTGGAAACTACTATCCATATTATTTTTTAAGTCTACTACAACATTGTTAACCATTTTTCTTGTTTTATTTGATATTATAACTGGAAAATTTTTACCCATACTTCTCATCATTTGTCGTGCTTCGTCAGCACCTCTTACTCTCACATTTATTATTGTTGACATGTTGCCACCTCAAATGTAAATGAAAATAATCTATGAAATATTTTTAATCCACTTCTTGTTTCCGGATTAACATTATCATTATTAATTTTAATATTATTTATTCCAACACTAGTTAAAAATGATTCATTGTCAAGTATTATTTGATGTATGTTTTCAGTTATATCATCTAAGTAATCATTTCTATCAGAATAAATTTCCATAGCAATTTGTGGCATATATTGTTTTGCACTATAATCCATTGTAAAATTTTCTTGACTAGGAACAACAATATTTGGGATTATTACGATAGGATAACTTTCAGCTAAATCTGCTTCTTCTGTTCCTTCAATAATCCATTTTGGTTGAGAACCATGAACCCAAAGTGTGCTTCTGTCTTTTGGATCAATTACATTATCTTTGATTAATTTAAAAAAAATAGTGAATGGTGTTGTGTAAAGTTTCCTATGGCTAACTTGAGTAAATATTCTTGCATTTCCAATCTTTGTTTTTTCAACCATAACTTTTCCGCCTACATGGCAATTATTGAGAACAGCGTGTCCTCATTATATTATTACTCGTTCAAATATAAAAACCTATTCAAAAAAAAGTAGTTTATAAAAATTACTAATTTGTACTAAATTAGTAGAAAAAGAATTTTTTTCCAACTCAGGCTACTGGAACTGCCAAAGCAGTGATTTCACCCAAGTTGGTGTAGTAACTATATATAGGTAATAAGTTATATTTAATACTATACTTTTTTAGCTAATACTTCATAATGACCAATTTCATGAATAACTTGGACAATTTTATAATATTTATCCCTATATTTTATTTGATTATAATTAGTTAAATAAGTAGAATTAGATTCATCTTCATCAAAAAAACAAATCAAATCTTCAGGCCTCAAAATACCTTCTCGAACTTCATCATCTTCAGCAGAAACAATCTGAACAACACCATTAATCATATGGTCTGTTCTTGTTTTTACAGTTTCATCTCCACGCTCATTTAATTCAGTATCTAATTCAGTAACATAAATTTTATAACCAACAGCATTATTTCCAATTTGACCAACAATACCAGATATATTAAACACAATACTCAGCCTTTTTCATTTTAACTAATTTAGAATTAATCTTAGATATTAAATTATTATAACTCGTCATATATGCTTTAGATGAAGATGAATCCCCTGTTACAGAAATCTTGTTTATTTTGAAAGACCTCATTTGTCCTGGATCCAATCTCATGTGTGCTAATGCAAGAACATAGTTTATGGCAGCTTTTCTTACATTCATATTAACTGTTGGGTACAATAATACTGGAGAATCACGATAAGTAATATACATTGATTCAATTGAACTTGGAGCATCATCTAAAATAAATTTTCCAAACCTGGCATCATCAATAGATGCAACACCATATTCTGTTCTTGTTCCATCTGCTTTTATAGTATAAACAAAAATATCATCTTCATCAATTATGCCATCATCATTATAGTCGGCTAAATAAACATTTCTTGTATAAAATGTTTTATTAGAACCATCAATCTTATTTTCTTTACTGTTTGAAATAAAAGACACTTGTTCATCTCTATGTTCAATTAAAATATCTTGATTAATTTGTGCTGTTGCGAATTTAATTAAATCAAATATTATTGAATCTATAACAGATGAATCTGTAATCTTTGAAGAAAAAGTTCTAATATCATCAACAGTACAATACCCAAAAAACTTTCCACCTTGTACTGGATTTGAATAAGAACTATATACTTCAGATAAAGTATAATAAAACCTAATTTTGTACCATTGATTAGTTGAACCTGCATTATCAAAATAACTATTATCTTCAATATTCTGTGATCTAATTAAAACATAATCCCCTGTTTTTGAAGAAGCCCTATGTACTTCAGTAACATCATATGGAACTTCACTTAAATCTGGTATTGCCCATTTTAATATATTTCCCATTTAAATCATTCTCCCAATGAATATAGGTTCATATTACTAATTACATTTTTAGAGTTTAAATAATTATGTATTTTTGGTATTGTTTGGAATGGAATTATAATTGCATTTATATAAAACGATTTTTTAATAATTCTTATCAATCTAGCATTACCAACAAATGTTTTTTCTCTTACATTAACAAGTATGCTATCAACACTAAATGTTTTTTCACTAATTAATTTTAGTAAAGCATCAACAATAAATGTTTTTGTTTTTTCTTTTTCAATACTTCCATCAATAGTAAATGTTTTTGTAGCAGTTTTTCTTAACATTCCATCTGCAATAAATTCTTTTGTTTGTGTTGTTCTAATTAAAGAATCTATATAAAATGTTTTTTTAGTTTCTTTTTGTAACATTGCATCTATAATAAATTCTTTTGTAAAAACATCTAATATATTTATATCAATAGTAAATATTTTTGTATTATTTTTCTTTTGTAATTCAGAATCTATTGTGAATTCTTTTGTATTATTTTGTTTTTGGATTAGAGCATCTGTTTTAAATGTTTTTGTAAATGTATTTAATAAATTTGCATCAACTATAAACTCTTTTTCTAATGTTCCTTTAAGTATAGTATGAGAAATAAATTCTTTTGTTTGTTCTTTTAGAATTATTCCATTTACAATGAATGTTTTTATAAAAGTAGTGTTAATTAATCCGTCTATATTAAATTCTTTTGTATTATTATTTTTCTTTAATAAAGCATCTATTGAAAATATTTTTGTTTGTGTTCCTTTTAACCTTGCATTAGTTGTAAATGTTTTTATAAATTCATCGCTTATCATTCCACTTATAATAAATGTTTTTGGAACTCCAAAATCTTTTAATATTGCATTTACAACAAATACATTTTCTCCTTCAGCAGTAAGCAAAGCATCAATAGTAAAAGTTTTAACACTTGTATCTAACAGATTACTGTCAACTATAAAAGTTTTTGTATTTTTGTTTACAAGCACAGAATCTATAGAAAATGTTTTTGTGAATGTATCTTGCAAATTTGCATTTATAGTAAATTCTTTTAAAACTTTGTTTAATAAAATAGAATCTGTAATAAATGTTTTAGTAAATACTTTTAATAGATTTACATCTATTGTGAATGTTTTTAATTGTTCTTTTAATAATGTTCCATCTATAATAAATGTTTTATTAATTCTACTTACTAATACAGAATCTACAACAAATGTTTTTGTTGATGTATCTTGTAAAAAAGCATTTATATTAAATGTCTTTGTATAAGTATCTTGTAAAAAAACATCTGTCGTGAATGTCTTTGTTAATGTTTTTAGTAAGAAAGCATCTGTTGTAAAAGTTTTTGTTTCAGTAATATAACTTTCAACAAGTATTGAATCTATAATTAATGTTTTTGTGAAAGTGTCTTGTAAGAACGCATCTCCAATAAATGTTTTTGTTTCTCTATTAATCAAAATTGAATCAATAGTAAATGTTTTAGTATTATGATTAACTAATATTGAATCAACACTAAATTCTTTTAATAATCTATTTATTAATATTACATCAGAAGTAAAAGTTTTTGTTTGTTCTTTTTCTAAATTTGTGTCTATTGTAAAAATCTTGGTAAAAGTATCTTGAAGTATTCCATCAACAATGACTGTTTTTGTAGGTCTATTTACTAAAATCGAATCTAAAGTAAGTTCTTTTGTTGAAGTTTTTTCTAATATTGCATTAACAACAAATTGGTTATCATATGCTTTTTGTAATAAACCATCTATTGTGAATGTTTTTATAAGAGTCTTTCTTAAATAAGCGTCAACAGTGAATGTTTTGGTAATAAGTGCTTTAACTGTAAAAGTTCCATCACTAGTAAAAGTGTGAACAGTATTAGCTCCATCAGTGGTTATATTACCACCAGTTACGGTATAATCAGAATAATCTGCTGTAACATAACTAATAATTACTATTCCACTTCCACCAGCTCCAGAAGTTGGACCTCCGCCACCACCTCCACCACCAGTATTAGCAGTTCCTGCAGTTCCGTTAGTGCCATCGTTTCCACCAGCTCCACCGCCACCGTTACCACCAGCTCCACCATCATCTCCACCGATACCACCAGCTCCACCGCCTCCACCACCAGAGTAATAAACAGAAGAACCTGAAATAGTATTTGCTGTACCTACTCCACCAGCTCCGGCAATAGTACCATTACCTGCAGTTCCTACAGCACTAGCACCTCCACCACCTCCACCATTTCGTGGACTTGAAGAATTATAACCAACACCACCTGTACTTCCTTGGCTTGGATTTGTAGATGGAGTGTTTCCTGCACCAGCAGTATAACCAGATGTATAACCTGCTCCTCCACCACCAGAACCACCAGTTCGACCACCAGAGCCAACAGCATACCCACCACCACCTCCACCAGTAGAAGTAATTGTTTCAAAAACAGAATCTTCACCATCATTTCCAGAGCTAACACTAGTAGTGCTAGCACCACCAGCTCCAACAGTAACAGTTTTTGCTCCAGTAGTAATTATTAAAGCAGAATTAGTTCTATAACCACCTGCTCCCCCACCACCATTACCATTATTAGTGTCATAAGAACCACCACTAGCCCCACCAGCAACAACAAGTACTTTAACTGTAAGAGTCTTTCTTAAATAAGCGTCAACAGTGAATGTTTTTGTAAGTCTATTCACTAAAATACTATCTGAAGTAAATGTTTTGGTTTTTGTATTTGTAAAAGGATAAGCAAGACCATCCCCACTATTATACAATGCAGTAACTTCTGCCTGTGTTAAAGCAGAACTAAAAAAACCAAGTTCGTCTATACTACCAGTAAAACGATTTGAACCATCCCAACCAACAAACTTATTTGTAGTGCCTAAATTTAATCCACTTTGAGCAGTGTTAGTAATTGCTTTTTGAACTCCATTAATATAAATTTGCACAAGTGAACCATTATAAGTCCAAACAACATGCACCCACTCATCATAAGGAAAATCTGAAGCACCAGTAACAGCAGTGGTTGAACCCCAAATACCTAAACCAACTGTTTGATTTGAAATCACTGGACCAATAACTTGCTTAGTAGTATTGTTCCCAAACCAACCCATTCTTCCAGCATTAACACCATCGGCTACTTTAAACCAACCACCAATACTCCAATCCCCGCTTCCAGCAACTGGATTAGCAGTTAATGTTGTTTGTGAAGTACTTCCATTATAAGAAAAAGCATCATTAATTATGCCAGTAGAACCATAAGTAACATTTGAATTTGTCCCGTCATTAGAACCAAATTGGTCTATTAAATTTCCACTTGCTTCATCAAAATTATAATAAGCTACTAAATTATCTATCAATGCCATTTTAAATCACCTATGCTGGTACAGCAAATGCAAGACTTACCACTCCTCAATTTTTCTCTATTAGAAGACAAAACAGTATTAGTATCAAAAATAAGTTTTTGTCGGTACTTCCAACCACTCAACCAAGCCATGATTTATTACCTCTCTTCAGGTCGTAAAACAGGTTCTGAATACATTGCTTTTGAATTATCCCATTTACCAGAAGTTTCAATTTTTCCATCAGGATAAACATAAGTTATTTCTTGAATATTCTTTCCATCAACAGTTTTTTGCCAACCAATCATAAAAACATAAGTTGATTTTGCTGGATTGTTTAAGTCTTGTTGAACTCGGTAACGCATAATAAGTCGTTTGTTACCATTTATTTCTTGTGTAAAAATTAGTTTATCTTCTAAATATACTTCAATAGCTTCTAGGTCAGACCTATCTAAGTCAGTATATTTATCTTTATTCTTGCTCGAATGTTCTTTCTTTTTTTTATCCTTGTATTTTGCTTTCCAAATAATATTAAAGTCCATTGTATTAGACCTCCTTTAATTAATTATATCTCGTCATACTGGTAAGTAAATGTTTCGTTTGCTAAATCTCCTGGACTAGCTGTTGTTCCTACTGCCATTTGTAAAACAATATAATTTGTTGTTTCACCAATTGCATCAATTACACTTCCTGCTTCCGAAGTTGTTATTGATTTAGGACTTCCACTAGTAAATGAAAATGCATCTGTTACTGCTGTTATATCTGTGTGGTCTGTCATTACATCCCCAGTTGTTCCGATTGTTCCTGTTGCTACATCATATCCTGTGTCTGCTGTACTGCTTTTTACTGGTAATTCATCACCAATATTTGTAACAATACCTGTTCCAAAAGCTCCACCATCAGTGTAAAACTTTACATTGTCAACTTGTGTATCTGGTGCTGTTGCACAATACAGATAAATTTGTTTCCAAAAACTATAATTTGTTCCTGCTGCTGGAATTGGTATAGGACTGTTTGTATCAATAGTAGCATCGTCTGCTGTTTTGAACCTTACATTTGGTGGTCCAAGACCATCTGTGTTCTGTTCTGTTCCTGGAGTATTATCTGTTCCTCCAAAATCATAATTTACATTGAATACTGCTGCCATTTATATCACCCATAATTATATGTTGATTTTTCAACTTTAAAAAGGTTTTTGTTAAAATAAGAAAAAAGAGTTTAGAATTCCTCTAAACTCTAGTTTTACTACACCAACAAATTATTTTATTTTAACTTCGCTTGTGAAATAATCTAATAAATCAAAAGCACTTTTTGATATTATTATGGCTAATCCAGCTTCAATATATCCACCTGTAACCAAATATCCTGATGCTCCTAACCCAAGAGCAATTATTGTTTTTATAAATTCTTTGTTTCCTTTTAAGAATTTAATTGGGTCCCATCCTTTCAAACTAAATCTTTTACTTATCATTTTATTGCCTCCAATATAAAATATATTAAAAAACAAATTATCCCACCAAGAACAAATATTGTTTTCCAATACCATTTATAAAAATAAATATACATAATCGAATCCCAATCACCACAGGCCTATTGTTTTTGTTGTAACTAATAAACTAAAAATTATACTAGCACCAAATGCTATCCAACTAAATTTCATTATGTTTCCTTTATTGTTTAAAGCTATTTGATTGACTTTATCAAATTTAATATCATTACTTTTTTCTGTTATTTTACATTGTTTTTGAAAATCTTCATATACTTTAGTAAATCGTTTTTCATTTTCAATTAATTTTAGTTCATGTCTTTTTATAGTTCCATTCATTGTTTCAAAATGTTGGTCAGTTGAACCCATGAAATACAAAATTTTATCTAATTTTTTACTATCATCCATTTTCATCAGTTCTCACAGTTTCTATTATTTATATAATTTATGTATTGTTTTGAAATAAGGTCTAATTGTTTTTCAAGTTGTAATATTCTATTTTTACAAGTAATTAATTCTGTTCTACATTTATTTTCATGTTCGTTTTTATGACACAATTTTGTCAATAAAAAACATGGTGTCGCACATGTTTTTTTTAACTTTGAAACAATTTTGTTTAAAAAAAAGTGGGTTTCATGATAATATAAATATTGAATGTTGTTTTGTTTACAAAAATGCTTTGATAAGGATAGACCAAATTGTTTTTGTTTTAATTTTACACCCACATAAATCACTTTAAACCCATTATATTTCATCATAAAAAAATGTTATTGATTGAGAACCAATGTCCCCGGGAGTTGTAACTGTACTTGGAACTTCAAGTTGAATTACTAAGAAATCTGTTTTCTCACCACTCGTATCAATTGGATTTGTTGGAGTAATATTGATTGCCTCGCCCTCAGAATCCCAACTTGTCAAGATTGTTGTAGCAATATTTGAAACAGTATTAATTGGAGTTACCCCAGTATCAGTTTCTCCTGCTGTCAAACCAATATTGCTATCACTTAATGATCCAGAACTATGCCATGCCTTAATATTGTCTATTAAAGTAAATGTTCCAGTGAATTCAAGTCTTAACCATTTTTCATAAGAATAATTTGTGCCTGAATCAGGCACACTAATAGTATTTGTTTGATAACTTGTTTCAGTAGAATCGTATGCATCTGTGCTTAATAAATTAAAATTAGTTGCATCGCCAGAATTTTCTGTTCCTGCATCTGTGCTAGTACAAACTTTCAAGTTACATATCGCAGCCATAATATACTACCTATTTAATTTTATGTATATCCTACTATAAAAATATGTTGATTTATTCTAAAAACTAACATTTAATCCTTGATTTTATAATAGTGCTCGATAATTTAGATTTAATAACTTCGCTTTTTAAACAACCTTTAATACAATCTTCATCAGCCATGATAAGACTATAAATCTTCTAGTATTTTAATTTTGCCTAATTTTGAAGTTCTTATCTTGCCTGAACTAAAAGTTATTTGTAATTCAGCATCATAAATTCCTGCTGTAGAAAAATCTCCATCAACAACATCATATTTACATAACCCAGATGTAGCATTAACAATAGTACATTCACCACCGCTACCCATCAAAGAATCACCAGTAACAGTATTCTTCATTTTAAACAAAATAGTTGAATCAGTTAAATCATAAGCATTATTTTTTTCGTTAGTTAACACAAAATTTATTGGAAATTGAGTATCATTTCTAACAAATTTATCCATATATAATCACAATTTTAATTCTTAATTAATATTAATCAATACACAAAGGGGGTTTGGGTCCCCCTTTGTCTAATTAATTAATTTTATGCATCAGTAACATCGATGAACACGATTGCATCTGGGTGTACTACTCCAATACCATATGCCAGTTCAAGGATTATGTCCTTTGACAACTGTCTTTTATAGTCATCAACACTTATGTTTGGCGAAATTGCATCTGCATAAGCATATGCTGCTTTTGGTTTGCACATAATACATCTGTGTCCTGTTGCACCTGGAGCTGAACCACCATCTAATGCTGTTCCACCAGAAGTGAACTTTACAACATTGTCTGTACTAATGATTTTGATTCCAAGGTATCTTCCTATTTCTCCTTCCATTACTATTTCATTATCACCGTATGTTGCGGCATTAATGAATTGGTCGTCTTTTAGGAAAACATTTTCTTGTTCAGGGGCTATGAATAAAACGAATGGATCTTCCTTTACGTTTTTCCACGGATTCTTTTCAGCACTTGAAATTGCTTCTACTGCTGGTGATGCTGGTGTCCAATACTTGCATGTAGATGTTACAAGTTTTGTTTTAGCATCTGCAACAATTTCTGTTGTTATTTTATCTAATGCTGCTAGTTCAGATTCTGCTTTTGCATCTCCACCATAAATTGTTTGAGCTCCTCTTGCAGTTGAAGTTGAAGCTGTTGCTGTTGCTACTGCATAGGCAACATCTTGATCTACCATATCTCCTGCATGATAAATTAAGTCATCTTTTGCTGCTTTCAACAAGTCAATTGCATTTGTTTGAATTGCCCAATTTGAAATTGTTACTCCTGCATTTTTTGGAGTTGGTGTGATTTGTAACCCGTCTAAGTTATTAAGCTTAGTGAAAGTTACATCTGCTCCTTCAGATGCGCTATCTGCCCAGTCACCTGTTGTTAATCCAGTTCTTACTGACTTTAAGTAACTTGTTCTAAAAGGAATAATAACATCTTTGTTTCCCTTAGCAACTTTTGTTTGATATGCGAACTGTTTGAAAAAGTGTGCCTTTTGAGCTGCATCACTAATTTCTTTTAACCAATTTGTTGGTTCTAAATTATATGCTGTTCTGGAAGTACCTGCAACATCAGTTGTAGTTGTATCTCCAGAGGTTAATTCTCTTACCGTTTGAAGTGACATGTCAATACCTCCTACATCCTCTTCAAGAAACCCATCATTTGTTCATCAGCACTTTGGTTCTGTTTCATTTCTGCAACATTTCCTGTTGATGTAACTCTTTCTGGAGTTTCTAATTTTATTACTAGCTCTTTCATTTCTTGAGCCATTGTTTTTACAACTGCTTTCAGTTCTTCCATTTCAGAAGCTTCTGTTTCTTTAGCTTTCATTTCAGCATCAGGAACTTTATCTTCTTTCTTGTCTTCAACTGGAGCATCTACTTTTGGTTCTTCAGGTACTTTCTTTTTCTTAAAAGCATTGAATACTTCCTCTAATGATGCACTTGAATTTTCTTTTACAAATTCGTTGTGGAAATTCGTAAATTCCTCTAATTCGGATAACTTAGCATCTTCACTAGATTTAGTGGGTTGTGCTTCGTTACCTTCATCAGTTTCTTTTTCTTCTTCTTCATTACCCATAGATTTCACCTCACTATTTTTATTTTTATCTTTAGGTTCAATAACTGTAATATTAAATTTTTTTGCAGCAGTAAATATCTTATTTTTTGCTGTTGCTTTTTCTTCCGGAGTTAATCCTTCAACTTGATTAAAACGAGCAAGAGCATTTCTAACATGGGATGCATCAAATATTGGTAGCTTTGAAGCACTTGGTGGATCTCTTGGAACTGCATAAAATTCTGATACACTCATTCCAAGTTCTTTTCTTTTTGTTTCCATATCTGTTACTTGCGCATTCCCATATTCATCATCTAAAAAGAATACTGGTCTAGTTCCATCTGAATTATTTATAAAAGCTTTTTTTATTGCTGGATTAATTACTACTGAAAAATTGTTAAATGTAAAGTTTTTCATTGATTTATCTTTCATCTCACCAGTAACTTTTGGAGATATTCCTGTTTTAGGTTTTCCATATTTTAATTTAACTGCTGATATTGGATCATAAACAAACATATCACCATATACAAATCCTGTTGGTTCATCTAATCTCCTATTTTTTATTTCCCCAATCCATTCACCAAACTTTTGGTCTTGGTGATCTAAAATTAAATTTGAGTTATATCTATCTTCCCAGTTTGTTTGATTGTATGCTTTGATTATTTCTTCTTTGCTATAATAACAATCGTTCCAAACTCCGGGAGCCATTAAGACTTTATCCTTTTCTATATAAGGAATATCAGCTTTGCTATCAACCACATTTAATAGTTCTTGGAATAGTGGCGAATTTGCAATATTTTCTTCTGTGAGCGTGTAAATCTCTTTGTTCATATTAATTAGTAGTTTTTACAAATATTTAAATGTATGTCATCTTTTGTTCTTTTTGTAACTGAAAAATAGAAAATGAGGATATTTTTAACTCTTTTGATATTTTACAAATTGATTTACCTTTCTCAGATGAGTTAATTATTTTTATTTGATTTTCAACGCTCATCATTTTTTATCACTTTGAATTCAGTTCCATTATAATCTCTAATTATACTTCCAATTGAATTAAGTGATTTAGAAAATAACTTAGTTGCCTTTTCAAAATCTTTATTTTCAACAACTACAAATGGATTTAATCTAAATTTTGTTGAAAAGAAAACTGTTTTAAGATACTTTTTTCTTTCAGATGAATTCATATTTGATATATCTTCATTCAAATAAAAAATATCAGTTGTATATAATATTTGTTTGAAATCTTTTTGTAACATTATTCTTTCATCTTTTTCAGTAAATAAATATCCTTCTAAAACAAAATCTCTTGGATCAGAACAAATATCTCTTTTTATTTTTGAATTAAAAAAAACAGATTCTCCTTTTGAATTAACAATATATAATACATTATTGCTTTTGTTTATGATTACTCTTTCACCATCTGGTAATTTTTCAATAATATTTTTTTTAAATTCTTTATCAATTATAGCTGGTTTTAAAGCATAATTAGATTTATTGACTTTCTTTTTCAATATCAAATCATATTCATCTAAAGAACCCACTATTGCATCTAAGCTTTCAACTGTGCTTTCAGATTCTTTTCCAGTATAAATCATTTCTGAAAGCTTTTTTATTTCAGAATTCACAATTATTTCATTATCAGCTTTTCTTAATTGGTCAATATCTTCGCATTCAATTTTATAATTTGTAACAAGCAATTCGTATTTTGCTTTCATTCCTGTCCTAAATGTTCTTGGAACAGGAGTTGTCATTACATACCAACCATTACCTTCAAACAATTTTCTAATCCATTCTAAATTATTTAATGACACCATGAACTTTGCTTCACAATTAGTTAAGTATCCAACAAAGTCTTTTACTTCTTGTTCTCCCCAGAGTTTTGTTTTCTTTGATTCTGGTCCAGGCCATTCATCAGGATATGGTGGGTCTAAATAAAAGAAAGCATCTTTGTTATCATATTTTTTTAAAACTTCTAAATAATCTGAATTGTAAATGTGAGTGTCTTTTAATCGTTCTTTTAATGCTGGAATTCTTTCCATAAAATGAGTGTTAATATTTTTGTAGCCAAATGAAGATCTGTTTCCACCATAACTTGCTTTTATTAAATACATATATCTATAAAATTTTTGTATGTCTTCTTTACCATCAAAATTTTGTTGTTTTAAATTATAAAAATATTCTTTATCAGCTTCCCATTTCATTGACTTTAATTTTTGTATATCTTCTTCTGAACAATCTCTAACGAACTTATAAGCTCCTGCAATATCTGGATCTAAATCATTTACAACTTCTACTTGAGATTTTTCTTTATTAAAATAACAAGCTAATCCACCTGCAAATGGTTCAACATATGTATTATGTTGTGGAAACCATGAAGCAAATCTTTTTGCAACTCTATATTTTCCCCCTGGGCTTGGGAATACTTGTTGCATTAGTTCTTCTATTACTTCTTCGTTATCTGCTTCTGTCCATTCCATATCTTGTAAAATAAATTCTGCATTATTTTTTTCTTTAAATGCTTTTATCTTTTTAAAAATTCCTGTTATTAGTTCATAATTATCTTCTTGTCCTTGGGCTTTTGCAATTTCTTTTGCCTTAGTCCAAATTTGTTCATCTTCTTTTGTCATTTTGCCTGGCATAATAATCAATCCGGTAAATTCTCCATTTTTCTAATGTAAGCATCAAGTGAATCTGTTGGTTTCAATAATCCTGCTTTTGCATACTCAACAATTCTTCTAGCCTTGCTATCAAGTTCTTCTAAAGAAACTTCTCCCCATACAAGTCTTGGAACATCAGGCCAACCATATTGTTCTGCTAGAACTCTTAGTTGTTTTGCTTCAATTGTTCTTGTTGTTCTTTTTATTATATCTTTTAAAGAAAGTTTCATAATGTATTCTTGTCTTGCAAGAGTACTTCTATTTGTGGCTTCTCCACTTCCACTTGCAAATGCTTGTGGAACTCCTAATCCTGTTATTTGTTCCTTCTCAAAATAATCTAAGTGTTGTGAAAGTTTTTCTGGATTTCTTGATTCAATTAAATCTAGTTTTACATAATGTGGAAATGCAAAACTTGATCTTGAATCAACATTTGTTATTTCATTTAAAACTTCAATTACTTGTTGTCCTGTTGGTTCATGTAATGAATCTCCAATACTAGCAGTAATAATTGGATATCCTAATCGTCTTGCTGCATTTGCATATCCTTGTTCAATATTTAGTTTTCGATTTCCTGCATTATAAATTGGTTCTACTAAACCAAGTCCATCTAATCCATCTCCAATCGTATATAATTTAAAATGTGTTATTCTTGATGGTGGTAAAAATAATTTTCCTGAAATATCTATTCCTTCTGGAACTTCAAATTTTTGTTCAATATTTATTTGTAAAGGAAGTGTTTGAGCATATCCAATTGGATTTGTGTTTGCATCTAAAACAGCTTTGCCTCCATTATCTCTTGCATAATCCATTGTTATTGGATTGATAACATCTAAATCAACGATTTTTGTTTTTGCTTTATTATAAATATTTTCTTGCCAAGCATTACCAATTACTAATTCGTGTTTGAATGTTTCTGCTAACAATAAATCTTTATCTGTTTCTGAACCATAACTTCCAATTTTATCATAAAATTCTGTTACACCATTTACTGATTCTTCACTTCCTTCAAAGTGATAACCTGCTGCCATAATTATTTGGACATACTTGTTTATTGAATTAAAAACAATTGGATCACTTAGATAGGATTGCATTAATTCTTCTTTTGGAATTCTTACAATTTCACTTTCAACTTTTTTAGATTTTTGGTCACCGCTAATTGTTTTTGCTGGGTCTTTATTTTCTCTTGTTTGATTTGACGAAAAATTACTTTTCCCAAATAGTACTTGCGATATGGTTTGCATTTTTAACTCCTCCGAGTTTTATTTAATAGAATTGGGAATTCATAAAACACAAAATACCATATTAATCCAAATGCAATAGTTAATTCAATTGCTAGTGGCGTTTTCAAAAAAACAACTGTTATAAAATTTATTAAGGCTCCATGAATTATTAGTTCGATTGTAATCTTTAGTACATTTCCTATTTCAACTAAATTAGTTATTGGTTTAAATAATTGTTTTACTTTTTCAAGAAAACTTTTATTTATTTTTTGTGCCATATCCATATTTTATCCTCTTTCCAATATTTAATCCTTTCCTATAAACCTGGTACTTTTACCACTTTATTAGGAATAATCTCATGTTTTATTATTTTTTCTTCATCTTTTCTTTTATAAAAATTATCTTGTCCTATTTTTCTTTCTGCTGAAAAAATAAGTTTTTGGTTTGATTTTATCATTGAGTTAATTGTTTTTAGTGCCAAAGCAAGTGACATTACACAATCATCATGCTTTGTTGTTGATACAATATTTTGGGCTCCAAGTTTGGTTTGTCCAATTTGCATTCCTCTAAGTTCTCTTAATAATTCATCAACAACTTTCCTTGTTGATGGGTCTTTGTATGGGATTACAAGCCTGTCACCATCAATTATTTTTGCTAAGTTCAATAACATTGATTGTCTATTTGTGGAACCAAAGTCTTGTTCATCAATATTTAATCCTAAAGCTCTTAAGTCAGAACCAACAAGAACTCCACCAGTTGATTTATCGATTACTAATCTTGTTGCACCAAGAGTATTATAGATTTGAACAACTTCGTTTATATCAACAGATTTTCTTCTAATTATTTTATTTATAATTATTGGGTTTTGTATTGTTCTTTCCGAAGTTATTTTCCCAAGGCGTTGTATTATTGTGTGTGGTTCTTCTGACAAAGTTACTGCAATTAAAACTGTGAAGTCTGCGTTTGCAGATTTTGAGAAAGCAACATCCATTCCAATTAAAGTTATTCCAATTTTGGTTTCAAAAGAAAAATCAAGTTCATGGTCTACTGCTTGTGCAAGTTTGTCTTTGTCATAAACAGAACCTCCTGCTGCAACTGGATCACACATGTATTCTCTTGCGAATAACATTGGTGACATCATTGACTGTATTTTTTTTAATTCTTCTAGTGAATATCTTTCAGGCCAGAGTGGTGCTATCCAATTTCCAAGTGAATCTGTTTTTATACAGGCATAATGTATGTGTTTCCAGTCCCCAACTGTCGTTGCATTCTTTTCTATTTTATCAAATAAGTCTCCTTCAAATGCTGGAGTGCCGACAATAAAGTGTTTGCATCTATTTGTTTGTCCTGCAGGGAAAAACACACTCCAAAAGATTTCTTCTTTATCATCATTAGTAACACTGTTGTCTTCGATTCTAAGAATATCATCGTAGATGATGTATTGTGGTTGGATTCCTCTTGCCGAATCATTAAATGGTTTTATGTATAAGTGGTTTCCATTAGAGGTTTCTATCTCAAATTTGTTCCAAGAGAATTCTTGGTTTTCTGGTACGAGATGTTTTAGTAATGGGTTTGTTACAATCATTATTTTTATTTCATTCAAAACTTTTTTGGACTGTTGTATGCTGGAAGCTGTTAAACAGATTTCAACACCCCTTTCTTTCCATAAAAGCCATGTTGCATATCCCTTGGATATCATTGTGGTTTTTGCGTGTCCTCTTGGAACTTCGATTAACACATATCTGTTCCTCATTGCTGTGTCAACCATCTCTTTGTGGAAGCCACTTGGCTTGTAACCTAAAACATTTCCAATAAAAAAAGATGGGTCTGAACAATTAGATAAGAATTCGATGTTATTCACTTTTTTTCCTAGATCAATATTTTCGTTAACCAATGTCAAACACCTTGGCTCTACTGAATTCTTTTGAGAACTTCCATTTCTTGAACAAATCAATCATTTCTCCAGTAGGTTCTTCAAAAACAATTTTGCCATCACTGTTCATTGTTGCCTTGCTAGTTTCAAGCCAACTAATTTTGACCTTTTCCATCTGTTCCATTAAGTCCGAAGTTGTAACAATATTGTTCTGGATATTCATCATTGTATTGTGAACTGATGATTGTAGTTGTCCTTGCTTTTTTAGTGCCAATTCTACTTGGGCCCTAAGTTCTTTTATAACTTCGAGTTGTGTATTGATTGCGCCTTGCCCCTTTGCTGTTTCCAAAAGCTCTTTTGTGTAAGCCATGATGTCATTGAATTCTATTTTCATGCGCTCAGTAGATTCGAGAGCATAATCTGCTAGGTATTCTGCCCTGTCGGATTCGATTATTGTTTCCACAACCTTTCTTTTGAAATTCGTGATTGAGTTCATGTCCTTGGCTATGCCCATCTTGGCTAATTCCCTTTGAGTTTCTGCTATCCCCTTGCCCTTGGAGAAGATTAGGTCGAACATTTCTTTTTCTCCAGGCCTTTCTATTTGATATTTCTCAACATTCATTTCCCAACGCCACCCAATAGATTCCTTAAAAGTTCCTCAACCAAACCAGATAATGATTTCCCACGATCCACACAATAATGTTTCACTTGCCGAACCAAATCCGGATCCAATGTAATATCAACTCTCTTCCTAACCATAACAACACTAATACACATAACTATTTAAAAACCTTATGTGAAATGTTAGACAGTGACTATACTCCTTTTTGTCATTTTGTTCCGTGAATGAGTTAATAATAACATATATTTATATATGTATTGTATCATATATTATACATTATATTGTTTATATTTTATTGTTGTAAAAATAAAACATATGTTTATATATGTTTCATTGTATGATATTATTGTATATATGTTGTAAAATAATATAATAAAATTATGTTATTGTAATCAATATAATAAATATGTTGAAAAACAAAATAAAATATTTTCGGTCATGAATAGATCATGATTAAAATATTGAATTATATTGTTTTTGTATTATTATATAATAAAATATATTGTATTATAAAATAAGTTTTTACGATATATTATTTTATTGCATATATATTAATTAAAATAAAATGATGTGATTAAATGAATTATGAAATATTCAAAAAATCAAATGATAATTCAAACAAAACAAAAAAATCGTATATTGTAATTGATGCAATAAATGATGTTGAATTGTATGAATTATTCCAAAACGTCAATGTAAAATTTAATGCACAAAAAATGTGTAAAACAATTTTACACGATGAATTAATAAAAATAAAAATGTGATATCATTGAAAAATGATATTACATTAAAACAAATTGAAACAATATTTAAAAATAAAAATATTGTTTTTAAAATGAAAAATGAATTATTAATATTTGTACGGAATTAATTTTTTTGTACAAATATTATTTTTTTTTAATCTTAAATTTAAATGGGGGAATTTTAAATGCAATTAAATGTTTTTTTAAATAATATTGAAACAGAAAAATCTAATTTAAGAAAATTTAATCATTTGTTTTATGTCAAAAAACAAAAATACTTTAAAGAAAAAATATTTATGGAAACTTCTGTTAAAAATGTCTTAAAAGAATTACAATCATTAAATGCAGAAATTACTCGTTTAATATTCTATGATAATTGTACTTTTGTTCAATACAATGTGAGATGGTCTTGAATGGATTATGATATTACTACATTAAATAAATTTAAAAGAAAACCTAAATTAGACAATACTAATAGTATTTCTAAAGGATTAAAGAAGAATAATCCTAAATTTAAACAAACATTAAATTTAGTTGCTAAGATTTCTAATAATGGTAAGTATCGTTATATTAATGATATTGTTTATGTTAGTAATAGTATTGAGAAATATATTGTTATTGATAGGTTTATTAGTAAAGTTCATTTTAATGTTGATTATAGAAATGATTTTGTTAATGTTATTTCTTGTAATGGTAGGATTTGTGCTAGGAATAGGTAACTATTATTTGGGTTTGTTGTTTTGTCTCATTTTAGTGTTATGGTATTTAGTTTTTAGTTTGATATTTTCTTACTATATTTAGGATATATAGTATATTATTATGGTATTGTTCTTGGTATTTAGAGGGCGGTTTGCCTTTTAGACGGATGCTTTTAAAGCAATTTGTCATTTAACAAAGTTTTATGACAATCTTTTTTGCAGGTCAATCTTTCAAAAGAAAGACTTGAGAATAATGGAGGGAAATTTAAATGGAAATTAATAAGGTTGATAGAATAGTAGTAAAAATTGAATTGAGTAGATTGGAATGTTCGGATCTTTCCAGGATATGTTGCGAAGCAATGAATTCATATCATAGGGAAGGATTTCTTACACTTTCTTTGGAAGCGAAAGATTATGCTACAAAATTAATGAAGGTGCTTGAATGAAAGTTCAAATTAAAAGAGTTCCTTATGGGAAGAAAGATACTCCTGAAGAATTAAGGGAATATACAATAGTTGGAAGTGGTTCTTCTGCTGTTGGGACTGAGGAAGAAATAAAGAATCATTTTTTGGATTCTTTAAATGTTCATGTAGAATTAGAAGTGATAGAATGAAAAATGAATGGATACTTTTTGGAAGAAACAGGAAGAAAGACAAATGGATTGAGATGCTTCGCTGTGATTCTTATGAGGAAACAGTTACTGCTGAAGGCATAGAGAGCACTCAATTCGATTGTCCTAAATATACTTCTATAAAACATATTTCTGTTTTAGTGGAGGATTAGATTATGGCTTATTTTGAAACAGAATTTAGTTTGCTTAATATAGTTTTTAATGATGTTAAAGATAAGAGAATTATTTTATCTGATAATGGGAAGATGTTTACATCTGAAAGTCTGGTTGAGGGGAAGTGGTCTTGTATTGGAAAAGCTACTTCTTATGATAGGGCAATGTTTTTGTTGTTTCCACTTAGGAAAAGGAAGGCTTATCAGGAATTAGAGAAACCTAATCAGGTTAAAGCGGAAAAGTTAGATGTTTCTAAATGGATTGTTAGGGGTCCTATTAAAGAAGATAACAAATTATAATGTTATATGTTATTAATGTTATGGTAAATATAGTTTAAACACTATATTTATTTTAATACACAATGTATTTTATATAATTTATATATATTATATACATTATATATATTATGTATATTATATATAGGATATTGTGTTATCCATAAACCAAAAACGGAGGTGTTTATATGGACTTTGAAAAATTCAAAAGAGGAGCAGAAGGAACAAGTGTAAAAAGAACATACATTAGTTTCGATTCTGAAACTGATGCAGAAACAGTTGGAAAGATACAGGCTCTTAAAGGCCAGTATGATTTGAAAGCTGTAGTGGCTGCTACAATAGACCAATTGTATGATGCAGTTAGTAAGCCATCAAAAAAGTAAGTAAGTATTGGGTTGTATTTAGGGAAATAAGCTTAAATCAAACATGTTTTGCTTGGGCTTTATCTCCTTAAATATGTCCAACTAAAAGTGTTTATTTTTATAGGTGATAAAATTGAAGATGAACAATAGAGATATTTTGGCACTCAAGATTTTGATACTTGATAAGATTGAAAGCGAGTCTAAAGATTTACATGAGAACTCAACTTATTTAGAACAAGATTTCAAACATTTGATTGCAAGAGATAGAGATTGGATTAACTTATTAGAGAAAGTTAATCTACTAAAATAAAAAAAAGATAAAATAATCATGTTTTGAAAAACCAATTGATTTTTTTATCATGAAAAACGATACATAACATAACATTATTTTAATTGTTAATTGAAAATTGTTATTAAAATCAATATTCAATTAATGTTTTTATTATAGCGTTATGTTTTGTTTATGTTTATTGATTGTTATGGCTAGTCCAAACGAAATTATGAATTTTATTTAACACAAAATGGAGGTTTTGTCTTATGAAAGAAAATAAACAATTAGAAAAAATTATTAGAGATGTTTTGCCATCAATTAATTCAAATAGCAAAACTACTAAATCTGACATCTATTTTAATTTAAAAAATTATTGTATTGAAAATCTAATTCTTTTAAATAAAGAAAGTAGAGAATTCTGTTTAAAAGAATTAAGTAAAAGAATAAAAGTAAAGAAAAATAATAAAAGCGTATTTGATTACAACAGTCCAGGAAAGATTAAAGGTCTTGTCCGTTCTGCTCATTACAAAGATATGAACATTGATAGTAATGATGCTGAATATGTTTTGGAAACTAAAACAAAACTAATCTGTATTATTGTAAAAGAAAAAGAACAGGAGGAATAATATGGAAGAAAATAAATTTGAAAGAATAGTAGAAATTAGTCCAGCATTTGATAAAAGGACAGAAAATTGTGGGATAGGTTCTTGTAACATAAAATTTGTTTTAAAGAAAAATGGGAAAGCAATACAATTCGTATTTGGAACAGATTGGTTTTTACCAGAAACAATTGTAGAATATAAAGCACAAGGTGTTCCAAAGAATAATGTAGCCCCATTTAATTTAAGAGGAAGAGAAGAATGTGGAGTAGAAGGATGGGATGTTAGTTATCATTCTCCAAAACCAATGTATGAAGGACAAACTGAATCTAAAGTTAATTGTTGTTACATTGGAACAAAATGTTACTATGATGGCTCTGCATTATATGCTGATGAAAATAAAGAAATTATTATTAGAGAAGGAAGTAATGGTGTTTGGAAGTTTTTAGAAAAAGAATTCTATAAAGATTTTCCAGAAGAAAAAGAAGATGAATTAACATCTGAACAAGAAAATGAGAAAACACATAAAGTTGAATTCGCAGAAGAACACATGAAAAATTTGAAAAGAGAAAAGGAGGAATAAAATTATGGAACCACCATTTGAACACAGCTACGACAATGACGGACTAGCATCACTAAACGAAATAGATCCAGACGATAGCGACCATGACGCAGACGCATACGACAAAATGCGAGATGATACTTGTGAAGAATTAGTAGAACAAATAAATGAAATGTTCAAGTACTTTGTAGAACACGAAGGCAACGGAGCACTAATTTACTACAAGGGAAGTCCAGAAAGATTTTGGGAACACCTAAAATCAGAATGTGATTTTCGTTTAGAACTATTAGAGAAAAATAAATCTCACAAAAAATAATCTAAAA
>Ga0222628_1000152_pt1 | contig 34424 bp, 76 predicted proteins | sample AntAcemetageno95_FD_179860 | JGI IMG/M metagenome (GOLD analysis project Ga0222628, IMG submission 179860) | Saline water microbial communities from Ace Lake, Antarctica - #95 | ecosystem: Environmental > Aquatic > Non-marine Saline and Alkaline > Saline | place: Antarctica: Ace Lake | collected...
AAAAAAAGAAAAAATATAAATTTACGTAACTATTTTAAATATTTTTCGTATATTAATAAAAACAAACCTTGCTCATCCCATCTACACTGCGTGATAAATGGGTTTCTGCAAGGGAAAATATTATGAAGATGAAGTTGATAAAATTCTTCAAGAAGAACAATTGAAAAGTAGAGGAAAGGCAAAATTCGTTCTTGTTGAAGGTAAAATAATAGATGTTCCTTTATTAGAGCCTGTGAAAAACTGGCAAGTGTCTGTACCTGGCTATGATATGTTTGGCAATGATGGTTGGAAAACTATTACAGTATATGATAAAACAAAAACAGAGTTAATAAAACACTTAGATAAAAGGCATATTGATTATGAAATACAAGGAGAATAATTCCCTCTTTTCCGATTACATTTTCCTTTAATAAGAAAAAGCATTATGAAAGATTTTGAAAAATTATTAGAAGAGCTGTTAATTGAAGTTGAAGTAACTTTAATAGACGCTATTAAGGAAAAGGGTCACAAAAGTCCTTATAGTTCTTCAAAGTGTTTAAAGATTCAAAATGATGAATTAATGTTTAATTTAGAGTCTTCTCGTTATTTGATTGCAATAGATTCAGATTTAAACTTAATAGACGATTGTGGTTACCAATATTCTCTTTTGGTTTTAGATACTGAAAATTTAATGCAAGTTGCTAACCATTTAATAAGAGCGCCTAAGTTGCTAATAGTAAATGATGACGAAGACGGAACAGTTGTTTATAGAGTTCAGGAAACTCCAAATGATGAAAATGGTTTTGAATTTACTTTTTTCATAAACGATAATTCAAAAAAGCTTACAATTTGCTTAGGCGAATACGAAAATGAAGAAATTATTTCTTTGCTAAAAGAAAACTATACCGATGAAGAAATTTATATAAAAGAAGATGGTTTGTTTTACAATTATGCAGACGAAGAAGTTTTAAATGTAAAACTTGCAGAATATTTATATTTCTTAGAAAAGTAATTCCCACTTTTCAAATACAATTTTCCTTTAATAAGAAAAACAATACAACTATGAGTTATAAAAGATTTAAAGAAGGCGGTCAAGTAGAAGTAGCAGATTGTTATTTAGAAGATGAAGTAACTGCAAATGCTAATACAAGCAAAGTTGCTACTGTTATTGCTGAGCCAAACGATGATGAGCAATTGGTAATGATTCAGTATGACAGTAAAGAAATTGATTATGTACCACAAGATATTCTTGAGGTTATTGAATTAAAAAATACAGGAATTTTATGCCCTGATTGTTTCAAAGGAAAAATTGAAACAAAAGATGGTAAAAATGGTGCTTGTAATAATTGTAGAACTGAGTTTGCAATAACAGGTCCTAACTCTGTAAGATTTAAATAAAACTCTCCCCCACTTTTTAATTCAGATTTTCCTTTAATAAAAACACAAATTTAAAAAAGTAAAATAAGATGAAAGATAAAAAAATATACTTAGAATTAGAAAATAACTCAACAGCAACTCACCTTAAAGTTAGTATATATTATTCTTTAGGGGGAATGAACTATTTTTCAGGCAATTCAGAAGAAAGGGGAATTTATGTTAGCGTAAGTCCAGTAAAACGTGAATTAAAATGGGAAAGTACAACTGCTTTTAGTGGCGTTAAAGAGTTGGTTAAACCATTAAAAAGATTTAGTCAAAAAATATTGGACAATTTTATTGTTGAACATGATGTTTTAGACAAATTAATAAAATTTGTACTAAGAAAAAATGGACTTAAACTTAAAAATGAAGTTTTAGTTGATAATAAATAACTCCCACTTTTTTAATTACATTTTCCTTTAATAAGAAAAAACATATATACTATGAGCAAGAAAAAAGAAATTACTGGAATGTTAATAGATATTTTTGATAGAATTAACATTGATACCCCTCATAATTTTAAGGAAATTAATGAGTTTGTTTACAATTATGTTTGTGAAACTGCTCATAAGACAGAGTGGCACGATGAGGATGTAGCAATAGCCTTTCGTAGATGGGTTGAAGCTCAAAGTAAAAACCAACCTTAAAAATAAGTTCCCACTTTTTTAATAGTATTTTCCTTTAATAGTCGTAAACCAATAAAAATAAAAGATAATGGCAAAAACAAAATTAACACCAGCAGATGAAAAATTCATTAATGAGTTTTTAAATGGTCAAGAATTAGCGGTCATTTCAGCAGCGGTAATTAGACGCAACCGTTTTTCAGGAGAAGCAGTAGAGTTGTCAATTCGTTCAGCAGCTGCATATGACTTTGTAATGCAAGTTGAGCCGATTATGCACAATGAGGCTGCGTTGAAGCGTGTTCACCCAAAATTAACACCTAGAAACATTGTTTCAAAGTTTGATAGAGCTAGATATATTGTGATGAAATTAGATAGTAGAGCGTATATGGCCTTGCTAGATTAAAAAATATATTCGTTTGTGTTTTGTGTAGGGAAACTTCCATGGTGGTACCAAGCCCCTGGGAGTTTCCCACTTTTTTAACAGAACTTTCCTTTAATAAGAAAAAACACTATGGCAATTAAATTAACAATAGAAGAGCAGAAGAGAGTATTTTACTCAATATTAAGAGAATACCCTCAATATGAAAGAGACCGTAGTTTAGCAAAACTAAGATTTGAAGGTAAACCTGAATTAATTAGAAAAGCAATTAAAAATGCCACAGAGTTGGAAAAAAGAGATTATGATTTATTAGTCAAACTAAGTAGTGTTATTGATGTGAAATTTCCTGAATATGCAGAGGTGAACATAGAAGATTATTTATAAAATATTAAGGTTATGAAAAATAAATTTGTAAATGGATTTACGTCTTGGATGGAAACACACCATGAGGTTGTTTCTTCTATTGCAATAGAGTTAAATAAAAATACAATTGACTCTCCTGTAATAGCTGAAAGATGCGAGAAACAAGGAATAGGGGGGATATATGAGTTAGCAGAAGAGTTGACAGATGAATTTGAAAAACTTAATGAGAAAAGAGAATGGGATGGGGAGTTTTTTGATGAAATTGAAGAATTTTTAACAAAAAAGTTATTTTAAAAATTGCATAGTTTTAGGTTTTGGTTATATTTGGGAGGAGTAGTTACCTCCCTTTTTTTTTATTTATTTTTTCCTTTTCTTTCTGATTTGCAGTAAACCAATAAGTCTTGGTCCAAGAACTGAGTTCCCACTTTTTCCTGTTATTTTTCCTTTAATAACAAACATTAAAATTTAAAATTATGTCACAACCAACTTTAGGAACACATTATGCAACAATGCCTTTTGAAAATGGGAAACCAACCAAAGATGGATTAAGAAAATTGTTTTTTGATTTAGACTTCATTGAAAATGATGAGTATTTTAGAGAAGATACTTTAGAATTAGGGTTTGAAAGTGAAGCTGATAGAATTGCAATTGAAGTTTCAAAAGAAGACTTAACGTGTATTGAAATGATTGACGCTTGTATTAAGGTTCAAACAAAAGATTCTTTTTATACTGAAAGTGAAGTACATACAACGGTAATTGACAATGAAGACGGCATAAGCGGTATGATAATTGTTTCAGTCGCTTATATGTCAAACTGTTAAGCTCCCACTTTTTCTAGTTACTTTTCCTTTAATATGTATAACTAAAAACATACAACTATGAACTTAGAACAAATTACAGCATTACAAAAAGAAAATGGTTTTTCAGAAATTCAAGAACAAATTAACAGCGGTTTAGCTTGGAAATTAGAAGGTAGTGCTGGACGTTATGCAATGCACCTTTTAGGAACTGGAGCTTGTATGTTGCCTAAAGAAGCTTGTTTTGATGCGTATGGAAGCAGAGTGCCTGCAAGAACTGATTTAAAAGAAGGAACGAAAGGTACTTTTCAAAATTCAGTTAACTTTTGGAATAAAGTCGAAGCAGGGGAAGTTGAATTATAATTCCCCACTTTTCTAACAATATTTTCCTTTAATAAGAAAACTTAAAATGAAAAAATTAGGCATTAGAAATATTACCCTGTTATGTATGGGTGCAAAAACCACTGGAACATTCACAGAAGCTTATAGTTATGTTGAAGAAGAATTATATTGTGATGAAGCTAATATAATTCTTCACTTTTGCGAATGGGTTGATAAAACCATTGGCGGAGGCGGTGAAAGGAATTTAGAAATTCTATTTGAAGCTTTTATGAACCCAAAAAATGAAGAGGCAATGAAATTTGCAATGGATTTAAAACATAAAATAGCAGAAATAAGAGGGCGTATAGGTTTGTAAGCTCTTCCCACTTTTCTAACAACATTTTCCTTTAATAAATGAAACCAATAAAAATAGAAATTATGAAATTTAAAACTCACAATTATTCAAGAATTAATTCTACTGGAACGAGTTTAGTTGGCTATATTAATATAAGCTACGCAGTACTTAAAAAAGTTTTCGGCTCACCAACTACTGGCGATGGCTATAAAGTGGATGCTGAATGGAATATTTTGTTTGCAGATGGTACAGTTGCAACCATTTATAATTACAAAGATGGAAAAAACTATTGTGGTGCAAGAAAGGGAACTTCAAAAACTAAAATAACAAATTGGCACGTTGGAGGAAAAAGCGATTTGGCACTTGAAAACATTAAGCTTACATTAGATTTGTAAGCTCTCCCCACTTTTTGGGGGGAGTTTTCCTTTAATAAGAAAACGATTATGGCAAAGGCAAAAAAGATTAAAGTCTCCCCAGATGATATTACAAGATACAATGCAGAATTGGATGCGGTTAGACAATTTCCAGTACAAGCCCGTATTGCAAAAGACCTTTATAAAAAAGGTGTTACTTGTGAAGATTTTGAAGAAGGTGGAAAAATGCGTGCTACCAAAATGAAGTATACAGATGTTGTAGTCATTCTTCAATATTTAAAGAAAATTGAAAATGGTGATATTGACATTGCTTATATTTCAAATTTTGCTTGTACAGTTCCTTTTGTAAGAGAAGAAGAAAAACAATACTATGAGCAAAAGTATTGCTTAAACTACCATGAAATGATTCATGAACCAAGCGGAAGAATTGTGATTCAAAGATATATGGTTATTTATGACAAGAATTTCAGAAAAGGCACTTATGCTATTGCTTTTTTAGATAATGGTAAAATTATTTCTACTCACACAGATTTGGGATTGCTAAACAAAACAAAAGATGTTAAATATACTGGCAAAAAAAACCCACTTTGCAATAAGAATTTTTAGCTCCCACTTTTTTAACACAAATTTCCTTTAATAAATATATTAACTAAAAAACGAAAACATTATGGGACAGTATTACAAACCTATTATTTTAAAAGAAGATTCTGACGAAGTTAAAAGTTGGATATTAGCACATGAGTACAATGATGGTCTGAAACTTATGGAACACTCTTATTTAAAGAATGATTTTGTTGGTGCTTTTGAAAGTTTATTATTGAGCAAACCACAAAGAGTTGTTTGGGGTGGAGATTATGCTGATGAAGAACCAGACGGAGAAATTTTGTACGGCTTATGTTCAGAAGAAACTAAGTTAACACCAGAAAACTTACGCCCACAAGTTGTTCAAGAAAGATATATTGTAAACCATACAAAGAAGGAGTATATTGATAAGTCTAAAATTGTTGATAATGACGGTTGGGAAATACACCCACTTCCTTTAATGACTTGCGAAGGTAATGGTAGAGGTGGCGGAGATTTCAGAGGAGAAGATGCAAACGATTTGATTGGCTCATGGTCAAGAGATTTGATTTCTGTTGAACCTATGCGACCTGATGAAGATTTTAAAGAAATTGAATTTGATTTAACAGAAGGTTAAATAAATTAACTTCTCCCACTTTTTGGGGGGAGTTTTCCTTTAATAATAAAAAAAGTTATGAAAGTATTTATAGCAAGTGCATATGGTTTTGATAAGACTAGTTTTGTAATAGCTGCAAAAGATTTAGATGAGGCTGTAGAAATAGCTCGTAAAGCTGATATGGGCAGTGTAGATGCTGATGATGTTTATGAGTCAAAAGAATTAAAAACAGATTTAAAAAACAGCTGTGTTATTATAGAAATTTAAGCTCCCACTTTTTCCGCCTGGTTTTCCTTTAATAAGAAAAACTCATTGTTATATGGATGAATTTAAGAATATTAAAGAAATGGCAAAAGCATATAAAGATTCTTCCTTTGCTAATAGTAAAGAATTACAAAAATTAGATGAACTTGGTTTTATATGTTTAATTTATTCTTTGTATACTGGAAAATTCGAAATTACAGGTTTTTCAGATAAAAGTTTTTTAAGATATTTTTTAACAAGCGGAACAAGCGAAAGCAAAAATTTACCATTAAATATAACAAACAATTTACCATATAGTAAAAGTGAATTCATTAAGCTAATATAGCTCCCACTTTTTTAAGAACAATTTCCTTTAATAAGCGTAATAACCAATAAATTTAAAGATATGAGCAATTTATTAAAATTAGGAACTGGAAACGCAAAATTAGGTAAAACAACAGTAATAATGGACTTACCAGCGGGACACGCTTGCCCCTTTGCTAAGGACTGTAACGAAAAAGTTGACCGTAAAACAGGTAAACTTATTGTTAACCCCGATGCTAAATTTCGCTGTTTTGCAGCAGTAAGTGAGTTAATTTCTGTAGTAGTTCGTGAGAAACGTTGGTATAATTTTGAGCTTTTAAAAGCTTGTGAAAATGAGCAAGAAATGGCTCAATTAATAATTGATTCCATTAACTCGCAAAAAGCAACAAAAGAAGCTCCTTTGGTTCGCATTCATTCAAGCGGAGATTTTTATAGTGAAACTTATTTTAAAGCTTGGATGCTTGTTGCAAAAGCTTTTCCTGAAAAAACTTTATATGCTTACACAAAAAGCTTAAAGTTTTGGGTAAACAATTTGGATGCAATACCTTCAAACTTTCATATTACAGCTTCAAGAGGTGGTTATGGAGATAATTTAATTGAACAATACGACCTTAAAAATGTAGAAGTTGTTTATTCCGAAGAAGAAGCAAAAGACAAAGGTTTAGTAATAGACCATGACGATAGTTGTGTATACGATGCAAATATTCATAGTTTTGCTCTACTTATTCATGGTGTGCAGGCTGCGGGTTCGGATGCGATGAAAGCGGTTATGACACTACGCAAAAAAGGAATTACTGGATACCACAAAGGTAAAAGTAGAAAAACAGCTTAATAAAACTCTCCCTAAGATATTGAAAATTCTCCCACTTTTTGAGGGAGATTTTCCTTTAATAAGAAACAATAAAAATTTAATTATGGAATATACGGTTAGCAATATTAGTTATGATGCAGATGGAGAACAAATTGATTTACCTGAAGAGTTAAAAATTTTAGTTCCTGATAACTGTGAAGATGTTGAAGAATTTATAAGCAATGAAATTTCAAACCAAACAGGATTTTGTCACTTTGGATTTAGTGTAACCCCTGAAATAGGATAAAGCCTCTCCCCACTTTTTTAACATAATTTTCCTTTAATAAATGTAACCAATAAGAAAGATATGAACTTAAAAGACGACAACAAATTAAGAATTGATAATAGTGGGAAAGATACTATTGTATATAGGGGATTAAAAAAAGTTGCTATTCTTTTACGAAATTCAAATGGCAATGGTTATTTAATTGGTATTTGTTTTGAAATAAAAGATTATGAACCAATAGAAATTAAAAATTTGCAAAGTGCTGTTTATAAAATTAAGACTTTACTTGAACAGAGGGGGATTTCATGCTCTGTTTAGATGTTGAATATTCTTTACTTGGAATTGTATCAGATTCAATTTCATCAAAGAAAGGAAAATAGAAACGTCTCCCTTTAACAGCAGAATAAAAATCTTCACGATTTTCAACGTCTCTGTCATTTGAAATGTTTTTATAAACTGACTTAACAATTTTTTCAGGATTGCATTCTATATAGTCCCATTTAAAATAAGTTTTTGATTCATCTGATTCTCTTTCTCCAAAGATAATACTTTCTTGATTATAAGTTTTACCCAAAGAAATTAAATCTTTTTTACTTATGTTTGGAATAACAAATGGATTTTCTGTATTTCCATAGACACCTTTTATTTGAATAAAACCTAAATTTAAACTCCTTATATTTTGTTTTAATTTTGTTTGGGCGTTTAAATTAGCTTGTTTTGGGGCTGATTGTCCCATTGGATTTTCTGCTGTTATAATTCCAATTGTATCAACGCTATCAACCGAACCCATCATCATATTTTTAACCCTGGAAAAACCTGACATTTCGTTTATTGATTCACGTATAATCTTTCTTAATTGTTTTTTTAAAAGGTCTTTTGCATTCATAAAAATATATTTTTATATAAATAGATAAAAATTTAAGAAACTCTCCCCACTTTTTCATGAAAATTTTCCTTTAATAAGAAAAAACTATGTTAAAAAGTATAGCAAATAAAATTAGCGTTTTCTTTAAACGTACCAGTTTAAAAATACAAATTGGCAACGCTGAACATGAAGTTAATGATTTGCAACGTAATATGCGTTATGCTTTGCAGTTTGAAACAGAAGACAATAAAGTAGCTACTGATAAGGTAATAGGTAAATACTATAAAGAACAATGCAAAGTTAAAAAACAGATTAAAGCATTGCAGTGGGACTTAGCACTCTTAGACTAAAACCTCTCCCCACTTTTTTAACACAATTTTCCTTTAATAAGAAACAATAAAACTTAATAACATGGGACAAAGAAGTCAGATTTACATTCGTATAGAGAACCCTCTAAAAAAAGAAAAATTAGGCGGTGCAATTTATAAAGACGAATACAAAAAAGAAGCTGAATTGTATTTTGGCAAAGGTAAATATTCTGTAATTCCTTTTCACCACCAGCGGTTATATGGAACAACTTTCGTAGGTGTATTGGTCAAAATTATGAAAGAGGCAAATTTAGCCAAAGGTGAAAGACACCCTTTCTCTCCTGATTTAACAGAAATTCCTTATAGCAGTGGGAACAGAAATAAACTAAAAGGATACGGCTTGGTTGAATTCATACAAGCATTAATTTCTATTTCAGACCTTGAAGTTTCAAAAGTTGGGGGTCGCTTTGGAGTTGAACGTTTTACCTATATTGGTGATGAACATTATGATTATGACACAAATAAAGTAAATAAAGATTGGGTAAACCAACAAAAAAGATGTGATGTCGGTGATAATAACGATGGAATTCTTATTGTTGATATTCCAAACAAGAAATATTGTTTTATGAACCCTTCAGAGTATGATTCAGAAAGAGGTTATAATTCAAGAAATTTAAAACAATTAGTCCCTGTAAGTGCTTTAGAATACCAAAGAGCATATTACCCAACAGTAAGAAGAAAAATTTTAGATTACGAATATGAAAGTCAATGTAATAGTGATGAAGTACAAGTTCAGGAGTTGTTAATAGAGCGTAGAGAAATGGCGCAGCAAATTAAGGAAATAACAAAAGATTTTGCCGTCCTCTCCCTCAAAGAAGTAAAAAAGATTTTCCCGAAAACCTATAAAGATTTCGAGAATGAAAAAGTAAGAAAATTAGCAGAAACAGAAAAATAAGAATTCTCCCCCACTTTTTCATGGGGGATTTCCTTTAATAAGAAAATAATATATTATGTTAAAACTAGATAAATTAAAAAAAGGTGACGAATTTTCAGATGGGTTTGGTAGACAAACGCTAAAATTCATTAAAATGTCTGGTAGAACAGTTTTTGCTGATTTCGAAGGTGAAACGGTTGAAATTGATGTAATTACTCAAGGTTTAGAAATGAATGGTGATTTGTCTCCAAAAGAAATAACACTAGATATTGCTATTGGTGACCCTTTGTATGAACATAGACGAAAAGAAACATTAGTTTTAGTTAAAACTAAACATAAAGATATGCTACAAAGTTCTTGGTTTTGTAATTATAGAACTGATAAAACAACAGGCTTACCATGTCTCGAACCATTTTCAAAATATTCTTTAAGTGGAACTGAAAGGAGTCAATTAGAAGATGGTAAAGAGATTAACACTTACATGTATGCAGTTAAAGATAGTGATTTTATTAGTAGAGAAAATAAAAGAATTGTAAAACTCATAGCCTTTCAAGAAGTTGAACATTTGGTGTACGTTGTTAGTGAAAAAGAAAAAGAATTATTAAAATATAAAGCTGACTTGGTAAAAGCAGAAAATAGCTTAAAGAAATTGGAAGATAATTAATTTTATAATTAAAACCTCTCCCACTTTTTCATGGGGGATTTCCTTTAATAAATACACAAACACAAAACGCTATTATGAAAGACGCATTAAAAAAAGCAATTGAACAAAAGAAAGACCTCCAGGTACAGAATGATACTAATGGAGAGGTTATTGCTATTGTAAAAGATGGTGACAATAAGTTAGAAAGATTGTTAATTGCTTTACAAGAAGAATTTTACACCGATGATTTCTCAATAGAAGATGTCACAGATTCAAAAAACGATGGCATTAAATTTGAGTTTATTGACCATGAACAAGATGGTAAATATTTTATTCAAATTTTAAATGCTTTTATTTACTAAAACCTCTCCCCAATGAAGAGAAGTGAAAAGAAAATTACATACCTTTTAATTATTTTATTAGCATTGCTATTATTAAGTACAGACTTTATTTTGATAGCTCTGTATGTGTCCCCGCTTGCAATTACACTTACGGGGTTTGCAATCCTATTAATTTGGATACACCATAAGTTTTAAAACCTCTCCCCCACTTTTTTGGAGGAGTTTTCCTTTAATAAGTGTAATTTTAAAAACAAATATTATGAGTAAAGTAATAAAAAATAGAAAATTAACTGATGACCTAATGATTTCAGAATGTAGTGATGGGTATTGGTTATATGATTACACAAGAGGAATGAACCTTGCGATGAAAGCTAAAACGCCAGAAGATGCATTCGTGGAAGCAATTACATACTACCAAAAAAGATTAACAAAAGTAGAGGGTGAATTCAATAAATTAAACCAAACAGTAAATGATTTCATTGATTCTGTTTCAGATGATGATGATTCATAATTGCATATAACTGGAGGGGAAGCGAATATTTTAAACTACTTATAAACATGAAAAGGTATAAAATTGTAACATGGAAGTTGAAGTTAGAGGGCGATTACAATAGTGAAGCCGAAGCAATTCAGGATTTAGGTAAGAAGTTTTTAGATGCGTTAGAGAATGATTCAAAAATAAAAGCATTAAAAAATACTAGTCTTAAGAAGAAAGGACAGTTAGTATATTTGTATGAGGAACATAATAGTTATGGTCCTAAACACTTACATTTTATTCACACATTGTTACTTCTCCCTGCTAAGACAAAAAAATTGAAGTACGAAATTATTCCACCAAAAGAGTACTAAATAACTCTCCCCACTTTTCTGGCGGAGATTTCCTTTAATAAGAAACAATAAAATTTAAAGATATGTCAGATAAAGAATTACAAGAATTTTTCGAAAAGAACGATTTTAACGTTCACTTAACAAAACAAGACAATATTCAATGTGCTGAAGTTGAAAAATGGACGGACGGTGGCGTTGATATGATTATTTGGCTTAACCCTTTTACTATTGAAGAATTTAAGGGTTTTGTGGAAGACTTTGATATTGATGACCAAATTGAATTACATAGACAAGCTGAAGATTATTGTGCTGCATTTACAATAAAAGAAAGTGTTGAAGATTTTGAAGCATTTGAAAAGCATTTAGAAGAAATTGCTGAAAAATTATAAAGATAGAATTATTTAAAATACAAAAAAGCTCCAGAATTTAACCTCTGGAGCTTTTTTGTAGCGTATGTGGGGTTCAAACCCACGACCTCTGCGATGAAAACGCAACGACTTAATCAGCTCGTCCAATACGCCCTATATAAAAAAAGGAGACGTTAAAAACGCCCCCTAGGTTTTGATTGAGTATACTATATAAATATAAAGTTATCTCAGGGACGTCTTACGAACCTGTTCCTCTTCATATGTGTTATAGTTTTTCATTTTAATTCTTTTTGTAGCGAGAGAGGGATTTGAACCCCCGACAACCTTACGGGCTGCGCTGGCTTATGAGACCAGTGAGATAGGCCTGACTTCTCTACCTCGCAATATATTTTTAAATAGTTAAATTTTTTGTTTTCTGTTTCTTTATACGCAAATATATAAAAAAAGTTTCAATTAATCAAATATTTTTTAATGTTTTTGCATATTTAACACATAGAATCTTGTTTAAAATAAATCTTTAAAAACTTAAGTTCGATTGTGATTTCCGTTTTTTTGAACTATTTATAAACAAAAATTATGAATAGTTGTTTAAGTTGCGGTCAAGAAACAAAAAATAATAAATTTTGCTCTATAGGTTGTCAGAACAAATTTCAGAGTAATCAAAGAGTTATTAAAAGATTTGGAGTTTTTAAAAATTTTAATGTTGTTTGCAATAAGTGCGGGAAAAAAATTGTTGTTACTGAAAGAGAAAAATTATTTCCTAAAAAAGAAAAATATTATTGCAGTAGAAGTTGCGCCAACTCAAGAAGACACAGTGAAGAAACTAAAGTTAAAATAAGTAAAGGTGTAGTTGAAAATCTTAAAATAAATTCAAGCAAAAAACCTAATCCACCTGTAGATTTAATATGTAAAAAGTGTAATAAAAAATTTACAGTACCCTTTAAAAAAAGACAACAAATGTTTTGCAGCAGAAGTTGTGCAAGAAGTTGGAAAACTAATTCTCCTATGGCTTTAATAATTAAGGACTGCAATAAAAAGAAAATTAATTATGTAAAAAAACCAAAAGTATACACAAATGAAACAACATTTATATATACTCTTGAATTTCCAGTTGGCAATATCAGATACGTAGGAAAATCAAATAACCCAAATAAAAGGCTGAAAAATCACATAAAAGAAGCTAAAATGAGAAATAAAAATCATAAAGACAAGTGGATTAATTCATTAAGTGAGGCTCCAATTGTAAAAGTTATTGAGGAGGTTTCTGTGATGAACTGGGAAATTAAGGAAAAATATTGGATTAAATATTATAAAGATAATGGCTATAATTTAGTTAACGGAACTGATGAAGGAGAAGGAAGTAATGGGTTTTTGGGGAAAACTCATACTATTGAAACTAAAGTAAAACTTGCTCGATTACGAAAAGGAAAAAAACAATCTCAAGAAACAAAAGATAAAGTTAGTGGAGAGAACAGTGGAAGGTGCAAAATAAAAGATGATGATGTGAGAAATATATTCAATTTATTTTATAAAGAAAGTAAAAGTTGTCAAGAAATTTCGATAATTTATTCTTTAAACAAAAAATATATTTATCAAATAATTACTGGCAAAAAACGAAAAAAGATTTTTGATGAATTTAATTTAAATAAGGAGTAAATAAAAACCATTTTAAGTCTCCCACTTTTTTGGGGGATTTTTCCTTTAATAAATAAAAAGATATTATGGCAGGGCATTTACTACTTTTAAGAGAAGACGAACCAGATACATTTGAAGTACTGGAAAGATTAGGAAGGCATATAGTCGAAAAATGCGAATTCGGAGAAGCTGAAATATATGGACAAAATGTTAAAAGAATTTCAGATGAGTATGTTTATAACAAATTAACTGATAAAGCATATAAGATTGGTCCTTTTGTTCCACAGTCAATTGAAAGTGATGAACCTATTACTTTGGAAGTACATTATTTATGTGTTGGTGACGTAGTAAAACTAAAATATGTATTTTACGTTGCTTAGCTTCCTACTTTTCTGGATACAATTTCCTTTAATAAATGAAACCAATATAAAAAAGTATTATGAATGATGAATTAGAAGTAAATGAAAAAACTGTTGTTGTTGATGAACAAGTGATTATTGACAGAATGATTATGGACATAAGGGCGAGCGATTCAGACGCCCTTGAATGTATTATTGAAAGTATGTACCCTGTAAAAGTTGCGTATGAAGATGGGCTTATTTCTATTACAGTAGACGAAAGTCAAGTAAGTGCAGAGTCAACATTAAAGGATATTTTTTAATATGGAACTTATTACAACAAAAAAAGCGTTATTAGAAGCTTTAGAAGCATTTAGTGACAGCGATAAAATTGTAGTCGAAGTTCATGACACAGTTTTAAATGAAGGGCTTTATGGTTTTTATATTGACCCAATTGAAATGGGGCTTGATGAGAACGGAAAGAAGAGAGGATATGAAGTTAGACTATGCCCTGTAGAATATAACCCACAGGATGTTTCTGAAATTGACGAAGATGATGAGGTGAAGTTTAAAAAATATAATGACCTTTCATATAAAGATTCTAACTCTACTCATGTATTGCTTTTTGTTAAAGATGAGCTGTTTGGACAAATTAAAGTCTTTTTAGATTCAGGAATGAATAATAGAGAATACGTTTGCATAAACCATGAAATAATTTATTTGGATACATTAAAAAGTTTATAATATTTTCCCCCACTTTTTTTGGGGGGATTTTTCCTTTAATAAATAAAAAGCTATGAGAACTAGAATACAATATGCGAATGATTCAGATATGGAAAACTATGAATTTCATACTGTTTATATTACCATTATACCAACTGGTTCTGAAAATGCAGAAGACTTAATGAGCAGTCTCTCCCTGTTTGCAAATGATTATGATATTGAATGTTTGGGCTGTCCTGACACACATGACAACGGAGAACACGTTGATACATTTTCACAGGCAAATTATAATACAAAAGCTGAATTCATGAAAGAATTTAGAGATTGTATTAAAGATTGGAAGAAGTCTTTAAAGCAAAAAAAATAAGTCCCCACTTTTTTGGATACCATTTCCTTTAATAAACAAAAAACTGAAAATATGATTTCTCAAGTATCGTTTAAATTTGAAAGACAGGGGCAAATACAGCCTATAGTGACTCTTCTTCAAGAAAGATTATTAGGTTTAAAGTATAAGGTGGAGCAAGAAAGTAAATTTATTTTTAGAATATACGTAGCTTCAACTGAAGGTGAAAAAAGAACTCTTGACGTTTGTTGCGGAATACAGAGCAACGCAATTCTAGATTTTAATAGAATACTTTAAGTGTAGCTTCCCACTTTTCTGGATACAATTTCCTTTAATAAATATTAAACTTAAAAATTATAACTATGTCAGATTTTAATGAATACCAACAGAAAAAAGAAGCAGAAATTAAAAAACTTGTAGAAGACTTTTCAGATATTGTAAATTCAATGTCTTTTGGAGCAGTTGAAAATAGAAAGTTTTTTGAAGAATTTTGCCGTCAACATAGAACATTACAACAAAGTATGTTTCGTGTGATTCTCTCCCTGCTAGTACAGATGACAACAGAGGATTACCGCACAGATGGTAGAAATGAACAGTCCAAAGATATTGCTCAAAAATTGATTTGTGGATACGCAGACCAAGTAAAAGAAGCATATTTAGATGAGAGCCCCGAACGAAGGGGTGATGAATATTATGAACGCAAGGCGGAAGAAATTAAACAGTCAGTCCTTGAAAACCCCACCAGCTACTTAGGTGTACGTCATGTCTAAAAAAAGGTTAATAACTTTCCTGAGTTATTTTCGTATACTATATAAAGATTAAACAAGATTACATGAATAATTTACAAGGAAATATAAAGAAGATGCAAAAAGCAGCTAAAAAAGGCATTGTGTATGGAACAGAAACTTCCTTTAAAATAATTGCTTTTAGATTACCTTTGAAATTTATGTATAAAGAGTATGGCGAAGAAGGTCGTAAGTTTATTCAAAAAGCTTACGATAGAGCAAAAAAAGAATTAAAAAAAGGAGAAAAGATTTTTAATGAAAACCTAGAAGAACTGGGCGTGAAACTTTAACACCCTTTTTACGTATATATTTTAAGATGAAAGAAAAAATTTTAGAAATAACATTAGATAAGGGGGTATTACATACCCGTTATTGTACTCTAAACAATGATGTTCCAACGGAATTCTTTGAGGGGACTACATTGGATGGAAAAAGAATAACTCCCCTTACACAAGCTAAAAATTGGGCTAGAGAAAAAGGTTATACCAAATTGTCTGTGTTCTCCCTGACTCTTAAAAAGTCTGATATTAAAAAACTTATATAACTCTCCCCACTTTTTGGGGGACTTTTTCCTTTAATAAATAAAAACATTAATTATAAAATCTAAAAGAAGAAATTTAAGAGATTGCAAATTTTGGGCACCAAGAGGAAAAAAACACATTATTGTACAATTTGCAAAAAAGAAAACCCATTAAAAAGATGCTATAGAGTTTGTAGAGATTTTAGTGAAGTTGAGGATAACAAATAAAAAATAAAGATATGAGATTTTTTATAGCAATGATATTAGTTATATTAACTGGATGTTCGATTGTGTTCGGATTCAAAGAAACACTTACAGCAATTTATGTTGACAATACAATTCTTGGAATTTTTGGAACAATTTGTATTATTGTTTATATAATTCTCTCAATGAATAGAGATAACTATGCAAGGTAAAAATTAGATAGATTTATTAATTAAAAAACAAGATATCATGGGATATGAAATTAAACTTATAGTAGGAAATTTAGCTGTACCTTGCCCCTCAATTGACGGCGATTCAATTTTTCTTTTGGAGATAGCAAGTCTTAAACTTAGCAAGTGTAGTTATAAAGGAATTTTGCACAACCTTTTAGATAAGGTGCACAAAAGTAAAAAATACAAAAAAATATATTGGAGCGATTTATTCTCTGTCCAACAAAAAAAAGTTGTTGGAAGTATTTTTGGAGAAGATTCTTTTGAACTTGATAAAGAAAAACATTCAGATTTAAAAGAACTCTTAGGTCCTGAAAGAGATGAAGTGGAAGCAAATGTATATAAGATAGCAGGACTATTTGAAAGTTGGGAAACAACAATCAATGAAGATTCTTATGGTGATGTTTTAAGGGCTATTCCAATTCAAGAAGTATATGATGCCATTAAAAAAGATAATGAGCTAGAGTTAGCTGAAAATGAACAAACATATAAACGTTATGACATTGCTTTAGCTTTGCTCGAAAGTCTTATGATTGACTTTCCTTATTCAGAACCTGAAGAAAATGGTCATGATAGAAATTTATATTGCGTGCTGTACGGTTATTAAAAACTCTCCCCACTTTTTTGGGGGATTTTTCCTTTAATAAGAAAACATAAAAATAATGAAAAAAGATAGCAAGTTACATAATGAATATGCTCCTGACACTAAAGTTAGATTAGACAAAGGCTTCAGGAACAGCAGTATAGTTACAGTGGTAAACCAAGCCCCACAGAAACTATTTACAACTGTAACTATTAATGGAATAGACAAATGGGATGTGATGACCAATAAGCTTTCTCCCTTAATAGAAGATTAAAAACTCTCCCCACTTTTTTGGGGGATTTTTCCTTTAATAAAAAACAAAAACACAAAACAATGGATAATATTATTACAATTACAGAAGACCAATTTTACGAGAAATTCAACCCAGTAAAAAACCATTTGGATGATAATGCAAGTTTTGATGGATGTTTATTTGAAACATACGGAGAACAAGTAGATTTCGTTTTTGAACTCTCACAAAAAGAGAAAAGAGTTTGGACAATTATTGAGGGTGAAAATGATTCAATGTTTTATATAACAGGTTTTCATTATGTGAACCGTATAGGTTTTCTTGTTACAGAAGAAGAATATACAGAAGAAACAGAAGTTATAATAGAATTTTAAAAAACATTAAAAATATATAGACAGTGGTTTTGGTTGTACTTGCTTCCCCGCAATTACATTTAGGGACTCTGGGGGTCTGAGCACTCGCAGATGGACACCACAACCCACAGGGGATGTTTATGTTTTTGGAGCCTCCGAGACCGTTATTGTGTCTTGGGGGCTTTATTAGTTTCCCACTTTTTTGTAAATAATTTCCTTTAATAGGATAAAACAGAATTTACTGGACTATTTAAAATAAAAAGATATGAAAAAATGTAAATTTTGTAACAAAAACTTCGAATCAAACGCTCCTAATAATTTTTATTGTTCAGTTGTGTGCAGGAATAAAATGAGAAATCAAAAAAGAAAGAAACAACCAAAAATTGCACAATGTAAAATCTGTAAAAAAGAATTCATTCAAAAACGAAAAGATAACTTGACTTGTTCTTCTCAATGTTCACAAAAATTATGGGTTATAAATAATCCAGATGAAAATTGGAATAGATATAATTCTATTAATGCAAAGGAACGACAAAAAAAATGGAGAGATGATAATAAAGAAAAAGTAAATATAATTAAGCAACGTTACAAAAAAAACAGAAGAAAAAGTGATTTAAAATATAAAATTAATGAATTAATGAGTAATGCCGTTAGAGCGTCTATATTTAATAAATCTTTTAAAAAATGGGAAATAATTGTAGGATATGATTTAGAAACTTTAATTTGCCACCTTTCAACAACTCTTCCTATTGGGGTAACGTGGGATGATTATTTAAAAAGTCAAAAAAAATATCATATTGACCATATAATTCCAAAATTTATTTATATATTTGCAGATTATAAAGATAAAGAATTTAAGAAATGTTGGAATTATAGAAATTTAAGAATTATAACTAAAGAAGAAAATTTAAAAAAATTAAATAAATTAGACATGAATTTAGTAAAGGAATACAATATAGAAAATTTGCTTCCAAATAGATTATTATAGTTTCCCACTTTTTTGAAAGAAATTTCCTTTAATAAATAAAAGTAATAATAGATTTAAAAAACAAGATTATGGAAAAGGTAAAATTAACAAACTCAGAGAAAGATTTAGAATTGTTGGATGTTGTAAAGAACGGTGAAAAGAAAGATGCAGAAAAAGCGTTTGCTATACTTTTCAATAAATACAAAAATTTAATTCTTTTCTCTTTCAGAACAAGAGTCTTAAATGAAGCTAATGCAGAAGATTTAGCAATGGAAGTCATGGCAAAGTGCTACCAAAGCCTAGATAAATATAAACCAGAATGTGGTGCATTTAGTACTTGGATTTTTACTTTAACTAAAAATTTATTTATTGATAATTATAGAAAACAAAAGAAAAATTTAGTTTCTATAAATGACTTAGGTGTTATAGATGACAATGGACATTACACAAACAAAGAGCTTGCTACTTTAAATTTAAATGCAGAAGAAATAATTCTTAAAGAAGAAAAAAACCAAGCATTGACTAAGTTGATTGCGAAAGTATTAGATGACAAACCTCATTTAAAAGAAATTTTAGAGATGAGATATTTTAGTGAGTTGTCTTATGAAGAAATTGCAAAATTAACTAACTGTCCAATAGGAACTGTAAAAGCGTATTTGTTCCGTGCAAAAGGATTATTAAAAGATGCAGTTAAAAAAGATAATATAAAGTTATAGAAAAACTTGATAAACCACGGAAAAATTCTTATATTTGCTTATAAGAATTTTTTTATGTTACCAAGAAAAAACGCCAGCAAAGAAGAAAAAAAACAATATCTAATGGATAAATTTGTCGAAAAGACGAAGTTCTCCCTCGATGATATTAAAAAATATGCTGTTTTCTGGAGGCCAATAGATAAAGAAATTGATACATGGAAATTAATCTCTGTTTGCAGCTCACTTGATGAGGCTAAATTAGAAGTTCAATGGAGAATGGAATATCATAAAACAAATAATGGTAACATGGTTTTAGACCATGACTCTCGATTTGAAACTTTTCGAGATGAAACTCAACATAAAGATAAAAATGGAAAAACTTATGAACCAGGCGAAGAACATATGGTAAATATGGATAGAGTATCTCCCTATGATTCTATGTTGCAAGCTCTCCCCGAAGCAAAAGGTAAATTCCGCTCAATGGCATACTGTGCTAATATTGAATTAAATTATAAAGGTTACTACAAAATAGATGAAGTTTACGATGTTTCATAAGTGTTGTTATTTTTTTTCATTCGTAACTTCAATTGGTGGGAGGCGCTTTGCTTCCCACTTTTTTTATATATTTTTCCTTTAATAAGTAAAAAATGAAACAGTTTATTTATATTGTTGTATTTGCATTTACCCTAGTAGGATGTCACAAGTCTCCGTCAATTTATGTCAAACCCGATTTCTTTCAACAGGATTCCTATTGTCATAGAGGTTTCGTTGATGTAGATGGCGTGTTCCAGGAAGGATATACAGACTCTCAAGAAACTTACCACTCTTTTAATACACAGCAGGCCATAGAAACCGTTGAGTATGAAGGAGTGGTTTATAATGTTCAGGATGCTTCAGAATTCGGATTGACCACTTTGTGGTTTTATGTTTATAATACTGGATGGTGTCAGGTGAGCTACTATGAAATTAAATTCTCGGCACTATTGTCCAACGGCAATTGGATAAATGTCTCTTCTGATGGATATAATTTAGAAGATGATGATTACCAAAGTGTTATTTTTGACACTGGGGGGAAACAGGTAATGAAGGTCTTGGTCCTTAATGCTGCGGCGTTTTAAATTCACCTGAAACAAAAATAAAACTTTTACGTATATAAAAAGAAAAGCATTATGGAATACTATACAGTATTTGGATTAGATATTTTAGAAGGCGATGATTATGTCACAGATTATAAAAAGGAGATAGTAAATCATTCAAATGGCTACCTGAGTTTATTTGATGGTGATGGTGATGGTCATAAGTGGAATAATCATGAAGATGATATGTTAAGCTATAGTGAAAAACATCCTAAAGTTCTTTTTTTACTTTCTGGAAATGGTGAAAACCAGGGTGACTTATGGAAAAAGTATTTTAAAAATGGTAAAATGCAGGAATCAAGAGCTGTAATTACTTATGAAGAGTATGATGAAAATAAATTAAATTAATACTATGAGTAGACATGAATATTTCTTATATGCAATAATATTTTTATTATTAATAACAGTACAGTTTAACCGTTATACCAAACAGGTAAATAACCAGAAATCAATAATTGAACTGGGTGAACTAAATAAAAGTTATAAAGAGTTAATTAGGAATTCTTACAAATATGGCTGGTCTCAAGGTGCAGTTTTTGGAACTTTAGATGCATATGATACAATTTCTTATCAAGAACAATTTGTAACTGATAGTTTATTGTTTGAAACAATTTTAAAGTAATCTTTCCCCCAAATTTATGGTTTTCAGTTTTTTTATAATATTTAATGAAAAATAACACTTTAAATGAGCAAAAAAACTTTTAATAAAATCCTAGTAATTTGTTATGATGAGGATTATCCAGAATTACACAGAGAGTTAGTCTCCCTGGAAATAGATGTAAAGAAAAGCAAAGATTTTGAAAGGGGTATTATTGAACTAATCACAACAATAGATATTTATGCAGAGGAACTCTCCCTAGAAGGACAAAGTGAAATAAATAAAATTTACGAAAACTTTCTTGATTCTTTTGAATTCTAAGAAATTTTTTGTAAATTTGCTGTATGAAAAAAAATGCTAAAAATTTATTCAACAGTTTCCTTGCTTCCCTGATTGTAATATTAGGAATCGGACTTATCACAGCAGGATTAATCACTATCTTCCTGAAAATATTTGGAATCCCTTATTTATTTGAGGGAATTGTTGCTTTAGCATTGGGGACAGTTTGTGTTTCTTTGGCACAACTAAATATCCAGCTTACTAAAACAATAGAAATTTCAATATCAACAATAGACCAATTAACTGATTCCTTAACAAATTCCATGGAATTTATAGATGATATTACAGGAGACTATCCTCCAATAAATATGAAGGGTGAAAATCCAATACATAGATTTGATATTAATAAAATGTCATTAGAAGAATTGGAAAAATTAAAAGTATCTTTTCCTCATCTTGCTACAATATTCGACATGGTACGTCCTGACGTTATGACAGGAAGCTCCATTCAGGAATATGACAAGATGTCAGAAGCCCAGCTAAGAAAAGAATTGAAAAATGCTATTGAGAAAGATAACTTCGAAAAGGCTGCACAAATTCAAAAGGTACTAAATAAAAAACAATCTGATGATTAAAGAAAATAAATGTCCAAACTGTGGAGCAAACCTGACATCTCATAAATGTGAGTATTGTCAAACAGAATTCCAAGTCCCCAAAGTGAAATTATCAAAAAGCGAGGTGAAAAATATTATTAAAGATGAATATGATAGAATGATGCGATTAGCTGGTTTAAACCACAATTTTCACGGACTAATTGAGTAAGTTCCCACTTTTTTCCAACACATTTCCTTTAATAAATAAAAACAATATATTATGACAAAAGTAGCGAAATTAGTGACGATTAGTCTGATGACTCGTGTTATTGTAGAAGAGAGTGCAACAGGTGAAGAAATATTAATAGCTGCAGTACCTATGTTAGCAGAAAAAGCTTTATATGAGGCAAATGAAAACATTGAAAGTATAGTTGATGATAATGAATGTCCATTTGGAACTTTTGACGGCGAAGATAAAATTACATACGAAGTAATTGGATACAAAAGCGCAGATGACTTTAATATAAGGAATGGCGAATTACTTGGGTGTGATTTCGATAGCTATAAGGAGGCAGAAGAAAAAGTAGAACCTCTTTTTTATAATTATTGTGTAGTAAAAATTCAAAGCTCAGATAGAGAAGAAAGATAAATAAAAAACTGCAGTGTCCGATGTAAATATAGTACGTATTGAGTCGGGCGTGGATGTCGTCTTTTGGAAAGATAATTCCTGACGGGAGTAGATGACGGGTTCGAGTCTCTCCATCCACACTTTTTTGAAACTTTTCAGGATAATTTACGTAAGATATAAGTGATGACAAAGATTTTATTAGATAACGATTGGAAGACAGGATATGCTCCATGCGATGACGCAATTGGCAAGGCGGTCATAAAATGTGTACAAAAGAAATTAACCCTGAAAGAATTCTTTACTAAATATAGAGGGTTCAGAGTCGACTTCTACCCAGAGGCGGAGATTGCGGGGGATACGTTTCAAAAGATTTTTTATACATTAGAAGGTGCAGGATTTAAAACAAGAGACATTACATTGGCGTTTGCTCATGTCCAGTCGAGCTCATTGTTCGACCAGGTTCTGGAAGATAACCCCACAGCAGAAATTAAATTCAACGCTGTAGAAACTCGAGATGGCAAAGTAACCCTTTGGCCATACGAAGATAGTTTTCTGAACCTGAAATTAAAAGCAACAGAATTTATTAAGGATACAGATGGTCCTTACCTTGTGCAACTATTTAAAGTAGCCGTCATTAAAAAAGACCCTGATGAGGAGAAATATACTCTGCTTCTTGAGGATGTTCAGGGAAAATTAGAAATTTTTTAAATTAAAATAATAAAACAAAAATAAAATGAAAACTTTAACTCTCGTAATAATATTGATAACTTTGACTGTTGCAACTCTAATTTCTATTCTACTGCTTAGGAAAAAAGAAAAAAAGGTAAATGGAATTGCAAACTCTATTTTAGCTCGATATATTATAGAGGTTGCTAACTGCTATGACTTAGCAGAGCTTCAGAAAATAAAAAAAGCTCTTTTGGAGGAAATAGATTCATTCCCAGATAGAGATAGAAGTGAAGTAAGTTATAAATTAGAAATGTTTCTTTCTTTATTGAGCGAAAGAATTATGACCGTCAAAATGATGTTGAAAATTAATAATACACCAAAACCTGAAGGCGATGATAATTAACCCAAGACGCAGAAAAGGCAACTATTATAGTGTAAGTCGAGAAGACAATGCTGTTCAGCAACCTGAGAACAAGAAAGAAATTTCAAAAGAAATCAATGCAGATATCGCAAAAGGTATCTATGATAATTATCCAGTGCTAAAAGACCGCCTTGAGTATCTGGCTCATAAATTAGTTCTGGCTGTATACATAGAAAATACAATTTTAAGCAGGGGGGAAATGGAAACCCTGAAAGAAAACGATTATTTGTAAAATTATAAATCATGGAAAATAAAGCTAAAGACTGGTGGAATATGTTATCGGAAGATGACCAAATATGGAAAATGATGGAATATGGATTTGAGAGATTTAATCCTAAAACTATAACAATTGACCAAATACAAAAAATATATAAACTAGAACATTCATAATCCCCCACTTTTTTAACCAAGACTTCCTTTAATAAATAAAATACTTTATAAAATGAAAAAAGTAATAAAAATTTTAATAATAGGAGCTGTCTTAATTTTATGTACAATTGGGATGTTTTAAATTGAGTACTTTGGGGGTAAGTGGAATGCTTTTGATATTGAAGCTACTAAAATATGGGGCAATGCATTTATAGCCGCATTTAGAATTCTTTTCTTAATTCTTATTTTCATTTGGACAATGTTCCTGTCAAAAGCTTTGGCGAAAATTACTTGCTTTAAATGTAAATACGTTCAAAGTAAAACCGATTCAGGCATAGGAACAATAGAAACGAAGTATTTAACTGTTTTTTGGTTATTTATTCCTTATTGGAAAACTATTCATAACCCGATACATTTCACAAAAAACGTAACAGAAAAAAGCATAAGATATGCCACCAAAAGAATAGAAGAGCATAAAGTCCTAATTAAAGATAATAGAAATAATTTCAACTCACCTGTTAATAGAAAAAAGACAGTTTATTTATAAACTCCCACTTTTTTAACCAGGATTTCCTTTAATAAAAAAATATTTATCATGACAAAAGAACAAATAGAATTACTCAAAAAATATTGCCAGATTACAAAACAAGAAAAATACTTTGGTTTTGTTCGTAAAGATAAGGCAGGTAAATATTCTGTTGAAACTATGACAGGAGATATCATAACTGACCTTGCTTACGAAGGCACATACGCAGGTTATGACCACTTAGTGGGTAAATTAGTCACAATAAGCTATGGAACCTGTGGGGGTGCCTGTGAGTTGGGAAAACCAGACGAGAATTGCATTAAAAATAAAGCATACTCAAAAAACAAATGTGCTGTTATACTTGTTGAAAAACTTGATGTGGCTGAACATGTTATAAGCTTAACATTTGAAAACCTTTTGAAAATAACAGAAAACAAATAAAACATTATGAAAATTACTACAACAAAAAAACTCACACTTTCTGAAGAAGAAATTAAAGAGGCAATTGCTTTTTATGTAGAACATAAGCAGCTAGGCTTCTCTTTAGAAGGCGTGGTGAACTTAAATGCATTTCCTGTAGATAGAGACTTAACTAATTATAACTTCACGGCTACAGTGAAATTTAGAACTGAAGCTGAATGTTCAACCAAAGAAGATACAATAGAAGATAAATAAAAAATTATAAAGATGAAAAAGTTTATTTTAATAACAGCAATGGCAATGGTCGCTTTCCTGATGACGAGCTGTAATGAATTTAAAAGCCAAAGGAGACTGGTCGAAGAAATGCAATGTCCAGTGGTGGTACTTGCAAAGTCAGATGAGTCATATGCAGAAAAATTTAACACTTTAATACTGCAGGGAGGCGATGGTGATATAGTGCAATTAAGCTGTAGTCAAAAATTCGCTTCAACCCTGTATGATACATTCGAAGTAGGTGATACAATTATTCACTGTAAATAAAACCCCCATGGAAAAAGAAGAAAAAAATTTTATACAACTTGATGGATTTAAGAAAGCCATTTTTACTCTGGGGGAAAATTCTCGAGAAATGCCAATACTGGAACTCCTTAGAATGAACCAGTTTCTAAATGCTCACCTGAAGACTTGTTCCTCAATAGCTCATGAACTTAGTTACTATGAAGATTATGAAAATAAGATTGATGGGATTATTGAAAAACAAGAAAAATATGCCGAAGTTGAGGAAGAAGAGCCTATTTATGACATGGGGGGAAATTATGCCAGGTTTATGAATACCTCAACCAAGTCTCTGGTTTTTGATAACCATGAAGCAGCTCGAATTCTAAAAGAAGAATTTGATAAAGAAGCTCCTAACAACAAATTAAATTTTGATGATGAGATGTCCCATTGTTATGTTTATAGCGAAGACAAAGAAGAAGCAAGAAAATTCATGCTGTTTGTATACAGGAAATACATATTCCCATTCCTGGAGCCTTGGTATTCTGGCTGGGAAGAATTCACACAGGAATTTAGTGATGCCTCCGATGACGATAAGCTCGACTTTCGAAACATAGGATTCTAGAGCTTCCTACTTTTTTAAACATAATTTCCTTTAATAAGAAAAAGTCATGAAAGAACTAAAAGCAAGTTACGAAGAAAAGCTAAAACAATTACGAGCTGAATTACAAGTCTGCCCACTTGATATTGAGCAGGAGACTAAACTGGAAACAAAAATAAACTGTTATAAAACGTTTATAGCTGAACTGGATGTCGAACTTAAAAAAGGATAAAGATATGAAAAATGCTGAATTAGAAATTGAAATTACAAAAAACGGTTTAAAACATTGCAAAAATAACGTAGTGAGATTTACAGCTGAAGAAGAAACAGTAAAAGCTTTTACCACAAAAGCAATTGAAGTTCTCTTAGAAGAAAACCTCGAGCTGTTTGCAAAGTATAAATGCAAAATTCAGGTGAAACCTAATAAATTTGAAATAACTATTCCTGTGGGGGATGATATAATATCTATAGTTTCTGTTAACCTTGATGAGTTGGGAATTTATGATGTCGCCCAGAGCATAATTCATACCAGCCTAAGATTAAGAACAACTCCTGATAAAAACAGGGGGGAGGACATTGTCCACTTCTTAACAAAGGATGTAATGAAAGGAATGATATACATAAATGTTATTGTTCAGAACATGAGGATTTATAAAGATAAATGGGTTCAACTCAAAGAGGCTACAAGAGCTGTTCAAAATTCTGGAGAACTTCTTAACCAAATTCAAATATGTTCTGCAGGAACCAGAAGACTCAAGGGACTCCTTCCTCTTCGTGTAGCTGCGAAACTTACAGAGGAGAGTGCAGAAACTTTCTTAAAACAATTCGATACAAAGATGCTTAGAACACAAATGGTCTCTTACTTTGGAATTCCGTCCACAACAAGACTCAACAAAAAAGAAATGATTCAAGAAATTATTAACAGACTTTACGAATAGAAATTATGGAAGACTATATTAAAAGAAGAATTGCAGAGCTTACACTGGAGAAGAATAATGCTACCATGGATTTCAATAAGCTCCTGAAACAAAAGTGTATTGATGAGCTGGAAGGATGCCTGGAGAAAATTAAAACAGAAAGAGACCAATGGTTAGAAGATGCTATTGAAGAGTTCATTGTAAATAAACCAGATATGGACGGTATAGATATTACTACTCATTTTAAGTTAAAAACTGATATAGTTTTAAAGTCTCTTCATCAACTAGAAAAAGATTCTAGAATTAAGCGTAGAGAATGTAGTGGAATTAAATTTGGATTCCATAAAATTTAAAATAGAAAATATTAAAAATACGCTGTTGGAATACGTAAATTAGAAGCAAGTTCTAGGCGTGGCCTTTGTCAAAAGCAAAGAAGGCGTTCCAACCGCACAAACACAACCTCCTATAGGGCGAGCTAATGGTCTCTAAAACCATTTATGCGTGGGTTCAATCCCCACTGGGAGGGCTCCAATTAAAAATAAATCACCTTTTCTGAAACTTTTTTAAAATTACCACGTATATAATAGTATCTTAGAGATTTAAGACATTAATTTTGTTTTAAATTCATATTTTTACTTTTTTAGAAATCTCAAATGGCTTCCATCTATTTGGGATTTCCTTTTTTATATAACCCCCCATAAGAAAATTTTTTAATTTTTTTTCCTTTTTATTCTGAATCATCGTATACCATAATAACATAGCTTCCTTAAAATTTAAGGAAATCTAAATACGCTTAACAATATGATTTTTTTTCTTTTTTTATCTGAACCTTCGTAAACGTATCTATTATAATCCCCCACAATCCTAACTCAACTCACCCATTTTAACCAACGTATTTTAAAGCCCCCTAAGAAACAATAGGAGCAAAGTGAACCATTTACCTACCCATAACATGACACCTCGCTTAAATCATCCCCCAAAGAACCCCTGCGTTATCTCATACATAATACCTCCTGAACCCCCGCAGCCCCTGTAAATACTGTGAAAATAAAGGATGACAACTGTAACATTTGGTTTGAAATTACGTATATATAAGTACAGAGGGGCACTCCTGAACCCCCATAGAAAAATTCAGGTTCACTTTTAAATTGAAAGGCTGCTATGAAATAACTTATTTAAAATGAAAATCTTCATTTAATTTATTTGAATTCCCCTTAGGCAAAAAGTTTATTTTCTGCAGTGGGAAAGGTATGCAACTTAAGCTACTGAAAATGTGGGGGAAATCCCCCTATGTTAAACACCAAAACTATACTCAAAATTCTAAACCAATATTATTATAATAAAAATCATTAGAATTATTTATTTTTCTAAAGCTTTTTACCTTAGGGGAAAACTATATCCCCCACATCCACCCACAACTATACCTAAACTGAAAAAAATAAATACATTTATCTGGTAGATTTCCCCACCAGAAACCTCTCCCCACATAGTTTAACTATCGAATTTGGGGGGACTTCTTCGAAAATTTCTGTTTTTTCGATGGTTGAGAAAAAGTGATTTTGACTTTGGGGGATTTCACATGCTTTCCCCGACACAAAAACTGATTTTCTATTAGACCCAAAAATATATCTTAATTTGGGATAGAAAATTATCTAATAAATTGTTATCTTGCACTATACATATGCTACAACCATCGAAATTTACGTTTTTTTCGAAGAACTTTCAATAAAAAAAGTAGTGTCTCTCCCCCCCATTTAAACACCCTCCTTTTCCACCCACATTTCCCCATAATAAAACACTGACAAAATGGCATAAAACCTGACACAAAAAAGGGCATGAATAAACTGGTCAAAAAACGGTGTTTATTCTACCCCCAAAATCCCCTACTTCTCCCTGTAGGGGGATTAAATTATGTTTTATGTGTAATGGGTTAAAAAATCAGAACTTCTCCCTCAGGGGGTCTAAAAAGGGCTTCTCTCCCTCATATAATTAAACTATAATTAAACAGGGACTTCTCCTTTAATTATGCATGTAGTATTCTGTCACGTTTAACTATTTGATTGATTGATGTAGCTGCATATGGGTTTAATGTTTGTATAATGGTTTAGTTGTATAACGTCTTCTTCGGTTTTTGCTGTAGCTATTGGTTTAATGTATTTCAATTGCCATTGGTCATTTTTTGCTCCTGTATATTTTCCATAGTTATTCCATGTCATCCAGTATTCGAATTGATTTTCTATGTATAGTTTAAATTCTTTTCTAGTACATCCTAGTATTTTTTCTCCTTTAGATAATTTATATGTTTTGTTAATATTTTTAAACAGCACATCTCTTACGTTGCTTGTAATTCTTTTTTTACAATAAGCTAGGGGGTCGTTGATTCTTTTTGTTTTATATGTTTTTTGATATTCCTTATTGTATTTTTTCTTTTTACTCAAGCTGGAATTTTTATTAGGAGCGATTTTCCAAAAGTATCCTCCTGCTTCGGTAAGGATTCCTTTTGTTACTTTTCTTATTTTCTTTCTATCTATTTTTGTTTTTTCTTGTGCTTCTTTTAGGGATGGGAATGTATTTATTATTTTCTTTGATTTTAAATCCATTTGGTGAACTGAAGTTTTGCGGGTATTTTTGTGGAAGAGGCCATTTTCGATTGCGTGTTTTCTGTTCTCTTCATTTGAGCACCATTCAAGGTTCTTATAATAGTTATCGGTTTTGATTCCATTGATATGATTTACTTGGGGTTTGTCTATTGGGTTTTCTCCTATGAATGCTTGGGCTACTAATCTATGGACTCTGGCCATTTTCACTTTTCTTTCCCCCTCAATTTTTTTATAGATTCCTATTTGTCTATATCCTCTTGTATTTATATTGCTCTTAAGGATTTTTTCTTCTAGTGTAGTTAATTTTTTTGAATTATCTCCGAACTTAGTTTGTTTTTCCAATCTTTTAACTTTACCGTGCGAAGATATTTCGTATAGGCCTTCATATCCTGTTACTGGTTTCCATGTTTCTTTTTCCATGTGTATAATTTATTTCTCTATGTGTTATTTTTTTTCACTCAAGCTGGATTATTATTATTGTTCTTCGAAATGTTTTGTCAGGAGTTTGTTTATTAGTTTTGATTTATTATAGTCACCATCTTCGAGTATGTTATTAATTTCTTTTGAAATTGTTATTGTGATGTTTTCTTTTTCTTGTTCTGCCATGATTATTTATTTTATGCAAATATACGAAAAAAACCTGAACTAATTAAAATCCAGGTTCTTTATTTTATTACTCAAGCGGAATTATTTTTCAGTATATTTGTTTTCTTTAATTAATTCATTAAGTTCCATGAAATAAGATTGTTCCTTGGAGGTCAACTCATATGTATAACTCTCATAGCTTCTACCATTAGTAAATCTAATTGCTGTTACTTTTTTTGTTGATATTTTATCCCAAAACTTTGCATATAAATCATAATAAGAATTTCCTTTACAATTAAAATCATTCCAACTAACTAAGTCTATTTTTGTATCATCTTCAAATAAAAATATTATTTTTGATTCTTCTAAACAACTCCCTATATTTGCTGACGTTACTCTAAAGCCATCATATTTAATTATTCCTTTTTCTAATGTAATATCAACAAAAATTATAAAACCCGTTTCTCCATCACGACTACAAAGCAAGCCTTTTTCAAATTTTAAATACTCTACATCCGTCATTACATCAAAAGAATAGATAATTTTATTTTCTATACTATCCTTTATTTGTGTTGAATCTTTTACTTCTTGTCCAAAACTCACACCTACAAAGCAAATCATTATTGCCATCATCATAATTAATTTTTTCATAATTTTATTTATTTACTTTTCTAAATATACATTTTTAAAAGTTTCACTAATTTCATCATCATATGTACTAATACACTCATCAATTCTATTATATGAAACAGTTATATTACATTCTAAATATTCTTTATTTAGTTCACTACCTGAAATTCCACTTTTTAAAACATCAATAATTACGTAATTATTTAACATAATTTTCTGGGTTGTAACATCAGTCCAAATTTCATAAATTTCTATTCGAGTATCTGTTAATATAAACTCACCGCTTTTAACTATTCCATCAATAATTTTATCATTACCCCAACCCGTAATTGGAGCTATTCTTGTTGAGTTTAAGTGTTGTAACAAAATATCCAAACTAATTATCGTATCTATTGAACTCACGATAAAATTTAATTTAAATTTTGATGACTCTGTATAGCACGGTAAAATACGACCATCATCACAATATATCGAATCACCACTTTCAACCCAAACAAATTCTTCGCTTTCAAAACAACTACTATTCCCATCATTAAAAAATTGTTCTGATGTTAATTCAATATGATTTTGTTTTTCGCATCCAACAAATACAAAGCAAATCATTATTGCCATCATCATAAATAAATTTTTCATCTTACTGTTTTTAAATTAAAATTATTGTTTTCTTTTATATTATACGGAAAAGCTGGAGGAATGTTTACTGATACCTTTTTGGGTATGTGCCATCACATGCTTCAATGTCATATTTATATTTACTCTTAAATTCCGTTTTATTAGGAAGTTCTGTGTGATACCATTCATTGTTTAATGCAGTAAGATAATGAAATAGTGCGTTTGTTTTATTGCCCATTTCCTTATATGCATTTCCTTTTGATATATGTGAATTGATATTTTGACTAATTGTGTTGGCTGCAATTTTCTTCGTTACAATTGAGATTAATATTAAAGGATATACTATAAAAAATATCCATGTGATTATTACAATTACCAATGCGTATTCTGTTAAAACTTCCATTTTTCTATTTTTAAATTAATAATTATTGTTCTCTTTTATATTATACGGAAAAACTGGAAGAAATGTTTCATGTGCAATATAAAATTATGTGTATAGAGAATTGGTATATTATGTAAGAGTATTATTTTTATTTCTCTATGTATTATTTGTATCTTTCTTCTCTTTTTTTTATTTCTAACGATACTTTATCCTTGAATGTTTCATGTACATTCGTAAGAATATGATTAGAGTCTTTAATTTTGATTTCTATTATATTATATTATATTCGTTTTCATTTTTCTTTATTTATTTTTAAAAAAGCTTGCTATCATTCTAATAACAAATCCTATTATCCAACCGCATCCCCCAACAATATATACTATGATTATAGATTTTGGTTCGACATAAATATCATTATTTATTCCTACATTATTAAAGAGGAAAATATTATAAAGAATAAAATCAATTATTAGTGTAATAAGCATCGGGATACTAGAAAAAAAGAATATTGTATCAGATATATCGACTAGTTTATCTTTCACGTTTTTCTTCCTGATTCCCATTCAATTTTCCTTCCATGAAACTTTAGTTCTGATTTCAATTGGCCGAAGAAGTCTTTAAGTTTTTTCGTAAATTCATCCATGTGTTTATTGTTACATTGAGCCATACCCTATAATCCAATTCAGCTCAAGTTCAAATTCAAGAAGTTTACATGCATTAGTAAAACCTTCAGCATATATTGTAAATTCCTTAATTCTTCCTGTAAATTTATCTTTGCAAGGAACTGAAATTGGCTTAAACTTTTTTATTTTTATCATTGTTTTTAATTTTGCGATTGTTATACTTGTTTGGAAATTATGTATTTTACAATGAATTCCCAACTATTTTCTTGCTTCAGATTCCTTAGAAATCTCATATGATGATAGCTCCTTCTATTTGTTTTTACATTGGTTATAGAGATTGATGGTAGGTCATTTTAAACTCTTCATTTATAGTTGTCCTCCATTCAACTTCCATTCCATTGAACTTTAGTTCTGACTTCAAGGAGTCAAAGAATTCTATATCTTCTTTTGTTTTTTTTGCCATTATTGAATGTTGGTTTTTCTTTGTGCATAATATTTAAAATCTTCATCAGTAAATCCAGGATAATTAAATTCAACCAATGCAATTCCATTCACATCCAATAATGTAACCGTTGTTTCATCGGATTCATAATCTGCAACATTACTCCAATTATCATAAGCGCCTAGCGTATTGTTTATCATATTCAATTTATTTTGTTTCAAAAGAAGTTAAAGCCGTATCTAAAGAAGAAAGAAAGTTTGCTTCATCTCTTACAAGATAATCTTCTTCCAAAAGCATTCTAGTTATGTTTGCACCTTTGCTCGTCTCTTTATAATTAATATGGTCTTCCATTTGACTTAAAGGCACACTAAATTTTTCAACTTTACATTCAAAGATTCCATATATACAAGTAACGTTAAGTTCATAGATATCGCCTCTATTAACGTTTGGTTGATTATCCCAAGTTATACGTTTTGGGATTATCCTAATTGCTCTTCGTACTCCTGTTTGAAAACAATAGAACGGTTTTTCTGGGATGAATAACTCTGTATCTTTTACAGGTACTTTTTCATATTTGTATGTTGTAATTTTCATAAGGCTTACATTTTTATATTACTATATACGGAATTCTCATAAAAATGTTTCATGTGCCTGGTTGTAATTTTATTTTGCTAAATGCCATATTGTTTATTTTTCAATGAATTCTAACGAGTCATATGCTATATCCATTTTCACGCCATTGTCAAATTCAACAGCCACGAAGTTATCGAAACTTCCCCAGTGTGATATTTTCACATCTGGAAGAGTTTTTCCTTCTTCTCCTATTGTACACTTTAGATTATACTTAGACAAATTTGTTACTAATCTTGCTCTTTTTGATTCTCCTCCTATTTGCATAATATTTATTTTTAATTATTATTTAAATTTATCTGGGTAGTCTCACTACCCACTTGAGCTGCTTCTTTCTAAAATACTTTGGGTTATTTCGCAAAAAGCATCAATTGCGCCTTCTTCATGTATTGGAAAAGTCCCCATTGTATAGTCGGTTGTTATATACAAACGATTATTTGCAATAAATAAACGAATGTTTTCACATTTACCTACCTTAGAATCTGTAGCTTTTAATTTCCAATCATCTTTTTCCAAAGTTTCAATATCTAAAAATATTCCTTTAAATTTAAGCTCTGATTTTACTGACATTAAAAAATCACATACCTGTTTGCCTGTTGTTTTATTTGTCATTTGTACATTTCTGTAAATTCTGGAATCCATTTATTTGGAAGTCTTTTAAACTCCATAACTACTTTGTTCATTTTAGAATCAAATATTGTCCACCCACTACGATTTGCGTGTTTACTTGGTGCGCATGCATCAAGCACTACAAAGCTATCATCTAAAAACCTCCAAATGTCTCTATGTGCTGCCCCACGATTAAAAATACTTGAATTCCACAGAGAAAAATTAACAAGAGCTTGTTTAAATGTTTTGCGGATATATTCATCGACCTCTCGGTGATAACCTTTAACAAGAAAATTGCCTCTGGACGAATAAACAAACG
>Ga0222628_1000155_pt1 | contig 34319 bp, 46 predicted proteins | sample AntAcemetageno95_FD_179860 | JGI IMG/M metagenome (GOLD analysis project Ga0222628, IMG submission 179860) | Saline water microbial communities from Ace Lake, Antarctica - #95 | ecosystem: Environmental > Aquatic > Non-marine Saline and Alkaline > Saline | place: Antarctica: Ace Lake | collected...
CCGTCAGTATGAGAGGCTGCGTGAGCTGTTGGAGCATCTCCGTCATAAGTTATGTTGCCGTCTGTTACTGCGGTGTCGAATTCTGCTTTAGTTCCTGTAATTCCTACTATAGTGGTTTGATCGCCAGAATTAGTATTAGAAGTATTATCTAATATAGTTTTTTTCGCATCTGTAAGATTATTCTCTGTCTGGACATAAGTTGAACCATCTCCAATATCATCTTGAGTAAGAACAACTGTTCCTGTATCTCCATTTACACTTAAAACACTATCGGTCGGAGTAGATAATTCAGTAAAGTCTGTCATATCGCCAGCAGACCCTCCATTGTGCATATAGCTTTTATTTTCATCACTTCTAACTACAACATCGCCCTCTTCAGTTGTTAGAGCCAACATTGCAACTTGACTTGCTGCTACTTGAACAGTTGTCATTGCAACAGGTGGAATAACTGAACTAGGCAATGTGCCAGTTGTTATATTTGAAGCGTTTGAAGTGTCTAAGTTGGGAACGTTATTTAAACTTAAATCTGTTTTTACCTCGGCATAACTTCTACCCTCTAAACCATTAGCAGTGAATTTAGCGTAATCATTATCTGCAACATCAGCATCATCAATATCAACTGCATTAGTGTTAGATATACCAAAAGTTAAAGCGTCTTGTTTCCCGTTAAAGGTATTCCAGTTTGCGCTTGATAAAGCTCCAGTTGCTGAAGTTGATGATAAGGCTAAACTTAATGCCTGTGTTGAAAGTGAAAGACCGTTAGCGGTTCCTATAGTTACTGGGGTTGAATTGTCTGTTCCTGCTTGGTCTACGTCTAAAGTAGTTCTAGCATTTATAGCAGCGGAATCATCAACTAAACTAGCTCCAAAAGTCGAAATAGTCGTGCTTGCTGGCAAAACTAAAGTCTTTATGTCAGCATCTACTTCTGAATCCATTAAAGCACCTGCTGTTGTTACATTTGCAGTATCTGTTACATCAGCTCCGTCTTCAACGTTTAAGTCTGAACGAACCTCTGTGTAAGACCTGCCCTCAATTCCGTTAACTGTTAGTTTACAGTAATCATTATCTGCTGCATCAGCATCATCAATCTCAACTAAGTTATTATCAGCAATTCCGATAGTTTGTTGTGCAAGGACATCAGTTCCTATTACAAGGCCTAGATCAGTTCTGACTTCAGAGTAACTTCTTCCTTCGATATCAGTTGCATTAATAAATCTAGCAAAATCATTGGCTACTGGTGTACCAGAAGTTGAAACGTTGCCTCCTCCTGCTGGAGTGGCCCAAGTCCCATCGCCCCTCCAAAATGTTGAACCAGAAGCGCTTGTTCCGCTGTTAAGATTACCTACTGGTAAATTCCCAGTTACGTTATCAACTAAATCAACCTTATTGGCTGTTATCTCTTGACCAATTATTGAAAGGTAGTCTTCACCAGCTAAAGTTACGTCAGTTGAGTTATCATCAACATATTTCTTAGTAGCTGCTTCTTGGTCAGCTGTTGGGTCTAAAAGATTTATAATCTTCTTACTCTGCATATCAATCTCATCCGCTGTTATAAGTTGTGTTTCTGTTCCGTCTACTTCCCATTTAGAAGTAACTTTAGCGTTATTAGCTACTATATTGTCCCATTTTGCTTTAGTTAAAAGCCCAGCTCTTGTTGTAGAGGCTGCGGCTAGAGTAGCATCTGTTCCATCTGAAGAGGTAACCTTAACTGTTGTTTCAGTAGAAGTTCCTTCTGCTAAATTTGTAATTGTATTTGTATCTTTTAAAGTATTGGCTACTATCTCATCGTATTTATCAGCTCCTAGAAGCCCTGCATCGTCTGTGTTTGCTTCTGGGATAGTTGCGTTGTCTCCGTCTGAAGAGTTTATGTCTAAAGTAGTTGCTGTTTTAGTTCCGATAGAAAGGTCGGTATCAACGTTAGTTTCTTTAGCTGTGTTTAAACCAACTGCAGAAATATTAGTTCCGCTATCTTTTATAAGTTTTCCAGAAGTAGAATCGAATACTGTTATGTTTTCATCAACTGCTACACCTGGACCAGAAACATCACCATGCCCACCAGCAGAAAGTGCAGCACGAACAGCCTTTTCAGTCGGAACTTGAGTATCAACTCCAGGACTTCCAAGAGTCTTGGTAGTTTTTAATACTCTGTCTAATTTTCCCGTTACAGGGTTAAGCTTTAATGCCATTAGGTTTTTGTTATATTGCTTACTTCGTCAGCTGCGTTATAGGAAAGAGTCAAAGTTGTATGCGGAGTTCCAGAAAGACTGTAAATAGCCGTCTCAATTTCCCCTGTACCATCGCCAGCTGCTACATAAGTAAGGTCCATTTCATCGTATGGAGGTATCTCAAAGCCAGTTAAAGCGTCTACTTGCAGTTTACCATCTGTATCAGTCTTGATCCGTTGCAAAGCAGCTCCGTCATAACCAACAATCTCTCTAACAGCTATCTTAAAGTCGTCATCATAAGACCTGTTTTGGATTACTTGTTCGGTTAAGCGAGTATCGCCGATTGTATTATTTGACATATAGTTTCATATCTTTAGGGTTTATAATTGCACCAGATTGGCACACAGGGCAGTACAGTTCGTTCTCAGCGAGTTTCTCCCACTTATGCTCTTTACATTGGGTAACTCTCGTCTGAGCCATCTCAGCGTTAGTTGCTCTGAATACTTCTTTAGGATCTAAATTGTTTGTTTCTTCTTCCATTAGTTTGAATAAAATGGGTTAGGACTTCTTAATTCTATTTGTTTTTGTAATTGTTCTTTGAGTTGTTCTTGTGTGTTATCTAGCGTGCCTACATTCTTTAAATTCCAAACCTCTCTTACTTTACCGATTATATTATTTATTGCTTTTGACCTATCATAATCACTCATAGTTTCATAAGCAGGAGCAGCTACTACTTTTTCTAAAGCTCCCTTAATAACACCACCAGTTTGTTGCAGCATTCCTCTGTATTCTTCTGGTGTCATATCTATCTTAATACCAGTTCCTGAAATAGAAGCTGTCTTACTAGGGTCTCCTAATGCTAGTCCTGAATAGTTTTGAAATAGTCTATCGAGTTCTGTGTTAAGTGGAGAGTCCTTTGCTTCTCTTGGATTTACTGGATTGAAGAATGGGTTTAAGCCTGTTCCTAATCCTACGTCTGAATATTGCATATCTTCTCCAAACACATCTTGTCTTGGAAGTAAGTTTTGACTCATTCCAGGTATCCTAGATTGGATAGCTTCTCCCATTGTATTCTTTTGTCTTACTACTGGGTCTAAAGCTCTAGCACCAGCTCCAGATATTGAAGGTATCATAGAGCCTGCTAAACGATTTGAGAAACTTCCTCCATATCTTTTAGGGTCTTGGAAAGCATTAAGCATACCAGATACACCTTGTAAATAAGTCTGTCCTAATAAATTTTTACCGACTGCACCTGCAGCAGCAAAAGGAATATTCTCTGGTTTCATTCTTCCTAGGTCTGACATAGCAGCACCAGTTGATAAAATGTTACCAGCAGGGGATAACCTATTAAGTGAATAAGAATTGTCTCCTAGTCTTATTGAATTTGCTTGTTTACCTTGTAATTCCCATAGATTTCGTTCTGTTGAGTTTGTTGGATAATTTCCAGTCATCATTCCAGCCTTTCCTAATCCGTATCCTGCAGCACCTATTCCTGTTCCTACTGTTGCCCTACCTAAAGCGTCTACTACTGACCTCTGTCCCTGTCCACTAAAACCTCTTGAACCTGCTTTTATAAAACCAGCAGGAGAATAGTCTATAATTGTATTAGCGATATTTGCTGGGGTTCTACCAAATGGAGCTACAAACTCTGTAAAAGCTCTCACAGATTGGTTAGGATGTCCTTTAGCAACATTCAACATATCTGATAATGCGTTTTGATTATTAAAAGTTCCATACAGAGCGTCTTCTGTGGCTATCTTAACCATCTCTGTGGTTGGTTTATTATAAATTTTATCTACGTGAGCCTTTAATGCTTTTCCTTTGAGTCCACTATTTATTCCATCTACAACTGCTAGTTCTCTTAATGACTTTTGCATTAGCCCACCTTTAAATACCTTATCACCTGCACCCAAAGCTCTAAAAATAGTCTCTGCATATTGCTTCGCTACTGGTGGTAGGTTTACTTGTTTAAAATCATACTTACTTAATGTGTTATCTATATCAACTCCTGTCTTCATAAATACCCAAGCCTTTCTTGATCCTTTACCCATACCTCTTAAATAAGAAAGTATATTAGGAGTAGTCTTTGTTCTTTTCCCTGTGAACATAGCAGCTACTCTATCAAATACTGTTGCTGGAACATCTTTCATCATTTCCATTCCACCCATAGCAGTATTACCAGTTAGATTAGCAATGTGAGTTGTTGGATTTGTTAGAAGTCCTGCTTTCCACAAAGTAGTTATTTGGTCTCCTAATTTAGAAGGTATCATTTCTCCAACACCTTTAAGCATTTGAGCATTAGCTAGTGCCTGAGCTTCTGGAGTCTTAGCTTTCTGAGCATCATAAGCTAAATTTTCTAAAGTCCAAGATTGGTCTTTTGTAAGAGTAAGTCCTTCTTTACCTAATTCTTTTTGAGCAAACATCTTAATCCCCTCTGGACTAAGCTTATTATAAAGTGAAGCAGCTTGTATTGCCCTTCCGTGTTCAGTAAGTTTTTGAGCTACTGTCTTTGTTATTTCAGCAGCTTGGTCGAAATCTCCTGTATTCTGATAATGCTTAATAAGTTCCGAAGCTGTTGCTACTGCAAGGTTATCGTCTCCTTTCATAGCCTTAGCTTTGGCTTTGTTTATATCATCTTGAATAAGGTTTATAGAATGAGCTACTAAGTCATCATTAGGCTGTGGAATATAATTATCTTCAATAAGCATTTTAAGTCTTGCGTCTGTATTCTTTCCACCTCTAACTGTTTTTACAAAGCCCCTTTCCTTAAACTCACTTCCTATCTCCCCTTCTTTAATTTTAGCTTTCTTTCCTTTAGGTGCAATAGCTTCTGATATAGAAGGCTCTGGTTTAGATACAAAAGCCTTTGCCTCTGCGTCCATTCCTTGAGAAGCTTTGTTTAGTTTTCTACCAGCAGAATATTTACTTAAACTCTTACCAGCTATCCCTAGACCGCCACCTAATACTCCACCAGCTGCAGCACCGCCTAAAGCACCTTTACCAGTTGATTTCAATAAGTCTAAACCTCCTTGACCTTGGCTAGCTCCTCCAGCTAAACCATAACCTGCTCCTATTTGAGAACCTGTGAATGCTCCTTGTAAAGCACCTTTCAATGCACCAGCACCTTTAAATGCCTTAACACCCTTTGCAGGTGCATAAAATGTAGAAGCTATATCTAGTCCAGCCATTCCTAACTCTCCTGCTGCTTTCTTATATTCTCCTTTTCTTGCTAGTTGTCCTGATTTTAGACCTCTTGAGCTAGGAGTTTGATATTCGTTTCCTAGAAACTTAATACTCTTAACTCTATCTTTTTCTTTCTTCCAAGGTTGGATAACATTACCTAAATCAGCCATTACTGCTAATGGAGTTCCTATAATATCTTTACCTACGTTCTTTATCGTATTACCAAAACCACCTGTAGAAACTGGTTTATAACTTCCTTGTGGAAGATTATTAACATTCAAAGTCTGCTGTTTTTGAACAGACTTATAACTTCCTTTTGGTAAGTTTTTTACATTTAACTTAGTGGAAACTGGTTTATAGCTTCCTTTCTTTAGGTCTCTGATATTCATACATTTTTTAAGCTGGTGTCATATTTCCATTAGAGTCTACATTGTACTTTTTACCTTCAAATACTATTTGATTACTATTGTCTTGCTGTGTTTGTTGTTGAGGATTAAATAATCCTGCAAATGGATTGCTAGACTCTCTTGTTAGTCCTTCTCCTACTTGCGTTTGCTTTGTTCTATTATTCCAAAATACTGGTTCTCCTTGAGCGTTCTTTCCTTGGTATGTTAGAGAATCGTTCTTCTCACTTCCTCCACTTTTTGCCTTAGCAAGTTCAGTCTGATAATCTCTTTGATTTCCTTGAGCAGTTGAACGAGCTGTTCGTTGTTGATTCATTAAGTTCTGCATATTTGTAGAACCTTGATTTCTTGCTGATAGAATGTCTTGACCTTTAGAAGCTTGAAGTGAACTTAGCAATTCAGCTAAATTTCTTCCTTGGTCGTTTTGTAGTCTTTGTTGGTATTGGATTCTCTGTTCGTCATTAGGGTCTGAATTTCCAAAGCTAAACTGTGAATTTAATTGATTCAAGTTTTGTCTTCCTTGTCTTTCAAGGTCTCCTGTTTGTTTAGTCTGAGCAGTAGCGTATTGAGATTCAATTCCCTTAATCATATCAGCTAGTTGGTTTTGAATTTCGTTACCTTGGTCTTCATAAGAGTCGTCTCCTGCGTAACCAAAGTCTCCTAAGCCTCCTGATGGGTCATATTCTACTCCATATTTAGCTTTGTATTCTCTTTTACTTAACCCACCCCTGTCGGCAGGTGCATTTATTTGTTGTGGCACATTACCACCTCCTCCTTGTTCATAATTTTGATTGTTAGTTTGATTATATTCTATTGGTTCTTCTTCTTGTGGTTGTATTATAGGTGCTGGTCCTTCAGGGTTTTCTGCTTGATACCCATAATTTGTAGGGATAGTTGCTGAATTATAGCTATAATCTTTTTGTCCACTAAATCCTCCATTATCTTGTGGCACTTGAGAAGCCTGTGCAGAATTAACCATTCCAGTAGAAGCTAATATCTTTTGGAGTATATTCATTTCATCGTCTTCTCCACCTAATCCTAGTCCTCCACCTCCTACTAATCCTTGTTCACTGTTGTATCCTAATCCACGAGCATAATTTCCTTTTCCAGCTATTCTACTAACAGTTGCGTTCTCTCGTTGGATAGCTCCTCCGTCAGCAGGTTGTGGTAATTGATAAGGACTTTCTTGAGTTTGAAATATCTCTGGTAAATTTACAGGTTGAGATATTGAACTAGAACCTCCATCATCATAAGTAGGGGTAGGGTCGTCTCTATCTGCACTTATATTACTTGTGTTATAAGTTGAATTTTCGAAAGCAGTTTGATTAACTGGAGTGCTCAAATCTACTCCACCATCAGCATTTAGAACAAAACCTTGGTCTTCCCTCCTTCTATTAGCTGCTTCTTCTTCAGCTTGAGCAGATTCAGGAGTTTCTTGAAATGGTTGTTCTCCAGAAGCACCACCACTAGCTTCTGCACTCATAACACCTCCAGCTTTATTTATTCCTAGTTGAATATCTCTTCCTAATTGACCTATTGTATTTCTAATGCCAGTACCTCTTAAAGTATCCCAAAGTCCACCAGCTTCTGCAAGTCCTTTATCTATAAAATTACCTATTCCTCCACCGCTTCCTGTCCTCGATGGAGCATTTCTAATATAATTTTTTATGCCTCCAGTCTTTCCAGTCTTTCCAGTCTTTCCGCCACCACCATTTGTAGCATTATATTCTTTTGAAGCATTACTTCTACTAGAACTTCCAGATTTATAAGTATCAGTAGTGTAACTATCACTAATATCTTTTTTGCCTTCTGCCCAACTTTTATATCCTGCTGCTGTATTAGTTCCCATATGAACATCATGAACACGCATTGCATTGTAAGTTGTTTGGTCAAAATTACGACCAGAACTAGAACTAGAAGTAGGATTCTTAGTTCTAACTGTAATAGTATTCTTCTTCTTATCTAAAACTCCTCCTAATTGAGAAGCTTGATACTCTCTCTTTGAAGTTCCTTTAGACCTTTTAGAATAATCTATTTTCTTAGAGTTCTTAGACGATTTAGAGCTACTTATTTTTACTCTTTTCTGTCCAGTCCTTTTTGCTTCAGACTTGGACATATTATATTTTGCCATTTTTTTAGAGAGTTTTTAGTTATTAAATTACCATACTTCCACTTAGGAAAATTCTATCAATAGTTGATGATGAACTTCCTACTACAAAATTAGAACCATCACTATATCCATAAGATAATAGTGGTGCTGTTCCTTGTGCAAATCTTCCATTTAGACCTTGTATTTGAGAGCCACTGCTAATAGTAGAAAATGGTCTAGACAAAACCAATAAGGTGACTGTTGTTCCAGAACTTCCCCATACATTTGAAATTTGAATTTTAAGTGTATTGTCTAATATTTTATACTTATAATAAGCTGCTCCAGCAGTAGGACTAGATGGATCAGCTCCAGCAGTCCAAGTATATGCAGGAGTATAATCCAACCATCTTGTTTCATATATAGGTCTTTGAATAAGGTTTTTAGTAGTATAAGTTGGTACTGTCCAAGTATATCCTGCACCAGCACTTAAAGTAGCTGCAAATCTACCTATATTTACTACATCATCTCCTGCTGTTTCAACAGTATTACAGAGAAATCCTTTTTCGTTAGTATCAGTCGCATTAAAATCATCTATTAAAGTTGCGTGTGAAATACGAGCAAAACCAATTCTTACTAGAGAATTTGCTGAATCCCAATAAGCATAAACGAAATAATCTACTTCTTTAGTCGCTAGTTCTGCACTACCTGAATTAAAATAATTAAATCCTGCTGTTGCGATTGCTGTTGTTGCGGCGGTCACACTTCTTAATGTTCCTCCTATCATTACATAAACTGGGTCTGTTGCTGATGGGTCTGCTCCTGCTTGAGTTTGTAGGGTTAAAGTTAATCCTGCTGCGTCAGTTGGAACTATCTTTCCATTTAACAGAGTTCCTTCTGGCACTTGATACATAAGGTCTAGCTCTTTTCCAGGGCATACCATTCGGACTTCTTCAGCAGTTGTATGAGCATTTGCTAGAGCTGCGTGAGTTACTACTCCACTTCCTGGAGAAGTTATACATCTTAATACTTCGTAGTTTCCATTTGAATCAGTGGCATCGAAAGCCAGATAAAATGGAGCTGATGCACTAGGTGTATCAACTAGGGTGCTAGTAGTATCTGCTGCAGTTGTGTTGCTTGCAAGATTACTAGCGAAATTATCCTGATGGTTAATTTTTGTCATATTTTTAATTTATTTATTACGTTTTAACATTTGGTTGATAAAGTTCGTTTAGAGGTTTATAGTGAGCCACTATCGCATTAAGCTCCCAACTCTTTGTAGAAGTTGTATCGGTTATAGTTATTTCAATGTTTCTTCCTTGTTTATTTATAGGTATTTTTACCCAATCCCCTCCCCCACTATCAGCGAGAGAAAGTGATCCAGCACCCACACCTATTGTTGGTGTTCCTATTGCTCCTATACCTATTCCAGCTGCTCCAGTATTTCCAATTAAAATATCTAAAGTTTCTGCTACTTCTCCGTCTATCTTAATAGTGATAGTTACATCTCCAGCAGTCTTACCAAAATATAGTTCTGCGTCTAAAAAGAATTTAACTTGTGAAAGGTTTTTTTCTATTCCATATTTCTTTGAAACAAAGCTGGTCGAAATGTTATATCCAGGGTCTTTTTTTATATCTTCATCAAAGTAGTAAATCTTTCCATCTACAGGTGAGCCGAAATATAGTTTAGTTTCTCCACTAGGATTTTTCCATTCACAGAAACAATTAGCTCCGATATAAGTTCCAGTTCCTCCAGCTACTTGAAATTCCCACCAACCTAATCTCTGTCTGTCATAAACTAGGAAAGTATCGTTATAAGTTCCACCAGCCGAAGTATAAGAAAGATAATAATGATTATCAAAGAAAATTCCTTCTACATCATCTAGTCTGTCTTTCTGAATTGCTTTTAGTTTTGGGTCTACTCTTAGAGAAACTATGTTAGTTCTAATCTGGTCTAAGATGTTTGGCTCATATCCAGTAGCGAATACTCCAACCTCATTGAACATAAAGTTATCATTTTCAACTGTGTCGATAGAATGATGTGAATCTGTTCCCCTAGAAGGGTCTACTAATTCTAATGAAATAAGTTGAGCAGCGTCAGAGCCTACTGTGGCTCTCCATAGACTTCGTTCCTTAACAGGGTATAAGTAATCTTGATGTTTAAAGAACCCATTCAATATTTGTCCGTCTGATTGTGATACATATTTAGAAGTTGCTAACGGGTTGTTGGTAGCGTGATAAGTAAAATTTCCAATAGCATTTCCAGGTGCTACACCTGTTGCTCCGTCTCCACTTCTATAAAGTTTAGTTTCATTTCCTGAAGTTGTGTTTCCAGTAGCCCATAAACAACTCTTGTAAAAGATAAGGTATCTAGCTTTTATTGAGCCAGTCTCTTCTCTCATTGTAGTTCCGTCAAAGTATCTGATGTTTTCTACTCCATTTCCTACAAAGGTTTTACCACCAGCTTGAGAGAAATCTGCTCTCTGAGCTGTTGAGAAAACATTACTAGAAGCAGGAACACTAGATAGTGCTACTGCAGTTCCAGTTGATACATCAGTTAGTGAGCCATTACTCATAGCTAACATCTTTCTAGTCGAGCCACTATAATAAGTTCCCAGTCCGTCAATAGGTTTATCTCCTGCTACTTCTCCAAAGAGAACTACACCAGGTCTTTTTGCAATAGAGTTTTTACCAACAGCCCAAACATTCCAACCATCCATACATTCGTTGTCGGCTATCATTGTGTCTCTTGTAAATAAGTTTATACCTTTTCCTAGGTCGTCTTGGTGAAAAGTTTTAATTCCTTTTGTTGCCATATTATTATGATCCTTGAACCATTAAAAAATCTAAATTATCGTCATTCTTCATTTTATCGCTATTCATTTCTACTATTCTTGAGTCTACTTCTTGTAGTGAGCGTTCAGCGTCTTCAAATGGGTCTGATTCACTCCTACGAAGCATTGCATAAGCATAAGCGACTGGTGCTTCTGGGTCAGTTACAAAACATTCGTCAGTGTCTAAAGACATAGGTGAAGGATAGTAGTAGTATTGAATATCGTATTCTTGGTCTGAATCTGTATTTAAGTAGAATCCATTAAAATGGTCTCCACTTATCCAATAAACATATCCATTTTGTTGGTCTAGGTCGTCTTGTCCTACTTGAACCATCTCTGTATCGTCTAAAAACACTCTAAATATGCTTTTAAAGTTCTCTGGTAGAGCTATTGTTCCATTTACTGTTGTAAGCGAGGTGGTTGCTTGTATGTTAGTTTTCCTTGCACAATAGTTTTGACCTTTATTTAAAAGTCTTGTCCATAGTGATAGAGTTGTTGCTTTAGTTGGTAGAGTCCCAGAGTTATGTCTGTCAGCTAAACTTTGTTTTAAATCTGCTAGGGTTTGTTTTACGAATGCCATAGTTTTTATAAATTACTTAATTCTGGAAGCGAACTCTACAAACACTCCCAGAATAAAACAATCTATCCGTCAAGTAGAGTTTTAAATGATGCCTTTTTTTCTTTTAAGGCGTTAAATTTGTTTAAGACTTTAATATACTCAGATATTCTTTTAAGTCTTGTAAAAGTTTCGAGCCTTTCCGAGCCAGCTTCTTCTTCAATTTCTTGTAGAACTTTTTCGTAGTTTTCAATGTTATTTTCATACTGTTTTTCTGCTATTTGACTTTTTATATATTTATCTATATGAGAGACTTGCATCTTTAATGGAAACTCTCCTGCGAACTCTTTTATCTTAAAATGACTCTCAATAAACTTTGTTCGGTGTAATCCTTCCCAAACTTCAATATTCTTTTCGTCTGCTGTAAGCTCGTCTGTGGCAGGACTTTCATTACCCTGTAGTTTATCCCCTTCTGGTAGGTTAGACGGCTGTGGCGACTCCTGTGAGCTTGTAGGGGCTTCTGGTGTTGCTGCTACTGGTTCTCTGAAAGAATCCGACATATCTTTTTACTTATTTTAATTACTTCTTTTTCTGTTAAATCTTTGAGTGGTAAGTAGAGTCCTCGCTTCGACCATTTGTAAGCATTTAGCTTTTTATACTTTCGATTATACATTGGTTGCATACTCATTGGTTTGAAGAAATATCTAGTCATCTTGACTGCCTCTTTTATATCCTCTTGACAATCTCCACAATCTATATCATACATCCATACTGTGTCCCTCTTAGGCATCTTAATTTCTTCTGGTAAGTATTTATCCCACCATTTCTCTATCTGTCTTCGGTCTTTTATTATCTTTTTAAAATTCTTTACTTGTTTTAGTCCTTTTTCTGCCTGCATACTGGTCATTCTGAAGTTATACCCCATTTTGGGGTGGATCAGAGTCCTTTCTTCGTCAAAATACATATTTGCCAGTAATTTAATCTCATCTGCTACTAATCTGTCGTTTGTAAGGCACATTCCTCCTTCTTCGGTATGGATTATCTTATTGTCATAGAACGAGTAGCAAGCTATGTCTCCTTGAGGCATAATTCCGTGAGCTTCTGCCATATCCTCAATAATGTAGAGTCTGTGTTTAAATCTTTCTACTATTTCAGGCATATTGCATTGTCTTCCGTAAATATGGACTGGAATAATAGCTTTTGTCTTCTTTGTTATCTTTATCTTGTCTAGGTCTATATTCAAATCGTCTTTACAATCTACGAATATAGGGGTTGCTCCTGTGTAGCTTACAGCCCAAGCAGTAGCTATCATTGTAAACTCTGGAACAATAACTTCGTCTCCTTTTCCTATTCCGCACGCTTTAAGGGCAAGAAACAAAGAATTAGTGCCACTATTACAACATATACCATAATCATAAGAGTTATGTTTAGCCCAAGCTTTTTCAAATTTATTTAATGAGTTCACACTTGTACGTGTCTTTAGCATAATTTTTTCCTATTCTTTTACCTATACATATTGATACCATTTCACTATCTGTTAAAGCCTTATAAGCGTGAGGACAATTTCTTGGGAAAAAAGCATCATCCCCTTTGTCTAATCTGTATTCAACTTCATTATGGCTTACTAACACTTTCCCTTTCAATATAATATCCTGTTGGTCTGTATATTTATGATAATGGTTTCCTCTGATAGCTCCCTTCTTAAATGTTATATGAGTTATCGAGAAATCTTTTCCTACCATTAGGTCTTTAATCGTTCCCCTTTTGTCTTTTATTGTCTCGAGTTTCATAGAGTTTTACTTCTGGTAAAGGTACTATCCAAGTGCCTTTATACTCAGAGTTATTTTTAATTATTTCTTCTGCGAAATTCCAAGCTAGTATTAAAGCATAATCAGGTTGTCTTTTGATTAGCTCTTCATCTCCAACTATCTTTATTTTTGTTCCTGGAGTATATCTTCCAATTTTTAATTTACTTTTTTCTGTTACGAAATCTATATACTTTCCTATTCCTGTGTAATTTAGTAGTGTCATTCCTTTAGCTGGAGAACTTACGCAAGCAATAGACTTTCCTTGCCTGCTAAGACTATAAATGAAATCAAATAACCTTTCTGAATGATTTTTTGCGACTTCTCCCCAACCACTTAAATCTTTTTTATCCCAATCTTCTTTGTCAGCACTTTCCTTAACTATCGGCTTAACTGTATGTTCGCCTTTTCTTGCTATATAACATCTGAAAGCTCCTCCGTGTAATTCACTAAACTTAACATCAAATATCTCTAGTCCGTGTTTCTCTAAGAATTTCATTACTGGTTTAACCGACAAATAAAGTAAATGTTGGTGATAAACTGTATCGTATTCTAATCCTTTTAAGAACTCTCCGAAGTGTGGTGATTCAAATACAAATACTCCTTTAGTCTTCAATATCTTTTTCAATCCTATAATGAAGTCGTCGTGATCGTGAACGTGAGCAAATACATTCGTTCCAGTTACAATATCTGCTCTATCTATGTCTCTTGCTAGTTCGCTATTGAAAAAATCTGTTATCGTGTCTACTCCTCTCTTTCTTGAGATATCTGTTACTTCTTTGCAAGGGTCTATATTTAAAACTTTAAATCCTCTTTCTTTAAATTTTAGTGATAGTGTTCCGTCGTTTCCTCCAATGTCAATCGCTAGTCCTTTCTTAACTCCTGATTTTTCTATCACGTCGTCTGCTAGTTCTCCCCAATGCTTTCCTGCTGTATCTGTAATTGAGGCTTCATATAAATAATCTTCTGTATACATTACTTCTTTCTCAACGTTGTAAGATAGTTGAGCTAGTCCACAATCTGGACACATCATTAGAACTAATGGATACCTTGTCTCTGGTTCGTCGTTTGTCTTTCTAAATTGGTCTGAGTGAGGGTGATAACCTAAGTCCAGAAACTTATACAGGTTGTCCTCTTTACATAATCTACATTTCATAGAGTTTATTTATCTTGTTTATATTTAACTAATACCTGATACAAGTAGCAATCTCTATCTGCTCCTATACCACCAAATGGTTGCCACCCGAATCTTAATATTAAATCTGAAACTTGTTCTTCAACCCTTTCACAATTTTTACCCCAAATAATTTTATATTCTAATATTTTTTCCATAGAGTTTATATCATTTTATTAACTAAATCTTTTCCTCTTGTTTTTGCTACCCATCCTAGCTTCTCTTTAGCCTTAGAAGGGTTGCCCTTTAGCATTGGCACGTCTGTTGGTCTATTGTAATCATCTTGGCTAAGTATCTTGATTGGTCTCCCAGTAACTTCTTCTACCCATCCAACAAACTCCTTAACTGTATTTGTTTGTCCTGTGGCTAGAATATAGTCGTCAGGTTTTTCTTGTTGTAACATTCTCCACATTCCTTCTACATATTCAGGTGCATATCCCCAATCTCTTGAAGCGTCTGTATTTCCTAGGTGGACTTCTCCTTTCGGTGCTTCGTTTATAATCTTCTTAGTAACGAAGTTATCTCCTCTCCTCTTGCTTTCGTGATTAAATAAAATTCCGTTGCAGATAAACATTCCGTAAGCTTCTCGGTAATTCTTGCATATCTGGTAGGCATAGAGTTTTGCTGTTCCATAAGGACTTACTGGATTCATTCTTGATTCTTCTGTGTATGTCTCCTTACTTAGTCCATCAAACAATTCGCTTGTTGAGGCTTGGTAAATCTTTGGACTTATTCCGAGTACCCTGATTGCCTCTAAGAGGTTCAGAACTCCAATGCCAGTCGTCTGTGCTGTATACCAAGGTGTTTCCCAACTAACTTGAACGTGTGATTGAGCAGCTAGATTGTAAACTTCATCAGGCTTGCTTTCCTTTAAAGCCCAGAGTAGTGAGTAAGGATCAGTCATATCTCCGTAGTGGAGTTTAATATCTAGTCCTTCTATTTTCTCTCTATTAAATGTACTAGCTCTCCTAACAAGTCCATGAACTTCATATCCTTTCTTTAACAAGAGTTCAGCTAGATAGCTTCCATCCTGGCCGTTCACGCCACTAACGAATGCGACTTTCTTTCTTTTTATATCTTCCTTTTTTATCTCTTGGTGCATACTTATTTTCGATTTTTCTATGCTGGCTATTTGATACCAGTATTAGATTATCGGTAGAATTATTTTGAGGATCCCCATCAATGTGATGAACATGCTCATTTGATAATAACTTTCTCTCAAGCTTTTTCTCCATTACTATTCTATGTATATACTTATCAGTAGCACTATCTCTTAAATATCCGTCTGGTCTATGCTTTATTCCTCCCTTCCAATTCGGATGTTTTTCTCTTTTTAAATTTCCTAAATAACATTTCTTTGAACAATACTGAGCAGCTTTAAAATCTGATACTCTATTATATTGTTCTCTACGCATTCTCTTGCCACAACTTATACACTTTTTGTCTGGCAATACTAGTTTCCTCATAGGTTTGTTTTAATTAATTACCTATAAGTATTCTAACATTACTGATTTAAAAGGTCAAGCCCTGTCCATTTACTCCTGTTATTAAGGCTTTTCTTCCGAGTGTGCCTACATTTCTCCAAGTTCCTTTTTCCATATTTGTAGATGTTTAAGAGTATAGTTTTCCCACGTCCAGTCCTTTACTTCGTTCTTCTCAAAGTCTGCGAATATCTTATTAAGTTCTTTCTGATTAGTAAATGGTAATTCTATTTCTAAGTCTGGGTTAGGTCTTGAGATTATTCTTAGTCCTGCGTTCTTAGCGTCTACTTGGCTCTGAGCTAGTGAGTCTTCATCTCCTGTATATAGTAAGTAATCTGATGTGTTAAGTATTTGCTCGTATAAGTCCATTGAAAACTCGTCTGTGTATTGGACTTGTATTCCTTTTAATTTCTTTAATACTTTTAACCAACCTGCTCCCATTATCCTAAAGATAACGCTTTTCTTATCTCCTAAACTTTTAACCAATTTAGTAAACATTTCAGGGTTCTTTCTTCCGTCCTCATAGTTCTTAGAAACGATTGCTACTATTTTAGGTCTTCTTATCATTCCATCGTGAGCGTGCATTACATAGTCTAGTTTCTTTGGGTCGCAACCTTCTTTTATAAGGTCATTCATTATTCCAGGATTAAATGCAATTCCGTGTGCTGTCTTTAGACTTTTCTTAATTTTTTTAATCTTTGTTTCTTTGCTTTGATTCTTGTCTCCTGATATATGAGCTATCATCATTGAGTCTTTTCCTCCACTCGGTTTGTAAGCATTGAAATTGATATGATGGTTAATGTCAGCCTTTTCTGCTTTACCTGATACAGATACCTCGTGTCCTAGGTCTATCAGTTCTCTTTCTAACATTCTTGAATACTTGGTAAGAATAGATTCTATACCATAGTTCTGTTCGTAATTAATTATGTGTATTTTCATTAGAGTTTCTTATGTTTTTTATAATCGAAGTATTCGTTTCCTACGAAGTTTTCGTTTCCTTCTAGGTAAGCTACACTTCCAGGTATTACATTCCACTTCTGTCCTTTAAATACTTTAGGGAAACTTACTTGGTCTCTGTGCGAGTATCTACATATATCAGCCCACCATTGTTCAAACAATAAATTAGTCTTAGGATTGTTCCTTCTAACAAAGCAAGTCATTTCACTTAGTCCTGCTCCTACTGGAAATTCCTCCTTAGCGTATTCCTTAATCTGTTCAGCTACTACTCGAGGATCTACCTTTCCATATTCTACACAAGCTTCAGCTTCTTGATATAGGCAAGTTCTTCCAGGGTGTTTAAAGAAAGCAAAGTCTTTGTCTCCTAATAATTTAACCAGTTCGTGTGGGTCTGCCTTTAGTTCTAAGTTTCCATCCATCCAAACTATAAATTCTTTGTCTGTGTATTTATGAGTAAGTATCTTATGAATCTTAGCGTTCATTACTCCTTTCTTGAACTTATCGCAAGGTAATTGAGTCTTCCAAGTCTCTGATTTCTGCTTAGTGAAAGCTAGGTATTCAACTCCTTTATATTGAGGTTGTTCTATCAGTCTGTCTTTGTTAGCTGTGATCGCTGTAACTACTGAAATACTTTTATTATCATCTAGCTTATCAAATAACTTAACGTATTCAGGTAGAAACTTATCAATGTGCCAATCTTTCAGTACTGATTCTTTTGCGTTTTTTCCTATCTCTAAGCGCTTCTGCTTGTCTTCTATTAGTAATGATAGGTATTTAACCCATTGTTCTGTGCTAGAGGCTAAGAAGCCATCTTTGCCGTGTTTTATGCACCTATAAGGGGTTACATCACTCGCTACACAGGGTATTTCAAGCATTGCTGCTTCCATCCACTTAATGTTGGATTTAGCTCGGTTAAACTTAGTGTCTTTTAGGGGTGCGATAGCAATATCATAGCCTTGTTCGGAATACCATTTAGGGAAGTCTTTATAAGCTCTTACTCCTACATGGTGATAATATCCTTCTTCCTTTACTTCATCCCAAGTCATTCCTGCGAAGTGAAATTCTACGTTAGGATATTTAGCTAATATCGCATCCATTACTGGTTGAATGATAGGAACGTCTGCAAAATGTGAACCTGAACTTATCCATCCTATTTTGATTTTCTTTCCTTTAATCTGATTCTTGAAGTTCCATATCTTAGGGTTCATAGCGTTAGGTATAACAGTCGCATAAGGATTTAAGTGTTTTATCGATTCTTTAATTAATTCAGTTGAGCATACTACGTGGTCAGACATCTTAATCATTCTCATTCGCATTTCTTTTCTGTCGTCTAATGCTTTGAAATCAGGATGGTCTTGGTTTACGTGGTCAGGGTCATCATCTAGGTCTAATACAAACTTAGCTCCTGTAAACTCTTTGTGAGCTGCATACATATTATCTATTCCCTCGTTGTCTGACATTTTACTGAACCAAATATCTCCTCTCTCTTTAAGAGCAATAGCATCTTCAGCTTTAGCTTTTATAGTCATTCCTACTTGGACTTCGTATCCTAATTCCTTTAAAGGACTCATTACACGATACCATCCAATAGCACCACATTGGCGTTTACCTTTATGGAGGACTATCTTTCCATCCTTCATAATTGTATCAGTTGTGATACCAAAAACCTTAGGCTTTAAACTTTTTGAAATAGAGTTGTCTTTCGCATTCATAGTAATCTGGGTGAATTATATTAGTTAGGTTTCTATGTCCTATATTTGGTAGAGCATACATTTGTCTAGGGATTGTCATAACAAATTGTCCATGTCTTGTTACTGCCATTATGTCTGGTCGTCTGCAAATAGTTCCATCTATCCAACAAGAAACTGGTGTGATTTGACAGCCAAATTTCTTAGCTAGTTTTTTGAATCTATTCAGTAGCATAAACTTCTTCTTTATCTAATATTACTTTCAAATGAGTTTTTGTTTCTTCTCTTTTAATAGGAACTCCACCTCTTAGTAAAGGAGTAATTTCCATCCCTTTTGTAACACCTTCTATATTAGATTTGGTAATTATTGCGATTTGTTCTGGCTCATAGACATCTTCACCTGACTCATCTTTTACTTGCTTTCCTTTTTCTTTGATGTAATTCTTTTTTACTTCAACAATACATCTCTCTAGAAATGGTTTCATTTTTTTCATTTGTTTTATTCTCTTGTAAACGAACTGTGTAGAGTTCGCATATAGAGTTGTTATTTAATTATTTCCTCACTTTGAGATAACTTCGTGAGGTTGTTATCCCAAATAATCATTCTGATTAGTTTGCAGTTCCTGTTCCGTAAGCTTGAACGTTTACGACCCAATCTGTGCGTAATACCTTAGCGGCATAAGCGTCTACTTTCCATCCTATTGTTGAATACATATTCAACGGATTAGAAGTATCGTTCGGTCCTGATCGTTTGTAGATGATTGAAGCGTCTTTGCTACCAATAGCAATTTCTGCAACAGCACCTTTACCAGCGATAAAGTTAGAACGTCCAGAAGGAGCTGAAGCTGTGTCAGTTCCTGAAGCACTGAATGATTGGTTAGTTTCTACGATGTCAACACCATACAAACTTCCGATAACACCTTTTTTAAGCATTTCTGCATTTTCTTTACTATTGTAAAGACCGATGTTAACCCAATTACCAGCAGCAGTATCACCTTGAAGTCCATAAGATCCGTCCACGTCTACAACAGCACGATAGTTGCCATTTTCCCATTTAGGAGCTTTTGCTTTCTTAAGAGTAGATACAGCTTTTCTAATGCCAGATACTGACAAAGTGTCAGAGCTTGCAATAGCAGTTGCTTGAGCTGCGAATGTTGCACCAGCACATTGTACTGTGGCAGATGCGTTTAGTTCTGTTCCCAGAACGATGTCCATTGATTCTCCAGCATTCTGTCCCATCAGTTCAGAATGTTCTTTAAGACCTGAGTCCATAGTTGTTAGTTCATATAATGTTCCAACAATTTCAGCAGCACCATAAGGTTTAGCTGTAGCAACAATTCTGCTTGCAGATGTGTTGATAGCCGTAACTGTAGCACCATCTACTAAAGCAGTAGTGTTAGCAGTCATTTGGTTGAAACGTGTGAAGTAAACTACTTCTCCAGAGTTCTTAGGTATAGATTTAGGAACAGTTAGAAAGTTATACTTTCTGCTATTCTGTAGTCTTTCAAGGAAAACTTTATCGTAATAAATCTGCATAGCAGATGCCAAACCTCCAGTGGAGATTGCAGCAGTTCCTTGTAATAGTCCATTTACTAAAGCCATTTTCTTTTTTAGACTCGACCTGAGATATCAGCGTGAGGTAATATTGCTTCCAATTCGGATGCAGTCATATTAGCCATATCTTCTTCTGTGAATTTCTTAGAAGGAGTGCTTAATACTCCAGTAGCCTGAGTCTTTTGTTTTTGGTCAATCTTTTTGTAAGCGTCTTGTTGACCTTGAGCAATAGGTTCTCCAAAGTATTCCTTTGCAATATCTGCATACGGCTTGTCCCTTTCGATATTAAGACCTAGTTTTAGAATCTTATCTCTTTGGGGTTCATACTGTGGGTTTTCCTTAATGAATGAGTCCAATTCCTTTTCTTCATTCTGTAAGGCTATTTGCTGTTCGAGACCTTGAACTTTTTCATACGCTGCCATACCAGGATTATCCTGAATGTTGCGTTGAATCTTTTCTTGCTCTTGGCGTTCCATAAAATCTGAGATTTCCTGAGCTGATTTACCAGTCTGTTTCTCTAACCTATTAACGAGTTCGGATTTTTGCCCTTGCTCTCCTAGTTTAGATTCCAGTTCCTTGTAAGCTTTCTCAAGTTCTTCAGGTGTTTCATATTTGCCTGCCAACTTTACTTTCTCTGTTTCTTCAACAACTTCGCTTTCGTTAGTAGCCTCGGTTGTTTCTTCAACAGGTTGGGTAATGTTTTCTTGAGAAGTATCCTGAGAGGCTGTAACGTCAGCACCCCCTACGGGTTCACTATTTTCATTAGTATCCATGTTTTGTGATTGATTATTGATTTGTTAATGAACCTCCTTTCGACCTTATATCAGAAGTTCAGGACAGTAGAGTTTTATCTACCTGAACCTTCGATTTAATCTTCTTTGTTTTTAAATTCTATACTGATTCTTTTAAGTATATTGAAGAACTCATCGCTTCCATGTTTCTTCCCTTTAACAGTGTTCAACTCACATAGTGTTTCACAGTTATAAGCCTTCTCTAGCTTCTCTCCATATTCTCTCATTGGCTTAACTATCATATCTTGAAATACTGGTCTTTGGATTATATCTCTTATCTCAACTAGATTGTCTATTTCTTCTTGGTTCATAGAGTTTTATTAATTTATAATTGTTGATTAGGTGTTTGTATTCCTGTTCCTCCTTGCGGCATTGCTTGTCCATCTATTGCTTGTTGCTCCATTTGTTGCTGTTGCATTTGTTGAGCGTATTGTTGTGGATCAGGCACTAACTTATCTAATTCATCTATTCCTCTTAATTCTAATACCTTTCTTGCCCATTCCATTTGATTCTCCGGAGGTAAGATTTGTCCGAATATATTGTAAGCATCTATCAGTTGTTTTATCTGAATGTCTTTATTCTTAGCGATTGTAGTATCTCCCTTAACCTTTACATTATATTCAGCGTTCTTTGCGTCTTCACTTATAAGTAATTGATAGATTTGAGGTCTTAGTTCTTGAGGGAATATTCTTAAAATAGCTGACTCTGGACTCTGTAAGTTCTTTATTTCCATCTCTATTAAGATAGTAGCTAAGTCTGCTAGAGCTTCTTTAAATCTGCGAGTTATAAGCTCAAACCTATTAGAACTAAACTGTGAAGATAACTCATCTTGTCCTAGAGTCTTGTTAGATGCAGAGCCTTGAACTAAGTCATTTGCTCCACTAGCTCTCTTATGTTCATCATCTAGTCTACCAATGAAGTCTAATGCTCCATTCTTAATGTCTGCGAATTGTACTTGAACTATATTATTGTTAAGTGGTCCATCTCCGTCTACTTCTATTCCACTACCAGGAGTTGATACTAACTGTTGCTTATCTATGTTAGCTCCCTTGTTATACATAAACCTAGGATTATTAGCCAAAGTTATGTTTTGTTTTGTTTGATTGATAATCGAATGAAAGCCTTTACCTAGTCCTAAAGTGTTTTGTCCTACTCCCATACCTCCAAAACGATTAGGAATACAATTAGGTTCGTGTATAAGTTTAACTACATTTAATCCATAAGGATTCTCAACATCTCTTAGGACATACCTTTCTTTACCTACGCATACTGTTTGAATCTTATCCTTACTAATACGTTCATATACCTCTACAGTGCCTTCTGAAGCAGTTTGTAGTGTTATCTTATCACCCTCTACTTGATGAGATGAGTCATATTGATTAGCTTGGACGTTTCCTTGCATTGCTTTCTCTCTGTTTAAGTTTCCTTCATTGTCTACGAAGTCATAAGCAGGGTTCTTCTTTACTTCTTCCACAGGTAAAACACTCCTAAAGATTAGGGAGTCTTGTTGTTCAACGTCTGAGATTATAGGGTTATAGAAGCAGTCTAAGATATTAGGCACTTCTAATTGAGGTTCATCCTTTATAGGAGTTTGTGTTCCGTCTTCGTTGTCTTGGACTTCAAACTTCCAATTAACTTTAAGTAATGATGTTCCAAAGGTTACTGATTGTTTTACCCAAGCTTCTATCTTCTCATAGGCTTGTGGTATTGATTGAGAGATTCGGTAGTTTACTATCTTCTCTAATACTTGTGAGATAGCTTTATCTTCTTCTCCTACTGGCTCAATCTCTATTTCAGGTTGTCCTGAATAGATAAAGGGAACAATGTAAGATACTTCTGTTCTTAGCTTAGGTATAGAGATAGGCTCAAAGTAAGGAACTTTCTTTACTTCATCCATTCTACCCATATAAGCATTGTAAATGTCGTTTACTTCATTCCTTGAGTCCTCGTTAGTCTTTTGGTAGTTGTCTTTTTCTTTGAAGAGTTGGTCAATGATTTTCTTCTCATCAACTTCTTCTTCTGTAGAGGTTTCGGCTTCTTGGTATTCTTGTTCCATTTTTTTATTTTAAATTGTCTACTATATTTTTACTATTACTCCAAGCTTTCTTAGCCCATACTTCTAATTCTTCTTGAGTTTCTCCATTATAAGCATTTGTATCTCCATACTCGTGTTTTCCGTGAGAAAATGATTGGGGTTTTCCATCATCGTATTCTATTTTCCAGCCCCATCTATCTCCTTTAATTTTTATATCCATAGAGTTTTTATAAATCAACGTAGTAAGTGGTTGTTGGGTCTACTTGTCTTATTGTAGGTTTATGAGTATATAATGAATATCTTAATGCGTCTAAAGCATGGTCATTTTCCTTTATAGGTTTCTCGTCCTCATTCTTTTCAGGTTTCTTATCAGGGTATCTATATGTTTCTAGTTCGTGGATTAAGTTCTTACAGTCTGGGCTTATATGTATTCTTCCTTGTTTAAATAGTTCTCTAACGTGATCTACTCCTGCGACTATATCTTTACTTACTTCTCTAACATTGAGTCCTGCTTTTTTAAGGATTTGTATTCTATCTGGTTCAGCTGAGTCTGCATAGACCTTCGTTGATTTGTATAAGAGTGCTTGTTCTGCGATTTGGTCTGTTGTTTGTTTAGTCTTATACCATTCTTCTTCAATCCAGTAATGGCTGTCGCTATCAATCTCAATCGGGATAATGGTCGCTGGATTCGTGTAGCCAAAGTCGATACCTGCGATTTTATCAATGACTTGGGTGGGTTTCTCTTTGGTAACATGTAGTTCTCTATTAAATTCTTTATATACTAATCCTTGTGTCTTTCTAAAGTCAGCTAAGTATTCTTGTGCGAATCTATCGTCTGTTAGTTGTTGCTTGGCTTTATCTAGTTCGTCTACTGGTAGGTGTGGATTATCGTATGATGTGTAATGAAATGATTTAAAGTCTGGGTCTTTGTCTTGTTCGTTATATAAATCGTAGAAGTGATTGAATCCTTTAGGTGTTGAGATAAACATTACCTCTCCTCTAGTATCTGTAAGTGTAGGTCTTATTACTTCTTCCCAGTTAATGTTAAAGTTTCTCATCATTGCGACCTCATCTATTACAATGAAATCAAAGTGCTGTCCTCTAAGCGTTTCTACTGCTTCCCATCCTCTTAACTGTATTAGAGAAGTTCCTTTTACTAAGTTATTAACTGTTAGTTCTAGTCTGGATTCATTTACTTTCTTTATGATTGGCTTTAGTTCCTTTACTAGCGTTTGCCAAGCTATATCTCTTGCCTGTTGATAAGTCGGTGCTATGTAACATATCCTAGTATTTTTATAAAGAGCTTTACCTTTTATTTCTTCACAGGCTAATATAGTTTTCCCAAACCTTCTCCCTGAGCATATTACTCTAAATCTAGTCTTATCTTTAGCAATTACAGCTTGTTGTTTATGTAGTTTCATTCTTGTGCTTCAAATTTGACGTGGTCTGCTTGAGTATTGAAAACCATCAAATTATCAATAGAGTTATTACTTGGGTTATGGTCTTTATGATGAACAACGCTTTTATCCTTTATATCTAATATATGTCTATGATATAACTTTCGTTCTCCATCAATATTTATTCTATAATATCCATCCTTTCTCTTATGTAAACCACCTTTCCAGTTATGACACTCCTCTCCCTTCATATCTTTATTCCAAGCTATTGGATGCTTACCAAACATTGGATTATTCTCTCCAGCTAAATCTCTTGTCTTAGATGGATTATCTATTTTGTTTTTAAAACTTCTATGACAGCTTTTGTTGCAGAAGTGCTGTTTAGCCTTCTTAAACCTTGATAGAAAGATTTCATTATCCTTCCCACAGTTTGCACACTTTATATTCATTTGTTTCTAACCTGATGCTATGCCCAACTTGTGAGAAAGACACAACATAAGATTCACAAGTTAATTAGTTTGGTTCTTGTCTACGATTTCTTTAGCGACTTGAATTATAATTGCTTTTCCATCTTCTCCACTATGTTCATTTATTCTAGGTAATACTGTTGAAGCTAGTTTTAAAATAACTGATTCTTTAAACTTACCCATTCCTTCCTCAAGTAAAATCTTCCTAATTTGTTTTAGGGTTAGTCTTCTAACTTCTCTACCTAAGTCCATATCTGGTTTTATTGGTCCTGCCATATTTGTAATCGTTTCTAGTTTAGGCTTATCTAAGCCATTATTAGTACAACAGCCATAGCGATTAGTCCTCCCATTAGGATTCCAATTGCTAAACCATCTTTATATGCTACTTCGTTCATAGAGTTTATATATAACACAAAAATTATCGCATCTTCAATCCGTTCTTATTTACAGCAGTTTTGTTTTATTTTTCTTTCTCAAGATTATTGTGTTTGCCCTCATTTAGAGAGGCTATGTTATCTTGAATTGTATTTACATTATAGCACGATAACAGAGAACGAGTCAAATGTCTATTTTAATTTCTCTAAGTAATAGTATTCAGTTCTCATTAAAGATAGGTCTTTCTCTAGCTTTTTAAACTCTATTTTAGCCTGTTCGTTCTTATAAGGTATTAGATCCCTTAGAGTCTTTTGTATTCTTTCCATCTCTACTCTCTTGTTCTCTTTAGCCTTTGCTATATTAGTATGCCCTCTTTTCTTTTCGTTTTCTATATCACTTATAACCCTTAATGTATACCCTGTATCAACACCTAACTTATCCATTATAGCCTTTGAGCTATATCCTTGTCTATATAAGTTTCCTATTTTTGTTTTTTTATCCATTATTTTCTTTTTTAAGTTATACGGAAATACAGGATAACTAAGAATTTAGTATCATATATACCATAGCTAATATCCACATAGTTAAGAAGAATAGTATTGTTTTCAAATTAGTTCCAAATTATTTCACCAATTACATATCCCAATAAAAATAAAGATAAGTAAAAAGCTATATTTGTTTTTAATTTATTACACATTTTATTGTATAAATTGTTTAAAATTAAAGTCCATCCAAATAGATGAGGCTTCTTTATTATCTAGTCCACTTTTCTTTTTAAATTCATTATAGGTATAACAGAATAATGGAGACATTGGATGTAATCCTTTTTTTACTGATTTTCTCCAATTCCTTTTCTTATTGTATCTTTGTTTTTTAGTAAACATTACAAATGTTTTAAATATGATTGATTATTAAATGCTTTTATTCAGATTGTTTCAAAACAACGTTTAAATCGTTTGCTGTTTCTTTAATTCGCCCATCTCCATATTCTTCAGCAAAATCTTCAATCCTTTCTATTATACATTCAATTTTTTTCCCTTCTTCATATGTCATATTATTTTACCTATTATAATTCCAATTATTATTCCCCAAAATAGTCCACCTAATGATGCTTTTAATTCTACTGGAATCATAGTTTTACTTTAAAAATTTAATGTGTTTCCCTGTGTTAAATACAACCCAAGGATTAAATCCACTTCTCTTAAATAATTCATAAGCTACCCTAACATTGTTTTCTGTATCTAATAGATATTCTTCGCTGTGTCCGTGAATACTATTTATCTGAAACAGTCCTGTGTCAGTGCTTCCATTAGTATTTTTTCTATTTACAGCTAAAGGGTTTAAACCACTCTCAGCTTTTGCTACTGCGATTGCTACTTCTGTATCTTCTTTAAAATACTTTTTGATTATTTCCTCCTGAGTCTGTGTTGGAGAATCTTGCGAAACTCCAACAGCAGTAATCTCAGAAGTGTCCTGTATCGTAGCCTCGTTAGAGACAACACCACCGACTACTTTATAAAATCTCCTAGTTGGACATAGAGTTGGTAACTGTATAGGAAGCTTGTTCCTATGACGATACCTAGTCCAACAAGAGCTAATACCTTAATGTTCTTTCCTATTTCTGTAAATCTCTTTTTGCGTGCTTTTGGCACATTGTTGATGTTTTCCATCTTTTTGTTTTTATTTATTTATTTTTGTTTTTACCTGACTCTATTCTAGCATACTTTCTATTTATTTGTCAAGCGTTTTTATTTCAACTGTGCATATAGTATCATTATGACTACCCCCATGTGGAACAAGCAACACCTCTATCTTGGCAAATCCACGACTAGCTCCCATACCCATAGAGTTCCAACCAAATGATATTACCTTTCCATTAACTTTCATTATTCTCGCTATTTCGTCTTTTAGTTTAGACCAGTAAGAACATTTAGTGTCATAAGCCATTCCAGCATTACTATACATCTCCTTTAATTGTCTTGGACTATACGGTGGGTCAAAAGCTAAATTTTCAACACTATCTGTTTCTAGGCTTTTAAGATACTCCAATGCGTCAGTCTTAAAGGGAAAAGGAAATGGGTCTATAAAATCGCTACCCACCTCCCTTTCTAAAAGTTCTTTAATAGGTTTTATTGTGAATGTCTTGTGGTTAGGCATAGCCCATACTCTAGTTATTTTCATATTTATTTTTCTAATATTTGTCAAGCTTTTTATAAAACCCTTCTACTATCTGTCTAGCTCTCTCTCTTGTTATCCCATGTTCAAAGCCTATATCCTCTAAAGTCCACCCGTCAAGTCTTTCTTTATATATGCGAGAATTTCTCCTAGCTGTTCGCATACTCTTAACTTCTACTCTATTTCTTTCCCATCTCTTTGTGTGATTATTCATTTGTTTTGATAATTTTATTAAACACATCCTCCACAACACCCTAGTGATACATTTTCATTCACTAAGTCTTCTGCCTTTCCTTCTAATTCTTTAGGAAAACCTTTTGGAAATTCTCCTATTGACCATGGTCCGCTAGTAACTTCTTCACTCCAGTTTTCATCAAAAGAAACATTACCACCGCTACACAGGGAATGGCTAGCAAAGGTTATCTTTTTACCATCTAACTCCATAACTAACTCACCAGAACATAAGTTAGGGTATTCTCCATTATATGATATGAATTTTAGTTCTCTCATAATACTTTTATTAAATCATTTATCGTTTATCTTTTATCTTTTAAATCTCTCCAATATTTCAGCGTGTCTTTTATTGTTTTTCTTGAATCTTCTATTAAACCATCCGCCCATTCGTCCCCTAACATTTTTCTTAACTGCAAGCTCATTATACTTTCAAATCCATTATGCAATCTACAATGACAGCTCTGACATATAGGGATTAGGTTTCTTGAATCACATCTTAAGTAGTTTGATCGTGATTGTCTGATAAAGTGATGGCAAGTGTTAGCTTCTTGATTGCAGAACATACATTTAGGATGTTTCTCCAGTACCTTCATAGTCGCTAGTTTCACACATTCTTCTTTAAGTTTTTGTTTTTTGCTTTTCATTTTATTTTCTATCCCAATATCCATCACAATCTTCTCCACCTTCAAATTCTGCATAAGTTTGGTATTCATCTGCCTCTGCTTTCCAACGATAACAAGTATCTTTTTTAGGGCAATCTTCATTATTACATTTTGCTATATCAGTCATATATTTTTAATAATTATTATGTATTTTTGTTTTTTACATTAAATTACGAGATTCTATTTCTTTTTGTCTTAAAATTGCTTTTACATTGCTCATCATTTTTTCTAGGGCTTTCTTATAAAGTTCAGCTCTGCGTTCTAATCCTCCATCTCCATCTCTTATCCACATCATTCTTAAAGTTGTGTCTGAAACTGGTTTTTCGCTTTCTAGTTGTTTTTCTTTTAGCCAGTATTCCATCTTTGCTCTTTCTATTGGAATCATTGAATCACAAACCTCTCCATAGTCAGCAGTCATCTCAATTAAGATATTAACTAACTGTGTTGGTTGAGCTTTTGATATTTCTTCGCTATATGTTTTTAACTCCTTCATACGATTATAATAGTTAGATAAAGTTTAGGGGGTTAGTTTAATTTCTTTTATTTATTTCTAATATATGCAAAGCCTTGCTTGTTTCTTCGCTATTTAGATTAAAGGGTTTATAAACAGCCTCACCATCAAAAATATAACCTTCCTCCCAATCAAATTCATCTCCTGTGATAAAAACAATATCTTTTATCGTTGGGTAATCAAAATAATACAGAAAGAATCTTTCTCCATACTCATTTTTAAAATCTCCCATTATAACAATATTGTCCTTTCCTCTATCTATCCATTTTTCAAAATTAGTTTTTTTCTTTGGCATATACTTATTTTTAATTGTTACTTTTATATTCAATTCCACTTGTTGAATGTTCTGCACAATATCCAACTTCTGCATCATCAATTGACTCTGCTATTTCTTCTGCGTTTTCATTACATATTTTACAAATAATCATAGCTTTTAATTATAATTTACTTTTAGCTAATGACGACTTAGGCTGTCCGCGCATTTCCCCATTAGCTTAGAAATAAACTATCTTAGATAGCCCTACGAGCTCACACAAGGCCCGTAGAGCGTTTTATACTACTTTTAGGTAGTTATGTATTAAAAGGGGATTTTTTCTAATTCTGAGTCAGAAATTTCGCTTTTTTCATTGAAAGGATTATCTCCTGTAAAAAGTGCATCTAAATCTATTTCAGTTCTAGCCACTAGCGATTCTTCTTCTTTTGTTAGAGGTTTCCTTGGAGATGGTTGAACTGTGTATCTTCGGTCTAGTCCTTTTCCAGTTCCAGTTATAGAGATGTCATACTCTGATGGGTTACCCCACTCAGTATTTTCGTTTAATGCTTCTATTTCTTCCTTTACGCTTTTTTGAGTTATTTCAAATACTTTTACTACTCCGTCTTCTCGGTCGATCACTTTGAAAGCCCAGAAATGTTTTTGTGTCCAAGAACCATTTGCTTCTACTCTTACATCTTCAGGTTTCTTTTCTGACTTCTCGTGAAGTCGAACTGGTTTATTTTCTTCTGTCCAATACTCGTAGCCATATTTAGCTGGGCTTACGATTCTGAACTTAATTGTTCCTTCTATTAGTTTAAAATAGTTGGAGTTTGTCTTTGGAGCTGATGCTCCTTCTTCTAGGAAATTTTCCATATATTTAATTTATTTAATTATCTTCTCAAATGCACTTATAATCCTTTTATAAATTGTTCTGCTTGTTCTTTTTCAAATGATGAAAAGTTTACTGTGCAATAAGTTGTCTTAGCATTTTTAAGGTTAGCATATTCAAGGTTAGCATTTTTAAGGTTAGCATTTTTAAGGTTAGCATATTCAAGGTTAGCATTTTTAAGGTTAGCATATTCAAGGTTAGCATTTTTAAGGTTAGCATATTCAAGGTTAGCATTTTTAAGGTTAGCATTTTTAAGGTTAGCATATTTAAGGTTAGCATATTCAAGGTTAGCATTTTTAAGGTTAGCATATTCAAGGTTAGCATATTCAAGGTTAGCATTTTTAAGGTTAGCATATTCAAGGTTAGCATATTCAAGGTTAGCATTTTTAAGGTTAGCATATTCAAGGTTAGCATTTTTAAGGTTAGCATTTTTAAGGTTAGCATATTTTTCAACTGCCTCCTCTACTGCTTTTTTCATAGTAGTTTTAGTAGATTGAAAAATAACTTCCTCATCATACCTATTCAATATCGCTATTCCTTCTTCTTTTGTTTCAATTTCTGAAACATACTTCTTGACTTCTTCTAGGAAATTTTCCATATATTTAACTTATTTAATTAGTTTCTACTGCTTCGCAAGGTTCTTTACAATCCGAGCATATTTCAAATTCATCTACTGGAGCTGAACAACAATTAGAAACTAAATGCTCTGCTCGTTCTTCAATGAATTTTTCTGTTTCGTGATTACTCATAATTTTTTCTTAGGCGACTAGGTTCTAGCAAGGGGTCTTGACTAAAACCTATGCGTCTTGATCCCTTTTAATTAATCTCTTGCTCTTGAGCTGAAATGAATGAGTCTGGATATACACCTTGCATTTCCAAAGCCTCAGCGTCATCCATTTGTTCTCCAGTTCCTATCCAAAGGAGCTTTCCATCTTCTTCTCCACAAATTTGGAGTCCAGCTTGAAATTTAGCTTGTAAATCTCTGTTAATTGTTACTTGCATATATTTAACTTATTTAATTAGTAACTGTTATACTTCCACCTGCTTCAAAGTATCTTTTAAACCAACAATGCCCACAATAGATATTTCCGTCATTCTTTATCCTTTTACCACAATCATTACACTTTCTAGTTTTAGGAGTTTTTTTATATTCCTTAATTTTATATTCTGGTTTCATATTTACCACCACCTTTCTATTTAATTTGTTATGTTATTACTACATCTCCTATTGTATATTATTTCAACTAACTTGTCAAGTCCTTCTTTGGATAACTTTTTAATCTAGCTTCTGCTATGTCGCAATACTCTTGTTCTCGTTCTATTCCAATAAAGTCAAAGCCCTCTAGTTTAGCACCTATCCCTGTTGATCCACTTCCGATATAAGGGTCCAAAATTGTTCCACCTTTAGGAGTTATTAGTCTTACTAGGTATTGCATTAGCTTTATAGGTTTACAAGTCGGATGATTATTCTTGCTTGGTGCTTTTTCACTTCCATATTTTCCAGACATAGAATTAACATCATCTTTATAATCTCCAATTCCACCACCCCCACCGACAGTTTGTTTTTCTTCAAATTCTTCTAACCCTTGGTTCCTTTCACTCTTACTAGCTTTCGCACAATAAAAGAATCTTGATGCAGATATTTCATTATCTTTATAAATCTCTAAGTTATTTCCACCGCTAAAATTAGTAACACCCTTTTTATCACTTGGTGTTCTACTTGTCGCCCCTTTTGTATCTGGAAACCCCTCTACTACTTCATCTTCTCCTGAGTGGATTAAATTAGCAGGAAATCTTCCCTTGCTTTTATTCTTACAGGTGGTATAATGATTATGTAGATTATTATTAACTAACAAACTATATGCAACCAAAGCCAAAACGAAAACGAGGAGAGGGTTATTATCATTCAGCTGATTATTTTCTTTTGAACTTAGGAAATGGAGTATATCAACCTGAACATCGTTACTTAATGGAAAAACATCTTGGTCGGAAACTTTCTGACAACGAACAAATACATCATATAAACGGGATAAAGTGGGACAATCGTCTTGAGAATTTAAAACTTCTTGATAAGCGTGAACATACTCATTTGCACGCCCAGCAAGGAGACCACAATCATAAGGAACGCCCAATAATTGTTTGTAATTCTTGTAATCAAGCTCTTCCAAATTATGCAAAAGGTTTGTGTAAGAATTGTTATATGAACCAAGCTCAGAAAAAATATGTTGATAAAAATCGTAAAGTTGTAAACGAGAAAAAGAAAGTATATCGAAAAGCGAACTTGGATAAGATTTGTGCTTATCGCAGAAAGCGTTACAAACAACTTCGCCAGAAAGGATTTTCTGCTTCCGAGCTTCGTCATCTTGTGTAGGGACACGAGATTTCTCTATATTTATTCCACCTGTTCCATATTTTAAAGTATTAGCTGCGACTGTTTTTTCTTCCAAAGGTTTACGGCAGAGAGTCCATAGTTCCATAGCTGGTTTTAACGCAGTACCTTGACCTTGTGTTCGTAAGACTTGTGTTCCGCATTTGTCGCAAATAACATTAAGTTCTCCAAGCGATTGTCCAAGGGCTTGTGATTGATATGATGAACACACTCCGTTCTCGTCAATGACCTCCCAAGATGTTTCGCCATTATTAGTCTGTGTTCCATAACATATCCATCCTTTCTTGCCATCAATATAAATTCCTGTGGGCATCTCACATATTTTACACTTACAATATAATTCCCCTTGCGGTGTCGGTAAGTCGTGCCACCTTTCCAAGCAGGATTCTCTTTGCCTTTTGGAAATTTGTATTTCTTCTCCGAGGAAACTTCCAGTAAATATTTTGTGTTGTTCTCCTTGTTCCAAATCTTCCAACAATTCCGACAAAGCCCTCCTGTCGTTTTCTTTATTTTCTTCCAATACCAAGGTCTTATGTATAATGGTTTTCCACATTCCTTGCATTTGTGATTTGGTTTTCTTATTGTTGTTTTCATACTCTTCTATATTACCACAGTTAAGTTTTTTTAACAAGTGCTTATTTATATTCATAGACTTAGGAAATCCGCTACCATATAAATACGCTATAATATCTCTTATTTCAAATCCAGCGTCTTCAAGATTTACTGCCATCCTATGTTGAGTTCTTGTTCCACAAGCTACGAGTGCGTGTCCTCCTGGCTTTAGGACTCTTAAACATTCTTTCCATACTTCTACACTAGGAACATCATAATCCCACTTTTTACCCATAAATTTTAAACCATAAGGCGGATCGGAGCATATAGAATCAACACTATTATCTTCCATAGTTTTTAGAACTTCCAAGGAATCTCCACATATTATTTTCATTTTTTATTTTTAATAACAATTAACTCTTTTTTGATAGCTTCTTCTATGTCTTTTCTGATGTTTTCGTCTCTAGTCATTCGAAGCTCTTTTTTTAACAGTTCTATTTTATTCATAATATTTTTTTTAATCTTTTAATTTCCTCATCTGTTTTTTCTATTTCTCTAATGAACATTTTTTTATATTCAAATAGATATGTAAACTTTTCCATTAAGAACTCCAGAGAAGTTTCTGCGTTTTGTTTTAACTTCTCATTCCAAGTTAATTGTTCTTTCAAGTGTTCAATAGTTGCTTCTCGTTCAGCCTTACCAAAGGTTTCCTCCTTCTTGGAGTGTGTCTTTTTTTGGCTTGATTGGTTTTGTTGGTGCTGTTCCATTTTTTTGATCTACTAATAAATTATTTTCAAAGTCTAATTTTAAAATCATTCCCATGCTCTTTCCATTCTGTCTGTCTAGTTCAATAACTATCTTTGTCTCATCACTCATTGAACTCATACCCATTTCTCCATCAGTCCGGTCTCTGTGGACTACGAACATTTTATCACACTCATTTGCAATCAAAGCAGAATCTCTAACGTCTTCAGCTCTTGGGATTCTGTTTCCCTCTATTTTTTTAGTGTGAGCTAGAACAAATATAGTGAGTCCGTTTTCTACTGCTATTCTTTTTAGAGTTCTCATAAGGTCTCCAATTAGGAGAGTTACGTTTTGACCTGTGGAAGTTAGATTAAAAAGATAATGGAGATGGTCAATAAAAACTACTTCAGTTCCATATTTTATTTTCGATTCCATTATTCTTTCTTCTACCCAACCAATGTCTTTGTATTTCATTTTCTTCGGAACATAGAAGTCTGCTGGATCTATGTCTTGGTAAAACTCAAATATTTCTTCTTCAAAGCTAAACCATAACATCTTAACTTTATCTGAATTGTTTTTAGTAATTGTTTTTGCAAATGTTGTTTTACCTCTTTTTGCTATTCCAGTAATTACTATTAGCTGTCCTTTTTTAAAACCTCCTACAAACTCATCTATGCAAGCTATACCAGTTCCAAAGAAAGTAGGCTTCTGGTTTTTCTTTTCTTCTTCATAAACTTCTTGAACTGGAACTACTTTGTATTCTCCATCATAGCCAATTACCTTTTCTTCTATTTCTATTTGGTTTTTTATTTTTTTTATGTCCATAGTTTTATTTTTCTTTTAACTCCTTTAACTTTTCCTGTCCTTTTTTTCTATCCTCTGGTGTCAATTTTTCTTTCCACACTATTTGAGGATTTTCTAATTGCAAAGCTTTCCTTTCTTGTAATTGAACAAGTTT
>Ga0222628_1000156_pt1 | contig 34284 bp, 52 predicted proteins | sample AntAcemetageno95_FD_179860 | JGI IMG/M metagenome (GOLD analysis project Ga0222628, IMG submission 179860) | Saline water microbial communities from Ace Lake, Antarctica - #95 | ecosystem: Environmental > Aquatic > Non-marine Saline and Alkaline > Saline | place: Antarctica: Ace Lake | collected...
TTTATGGAGAGTATTTGTGGAGCATAGCTATTTAGCTTCTCCACCGACTAGCAATGATACTTTGCTCTACTAAACTCTCCATAAAACCTAAACCTATGGGAAACAAATATAAGGCTAAGGAGGTTGAGGAAGTTAAAGAACCTACTAAAGCTAAACTAAGCGAGTTCCTTGAAGCTTATAAAAAACAAAATCCCAGAAAATTCAAGATTAAATGGGATAGAGGAGAACTAAAAGGCTTATAACTAATAACTAATAACAAAATGACTAAATTAAAAAAACTCATGGCACAACGCAATACTGCCATGATTATCGTTTGTCTAGTTGCTGTTTTAGGTGTTGGTTTTGTAATAAAAGCTTACACAAGCGAAACACCACCTACCACAGTAATTGAAAATGCTGGTGGAGTAACTATTAACAACCCTGAACCAGTGCCACAGATGATTGAAGAAGGACTAGGCTCTATGACTAGCCCTGATATTATGAGTAAATATATAAGTGTTAATGGAGACACAACTTATCATTTTGCAGGAGATTTTCAGAATGCTACTACTACGATAGTATCTATTCCTAGCCCATTCTTAGTGGCTACATCATCTGCTAATGATGTTGTGATACGAAACACTACCAATAGTGGATTTGGCTATACAAGTGCTACATCAACTGTAGATTTAATAAGGTTAGACATTCTAACTGCCGCTACTTCTACATTTTCAGTATCTTGTGGAGCATCTGCTGCTGATGGAAAAGTAGGAGCATCTACAGTCGGTTTAGAATTACTTGCAACTGCTGCTAATGGAGTAGCTACATCAACTACAGGCATCTTAGAAAACAAATTGACTGCCGCTTTAGGTGGTCTTGCAGATGCAGGAACAGTTGAGAAAGTAACTCTTAATCAGACTTATCCTTACTTTACTTGTCTAGTAACATCAGTCTATCCAACAGCTTTTACAGACGCAACAAATACATTTGATGGTAAATTTACTATTCACATGAGCAAACAACGCTAATTGCGTATAAACATTTAGAGGGTGAATCTCGCCCTCTATAATTTATACATAATTTAAAACACTATGGAATTTAGTAAGCAAAATTATATAGTCGCAACCATAACGACAGCTACACCTGCTGTAATAACCTCTAATGCTCATGAACTATACGCTGATGACACAATCGAGTTTATAACAAGTGGAGCTTTACCTACAGGATTGGTAGTAGATACTACTTATCACGTTATTTTAAGTGGTATTACAGCTAATACATGGCAAATATCAACTACTAGAGGTGGAACTGCACTAGCTACAACAGCAGACGGTTCAGGAGTACATCAATGGATTAAAACAAATAGAGCAAGAATAGAACCATTTGTAGAAGATAATAGATAAATTTATGGCAATAAAACCAATTACAATAAATGCACCACGTCAAGGCATATCACAGTCTGCTCATGTCGGCTTTTCTGATATAAGAAACATGGATATTGACTCTGAACCAGGAGTTATCAAATTAAATACTATAATGGCTAAGAAGTCTGCTGCTACAGTTGTAGGACAGATTAATTGGTTTGTTAGAAACCCTGCAACGCCCGCAGAGGTCTATGCTCTTGATAATGGTGGTAGAGTGTATAAATCAGCGAATAACGGCGTTACGTGGGATTTAATGACTTGGTTCACAGCAGGTGGACACGGTAACGGACTAGCAATCTTTAAAAACTACCTAATAGTAGCTAGAGATGCTTTTTTAGATGTTTGTGGAGATGGAAGTGCTACAGGAATAACAAATGCTAACGGTACTAACGCTTGGCAATCAATAGATAGCGATTTACTCTGGCATCCAATGCTTATAAGCACAAATGATAATAACCTTTATGGCGGAGCTGGTAAGTATGTTTATTCACTAGACGAAAACACAGGAGAGACTTTTGACCCAGGAACTCCTGCTACTTTTGAATACACTCAACAAGCTTTAGATTTACCAAGTCCACAAAGAATTAAATGTATAGAAGAATTAGGGAACAACTTAATGTGCGGAACTTGGCAAGGAACTACCTTAGCTACTGAAAATAGAGTAGGCAATATATATCCTTGGGATAGAAGTTCAGTATCATTCGGACAACCTATTATATCATCAGACTTTGGAGTACACGCTATGAAGAATGTAGGTAACTTATTAGTAGTCCTTACAGGAGTATCTGGAATCATATCAAGATGTGATGGTGCTAATCTTTATGCTGTAGGAAAAATACCAACAGACTTAACTGGTGGTAAATATTTAGAATGGTACCCTGGAGCGATAGTCCAATATAAAGACAAGATATTCTTTGGAGTTGGTAACGGAGGTGCGACAGCTATACCTAATCAAGGAGTTTACTCACTTTTACAAACAGGGCAAGGAAATATATTAAACTTAGAACACGAAGTTTCAACCTTAAATGACGGAATTCTTAAACCTTTAAAGGTTAGTGCCTTACTACCAATTACTAGAGATACTTTATTAGCTGGTTGGAGAGATGACACAACTTATGGAATAGATTTAAGTTCTGCTACTTCATACTCATACGGAACAGATTACTCAGGGTCTTTTACAAGTCCTTTATATACTACAGGAAGTGCTTTAAACGAACATAAATTTACAGAGCTAGAGTTTCAGTTATCTAAACCACTAAGAACAGGAGAAGGTATTAAATTCGAATATAGAAATAACTTAACAGATGATTTTACAGAGATAGTAACTTATGCCTTTGCTGATGTTGATGTCGGAGCTGTAGTATCTAAGAGTTGTGTAACAGAATTACCAACAGACATAAAAGTAGGAGAACAAATCCAAGTAAGGACTAGCCTACTCGGCACAGCGACAACCACTCCAAACTTAAAAAATGTAACCATTAAATAGATGGCAGATAAACAAACAGTAGAATATAATTACTATCCTATCAGCCTGGCTGTTTCAGAGATTGATAAGAATGTTGCTTCTAACAGCCCAGCAGTACCACTTTCAGGAGAGAACATAGCTACAGTAGGAGGAGCTTCAATATTGCAGTCTAACTATATGCAGTCTACTAATTACTCTAAAGGAAATTCAGGTTGGAGAATAAACGCAGCAGGAGATGTAGAGTTTGGAAATGGATATTTTAGAGGAGATATAACAGGTGCTAGCGGAACTTTTAGTGGAACATTATCAGCAGCGACTATCTTGTATGGAAAAACATCTTTCACAGATACAGCGGCAGGATATTTTATTAGTCCTCTAGGTCTTTATGTAGGAGCATTAAACGACACTACAAGATTAAAATACACAGTAGCAGATGGTTCTATAGACTTTATAGGCTCACATTCATCAGGCTCAATCGGAGGAGTAGCTGTAGGTTATGTAGTGCAGATATCAACATCTACAGCAGATATAGTACCACTAAACTTTGCAATTTCTGAAACTGGTGTTGTCTCCGCAGACGATGGAACACAGACTGCTTATGTAACCTTAACTTGGACAGCAATATCATCTGATACTTTTAATTATTATAAGATAAGATATAAGAAAAATTCTTTTACATATTATACATACATAAATACCATAGAAAACACTATTACGATTGAAGGCTTAACTCCTAACACCTCATACGACTTTGCGGTTGCTTCAGTTAATAAGTTCGGCACAGAATCAGCATACACAGCTACAGTAACAAGCAGTTCGGCAGCTACGACAGTGCCACCAGAGACAGTAGTTGTAGATTCGGCTACAGGAGGAATTCAGTACGTTATTTTAGAATGGACAAATAGTACAAGCACAGACATTGCATCATACAATATTTATAGAAACACAGTAAATAATAGTGCAACTGCTACGTTGGTAGGAAACAGCAAAACTAATTATTTTGTAGATGGAGGAAGAACGGGAGGAATAGAATACTTTTACTGGGTAAAAGCAGTAAATACATCAGGACTTGTAAGTGCAGCATTTTCAATAGCCCAATCAGCAACGCCTAGAGATGTTACTAATGACGATATAGTTACAATAGCAGGCACAAAGGTTCTTATAGACGGAGTAGTTTATCTTTCTAACTGGAGAAAAGTAGGAGATTTAACAATGATAGACGGAGGTTCAATCTCTACAGGGACAGTTACTACAACACAGCTAAACTTTACTCCAGTACAAGGAACAGACGTTATCGCTAGTATAAATGCTTCGGCAGAAGGAATCACTATAGACGCAGATAATTTAACAATAAATGCCGCAACAACTTTCAGTGCAGGATATGACCCAACATCAAAGGTTACTACTTTTGCTCAAGATGGAATTCCAACTTCAATAGCATCAGGAGATATTTGGATAGACACTAATGACGATAATAAGATGTATAGAGCAGATTCAGCAGGTGCAGACCAGATAACAGCAGGAGAATGGGTATTAGTTGAAACTTCTGCAACAACGACATTCGCTCAAGATGAAATACCTACTGCTTTAACAGCTGGAGATATATGGGTTGATACTAATGATGGGAATAAAATGTATAGAGCGACTAACGCAGGAGATGACCAAATTACAGCAGGAGAGTGGGTAGCAGTCCCAGATGGCAATAAACTTGACCTTTTAGGAGGTTCTTATGACACAGCAGCAAGTGGAGCTAGAGTTAGAATATTCCCAGATGCTAATACAGGAATCCAAATTATAGATGATGCAGCAGGAGATGTATTTAAGGCAGAAGTAGGTGGAGCAAATGTAGGCGATGTAACGATAGGAGGAGCAACTAAATATGTTAAATGGGATAAATCAGAATCAGAATTAGAAATAGTAGCAGATGATGTTACGCTAAATGGTAGTTCATTAACTTTTCAAAATATATATGGAGATGGTTCAGATGGTACAGTAACAGTAAATAGTAATACTACGATGACAGAAGATTGGTATTGTAGCTCATTAACTGTTGATTCAGGATTTACTTTAAATACAGGAGGCTATAGACTGTTTGTAAAAAATACATTAACTAATAATGGAACTATAAGCAGAGATGGAAATGCTGGAGGCGATGGAGCAGTTGGTACTCCTCATATGTATACTGGAGGAGTAGGCGGAACAGCAGGTGCTGCACTCGGAGCTGGTTTCTATGCAGCAGGAGTTGTAGGAGTAGCTGGTGGTAACGGAGGAGATGGAGGATATATTGGAGCAGGTTCTGGTAGTTCAGGAGGAACAGTCGGCACAGCGTCAACAAATTCTTTAGGAACTAATGGAAGTGCAGGTAATACAGGAGGAGCTGGAGGAGCTTCAGTACAGACGTCAACTGGCAGTCCATCTTACTCTGGTGGAGGAGTAGGAGCTGGTGGTGCAGGTGGAACAGCAACTGCTGCAACAACAAAACCTAAAACTTTAGTAGAAACTCTTTTGATGAGAAACTTTGAACCATCGACACCAACTAAACTTAATATTGGAGCTAATACTGGAGGTGCTAGTGGTGGTGGTGGTGGAGGTGGGTTTAATACAGACCCGCAATGTCAAGGTGGAGGTGGTGGTGGTGCTGGTGGCACTGGTTCTACTGGTGGAACAGCAGCTATATTAGCAAGAATTATTGTAAACACAGGAACAATATCAGTACTTGGTGGAGCTGGTGGAGATGGAGCGAATGGAAAAGATTCTGAAGTACAATCTAGCACTTACGCAGGTGGCGGAGGCGGAGGCGGAGGTGGTGGAACTGGTGGTTCAGGAGGAATCTTAATATTGGTTTATAGTTTATTGACAGACACAGGAACAATTTCTGTAGCAGGAGGAGCAGGTGGAACTGGCGGAACTGGCGGTGCAGCTGGTGTAGGTACTCCTAATACTTATCCTGCTGTAGCTGGTACTAACGGAAATACTGGTACTACTGGAGCAAGCGGAGTTTTAATTCAATTAGAATCTTAAAATGATATTTCTATACGATAAAACAACAAAAGAAGTTAAATCAATATCTAAAGGAAAGATAGAATTTTCTAATAAAAACTTTGCTATAAAAGATATTAAACCAACTAAAGCTGAACAATCAGATATAGATACAGGATATAAACTTAAAATAGTTAGAGGAAAACTAAAAACAGAGAAACCAAACCATATTGCAGAAAAAGAAAAGAAAGATAATATTAAAAAAAAGGTAAAAGAAGCAAAGACGGTGGATGAACTAAAAGAAATTATAAAAACTTTAATATAAATATATGACATTCACACCTATAGAAGGAGTACATTTTAACGCACCATACTCACCACCAGCTTCATCTCCTCCTTCCAGTGGTGGTGGAGGAGGCGGAGGAGGCGGAACGCCAGCAATAACTCCGACTAATCTTTACAATATAACAACTGGTCAATCTACTACTGGAACTATTACTCAGGCTATGTCTAATGCTGGTTGGGTTATTGGTAATGCTCCAACAGGCACAAATAATGCTCCTATTGTAAGTTCTAGCGGAACAAGTGGTGCTGGTTTTGCTGATACTGCTAATTTAATAGGTCTTGGAGGAGAAACAGGATGGGCTTCATCTGCATCTCCAACTATTGCTTTTCCTAAAATTGAACCTAATGTTGTTGCCACTACCACACAGAAAGCATCAGAACAGGCTTTAGGGATTCAAGCAGCACTAGATAGAATAGAAGCAGGAACACCTGGAGAAAAAGACCAAGAAAACATAGACCTTGCAAAGAGTGGAGGAGCAGTTGCTACAATGGTATCGGCTGACGGAACTAAAACAATACAAGTAGCAGTCGGCTCACAAAGAGCAAGCGATTTATTCGGACAAGGTTATACTCTAGGAAATAAACCAGGTGGAGGAACTATGACTGCTGAAGAATTAGAAGCTTCTCAAACAGGAGCGAATGTTAATGCAGTACCTGGAGATGATATAGTAGGAGATACAGCAGCAACAAACTCAGCTAATCAAGCTATCGCCGATATAGAAGCAAGATTAAAACTAATACAAGATACTAAAACAGAAGCACAGAAGAAAGATGATGATTTTACACAGACAATATTAGATTCATTAGAAGAAACAGCAGGTAAATCAGCCTTTGAATCACAACAAGACGCTTTATTAGTAGACCCTTTAGAAGCTCAACTAACTTCAATCAATAATCAAATACAAACTAAAGAAGCAGATAAAAATAGACTACTCGCTGATATACAAGGAAAGCCAATCACAATGAATAGTATTATAGGCTCACAGGCACAGGTTAGAGCAGTCCTTAATGCTGAAATCTTTACATTATCGGCTCAGGCGAATGTTTTAATGAATAACATAACCTTAGCCGAAAAGAACGTGCAAGACGCTGTAAAGGCTAAATATGGAGTTATAGAAGAACGTATAAGCATAGCTCAGGCACAACGTAACGCTATAAGAGATATAGTAACAAGAGATGAAAAAGCTCAACTAGATGCTTTAGATGCAATAGACGCAGAAAAGAAACAGGCTATAGCAGATGCTAAGGCAGATGACTTATTTATAGAGAGATTAAAACTAGAAGCTATTGGAAACGGAGCTTCTATGGCTGAAGCTAATAAAATAACAGGAACTAGAGAACAAGCTTTGGGAGCATTCGCTGATAGTGGATTTGCTACTAAGCCTGTAACTGGTGGAGGAACAGGAGCTAGCTTTACTCCGACTGAAAAGAAAAAACTAGAACAAGCAGGATTAATCAATGCACCTAGAGACCAGCAATTAGACTTCTTATTCGGAGGAGACGGAGATGGTTTTGAAACTGGATTTGAAGATTTAACAGATGATGAAATAGGTACAATCCTACAGAATAATACTGATAAAAATGGAGACTTTGACGCATCTAAACTAAGTAATGACGAAATAATAGAAGCACAAAGACGAGGATTCTTCGCTGAAGATGATGAAGAAACTAAAGATACATTAGATAAAATAATAAGCACAGTATTAAATCCTTTAGAAACAATGAAATCAGGTTTTGATATAATAAAAGATAAAGTACAAAGTAACTTATAATATGGCTTTAAGATTAAAAACAATAGAAAAAGCACCAAGTGGGGTAGACCCAGCTTTATTCGCAAGGCTCAGGGAGCGTGGTTTTAGTTCTGATATTATAAAAAAAGAATTACAGGCTCCTAGTATGATAAGTTTTCTACCGAGGGCTATTAATGAAACTTTAGGAACTTCAGCTTTCACAGATATAAGAGCAGATGAACCATTCGCAGCAGAACCATTATCTAGCCAATTAGCAGGGATAGCCAAAGAAGCACCTAACGCAGTAAAAGAAGTTATGATTGAATTTGGTAAAAGTGCTATTGGAGCCTTATCTAGCCCTTTTGCTGTTGGTAAAGAAGAAGTTAAAATACCTTATACAAACACTACTGCTCCTACATTTTTAAAAACTTATAATGATTTAAGAGAATCAGGTTTATCTCCTTTTTGGGCTACTGTTGGAACTACAGCTAGAGCAGCAGGAGATGTATTAATATTAGATGGTGCTTTCCAAACAGGTAAATTCGGACTTAGTCAAGTTAGTAAAATACCGATAGAAAGAGCTAAAATGACAACGCTTACAAGAAAAGATTTAATTGATATTACTAGAGGAGAAGAATTTGCAGGTAAAATAAATCCTGCTAAAAAAGCAGCTTATAACAGATTGACAGAAGACGGAGTTAGTATTATAGAACTATTAAGAAAATCAGAAGAAATAAATGTTAAAACAGGGAAGGCTAAAACATTAGGAGAAGCACTGGCAGAACAAGCAGAAGCAGTTATGTCTAACCAAGAAGGATTTATTTTGACTCCTAAAGGAAAAAAACTAAAACTAGAAAGATTAAACGATAATATAAAGTATTTAGAAAATCAAAGCAGGAAGGCTGATAATAAGATGGTAATTAAAAGGCTAGATAAGGCTATGCAAAATGCTATCTTAGAAAGAAATAGATTAATAAATGAACAACCATTATCAAATCAAGGAGGATTTGCAAGAATACCAGGAAAACTAAAGCTTTCAGATAAACTTAAAACAGAACCCCTAACTAAAGAAATCCAAAAAGCCAAAAGCGAGGGTAAGAGTTTTGAGGAGTTTACAAAGGGACAACAACAAGTTTTTAGAGGGGGAAGTGTCTTTGACCCGAAAAAGATTGGTGATGATGGAATTTCCCTAACAACAAGTAGCGAAAGAGCTAAATTTTTTACATCTGAAACACAAGGTAAGGGAGGAGAAAAAGGAAGAATTGTTCAAGAATTTTTTATTGATAAAAAAGTCAACATCGCACAACAAAAAGATATTCCAGTAAATTTATGGAAAACAATAGAGCCAGATGACATTTCAAAGTGGGCAAAAGAGAATAAATTTGATGGTGTTGATTTGAGAAATCTTGGCGGTTCAATAGCACAAGCTGATAAAGAAATTCGTATATTTAATCCAGCTATAATTAAAACCAAATCCCAACTTAAACAACTATGGGATAAAGGAGGGAAGACTCTTGAATCTAGCGAAGGATTAAGAGACGAAGAACTTATAATATCAGAAAAAGAAATAGCAACCAAAACAGAAATAGTAGAAAAAACAGAACAAAAAAAGATACCTGATTCTATTTATGAAGAAAATAGAAAGTTTAAACGTAGTCTTAAAAAAGTAGTCAAACAAGATGTTAAGTCTATTTTAGCTAATATTAGCAAAGGAATAGATAAGTATTTAGGTTCTATTTCTACAAGATTAAAAAATATAAATCCAGAGATTAAAAGAAGTTTAAGAACATTTGAATTTAACATACGGAATAAAACATTAAAAGATACTAAAGCAGTAAAACCATTTTTAGACGCTACTAAAAAAATGAGCAAAGAAGATGCTATTGATTTTGACCTTGCCAGAAAGAACGGAGATGCTGATAAAATAGATGAACTTTCAAAAAAGTATAATATAGAAAAAGAAACAATCAAAGTAAGAGAAACGCTTGATTCATTATATAAAAGAGCAGAAGAAGCTAATTATAATATACAATATAGGAAAAACTATTATCCAAGAGTTATTAAAGATAAAGTAGGTTTTATTAATTACTTTAGAAATGGCGAAGATTGGGGTTCTGTAGACCAAGCTATTAAAGCAAAAGAAAATGCTTTACAACGAAGTTTAAGTGAAGATGAAAAGATACTATTAATAAATACAATGATTAGGGGTTATGCTCAAAACAGTATTTCATTATCAGAGATAGGGAACATGAAAACTAGAGAAATTGATATAATAAATGCAGAGCTTAATCAGTTTTATATGGATTCTAATGCTTCTTTAGTAAACTATATAACTAAGGCTAACGAGGCTATTGAAGCTAAAAAATTCTTTGGTAAAGGTAGATTTAATGAAGAAGTAGACATTAACGATAGTATAGGAGCTTATATATTAGATTTAATGGCTGATGGTAAAATTACACCTAGTCAAGAAGTTGTAGTGTCTGATATATTAAAGGCTAGATTTAATGCAGTAGGAACCAGAGGAGCTATAAGTGTATATAAAAATCTTTCTTATGTTGATACTATGGGTTCTGTAACATCTGCTATTACGCAGATAGGTGATTTAACTTGGAGTATATATAAGACTGGATATATAAAAACAGCCAAGAACTATATAAAATCAGCAGTTGGAAAGTCTACTATTAAAAGAGAAGATATAGGGATTGAAAACATAGCACAAGAATTTGATGACCCAACTAAATCGGCTAAAGCAGTTAATAAGGTATTCAAACTTGTAGGGCTAGAAAAGATTGATGCTATGGGAAAAGAAACATTAATTAATTCTGTAATAGAAAAATATCAAAGATGGGCTGAGAAGGGAGATATCAGATTAGAAAAATCATTAGAGCCTGTATTCGGTAAAGAACAGACAGAAATAATAGCAGACCTTAAATCAGGATACATTACTGAAAATGTTAAATTATTAGCCTTTAACGAACTTTTAGACATGCAACCAGTTGCACTATCAGAAATGCCACAAAAGTATCTCACAGGCGGAAATGGAAGGTTATTTTACATGCTTAAAACCTTTACACTAAAACAATTTGATATATACAGGAGAGAGATATTTCAACAGTTATTAAATAAAGGAACTAGACTACAAGGATTAAAAAACATGCTTCGCCTAGTATCAGCATTTATAATAATGAATGCAGTAGCAGATGAGATTAAAGATTTTATATTAGGAAGAAAAACAAGTCTTAAAGACAGAACAGTAGATAATATATTAAGAGCAGTAGGATTTTCTAAATACCTTACATGGAAAGTAAGAACAGAAGGCTTAGGAAGTGGCTTAGTAAGGCAAATATTACCACCGTTTAAATTTATAGATAGTGTTTCTAAGGATATTCTTAAAGGAGTTGAAAATGGTTCTGAAGTAACACAGAGCGTTCCAATAGGTGGTAAGTTATATTATTGGTGGTTTGGGAAAGGTGCTTATAAAAATAAACCAGCTAAAGCCAAAGACACAAAAGGTATTAAATTAAAACTTAATACAAACAAACTGAATCTAAAAGCACCGAAGCTTAAGTTAAATAAGTTAAAGCTAAAACAGCTACAATTAAAATGAGTACACTATCAGCAATCTTTATTTGGACAGTAGCGATAATTGCTTATCAAGCAGGTAAAAATAATAAATAATAATATGCCACAAGAAGAAAACATAAAAAACTTAAACATAATCTTAGGAGCAATGAAATCAGACCACCTAGGAAAAGCAGACTTCCAAGCTGAATTTAAAAAGCTTATTGCTTTTGTTAAAAAGATTAAAGAGCTTAACGCACAAGAGCTTGCAACTATTAAGCAAACCATTAACGGTGATTTTAGTAATCTTAAAGGAAGTAACAACACTAATTCAGAATCACTTAAAAAAGAAGTTTATGACCTTGTAACAAGTAGATTAAACGACCTAGACATCAATCATAAAAGAAGAATGTCTGATGTAGATTTTAAGATGGCTAATGTTAAAGACGGTGTAGACGCAGATGAAAAAAAGATATTAAAAAAGTCTATCAAAGCTGTATTAAAAGAAATTAAGATTCCTTCTATAAAAGAGATTATAAAAGGATTAAAGGCTAAAGTAATAAGAGATTTACTTGAAAGCTTAGAGGGTAAAGACAGATTAAGAATTACAGCTATTAGTGGATTAAGTAATTATTCTAAATCTTCTCACAGCCACGTTGCTCATGGAGGGGTAAACTTTGGAGGAGTAAATATAAGAATGATAGATAACGAATTGATAGGAACAGGAGATAATTCAGAAACAGACTTTACACTTAACCATATACCAAGCCCAGCAACATCTTTACATATTCACATAGGAACTGCAGAAATGTTTTTAACAGATGATTGGACTTTAGCAGGTAAAACAGTAACATTTTTAACTGCACCTCCAACTGGTGCTAAAATCAGAGCTACTTACAGGATTTAATAATCAATTATATATATGAAAAAATTTAACAATAAAGTAACAATCGGACTTGTATTAATAATAGCTTTATGTGCTTTAGTTTTTAACTATACAAAGGCAATAGAGATAAGCCCTGAAGAATTACAAAGTGTCATCAAGGGTCAAGAGGTGTCATTAGGCGGCTCAGTTTGTTATCCTTATCAAGGATGCACGGGAACTAGCACAGTACCAACATTAGGGCAGGTTCTATTAGGACAAGCAGACGGAAGCTATAATTTAGTTGCAACTTCAACTCTAGGAATAGGAGTAGGAACTTTTGATGTTTTAGGTCAAGCAACTTCTACTAAAGATTGGTTACTTGCTCAAGATAATACTTGGACTGGAGCAGGCAATACTTCTTTTACAGGAAACATAGGCATAGCAACAACAACACCTGCTTATAAACTTGATGTATATGGAACTTTAAGAGCAGATGGTAATTTGATATTAGGCTCTGCTTCTCCTGAAGCTGGGTTTATTGGTAATGGAGATTTATTTACTAATGGCTCTTTAAAGTCTAAAGAAGGAGTTTATACAGAAGCTAGAAAATACGGAGCAGGCTTAGAAGTATTAAAGAATGGAAATGCAAACACATATACAAACGTAATTAACGGAGATGCTACGCTTACAGCTTCTACTCAAATATTAACTGATACTCATGCTAGTTTCGATTCTTCTTATGAGGGGCAATTTTTAGTAGTGTTTAGCTCTACTCCTAGCTATGAAGGAGCAGTTGGAGAGATTCAAGAAGTTTTAGATAGTACACATATTATTTTAAGTTTTGGAACATCTAACGGAGATACTATAGTAGACGCTAATGCTATGTCTTATGCAATATATGAAGCTCCTATTTTCTTTGTTGGAGATAACGGAGATTTTGAATTAACTGTTGGAAATAGCGAAGATGCTGTATTCGAGATAGAAATACCAGAAGGTAATGGATTTACAGGAGTATATATTGACGATATTGCAGGAGCAGACCAACACCAAGCATTAACAATAGATGTAGATTCTCAGGGATATGATGGAATAGTAGCTCTTAACTTGTTTATGCAAAATGCTTCTTCTACTAATCCATCAGACGGAGTTTTAGAAATAATGGCAAGCTTAGAGGGTAATGCAAATAATTATCTTAATAGTTCTTTAAGATTTTTAGACTTTAATCTTATCGGAACTGGAACTGATAATGATGTTGATATAATGCACATAAACAACTTTCCTCTTGCAAGTCATATAATCCATTCTGGCAATCCAAACGATTTAGAAAGAGCTTATTATGATGATGGTGATGGAACAACTATTGATTCAACAACTGCTTTTAATTCGACAGGAACTAACGTAACTTTATTTGAAAATGATAATTCAATCGTATATGTAGCAAGTGCAACAAGTACAGAATTTACAAACATAGCTTTTGATATTTCAACTGAGAGCCAAAGAAATATAAATGCTGAATATTATTATTGTACTGGAGATGATACTTGGGTAGCTTTACCTGGTGTAACAGACACAACAAATGGATTTAAACAATCAGGTTCTATAAACTTTATGAATCCAGTTGATAGAGGACAATGTAATGAAGAAATTGATAGCACAGCTTTTGCAGATACAGACGCTAGAAGTTATATAGCCATTAAAAGAACACGAAGCAATAATTGGACTGGACAAAAACCTATAGAAAATTTAGTTAGTATTTCAGGTGGTGGTTCTTATCTTTATATGGATAGTTACGGATTAAAGCCAGTACCTAGTGCAGGAGCCCCTTATGCTTGTACAGCAAGCACATTTGGTATGAAATACGCAGATAGTGTAGCAGTAGCTTTGTTATGGTGTAATGGCAGTACATGGGTTGAATATGCAGAGACAGCCGATATAACAGTCCACAATAACCTTAGTGGCTTACAAGGAGGAACAGACGCACAATATTATCATTTGACTTCAGACGAATACACAGGCACAGGCACAGGCAATTTTGTTAGACTTGATTCACCATCTTTTACAGGAAACATAGGCATAGGCACAGCCTCCCCAGCATACGAACTAGACATAGACGGATTTACAAACACTAAATCAATCCACGAAGTTTCAGAAGAAGGCTTAGTATTAGGAATGAATTTTAACACCGAAACCTTAACAGGAAGTGCAGGAAGTGAAACTGTTTTAGATAGTTCTACTTATAACAATCACGGTACTAATTCAGGAGCGACAGCAACGAGTACAGGAGGATTTAATGGTGGTGGTGCTTTTAGTTTTGATGGAAGTGATGATTATATAGAAACAAGTTTAACAGATAATTCTCCATTTAATACTACTGGATTTACTCTAAGTGCGTGGATAAACGCAGACGGGTTAGGAGAAACATCAGGAGTAATAATTTCTAAATCAGCAGGAACTGGAGGTGGTGCTGGTTTCCAATTTAGATTAGGAACTGGTGGAGATAATTTAGCATTTAGAATTGACGAAGGAAATATTCCTTTATCTGCTAGTAATTCTATATCTTATGGAACTTTATATCATACAATAGTAGTTGTTAATGCCTCTGCAGAAGTTTCGTTTTATATAAACGGAGAATTAAGTGGAGATGCTAACCAATCATCAGGTAAAAGTTTATCTGATATAGATGGAATAAGAGAAGTTACTATTGGAAATTTACACAGCACAGCAACATCAAGAACTTTTGACGGCAAAATAGACAACCTCCAAATCTACAACCGAGCCCTATCCGCAGACGAAATAAAAGCCCTATATCTTCAAAGAGCAGAAGTAGGAGATAGCTTTGTTAGTCAAAGTGATGTATTTGTTGATAGTAGTGGTAACGTAGGTATAGGGACATCAACCCCATCAGAAATATTATCAGTTGCAGGAAATGTTCTAGCAGATTCTTATATAGAATACTCTCCTAGATATGCAGGAGATGCTCTTTCTGTTATTAAAGATATTAAATGTGAATCTAATACTATTAACGGAGATTGGTGTAAAATAGACCATAACACGCTACCAGACGGTGTAAGATATGAAAATGAATATGAAGTAAGTAAAAAGGTAGGAGAAGAAACGATAGAACACAAAGCAGTCTATGAAGATAAGCTAATAGAAGTTATTGAAGAAGATTATTCTGAAAAACTAGGAGCAACAGAAATGGTATTAGTTAAAGAAGCATACACAGAAGTAGTGCCGATAATGGCAACATCTACTGAAACCTTTGTAGGTAGAGATTTAGGGAAATCAGTCCAGTTTAATTTAAAGGCTATTCAGGAGTTATTAGAATTAAATGAAGCTTTGACCCTTAGAGTTGAAAAACTAGAGAAACAATTAAACACAGATGCTAAACTAGGAGTTAGTAACGAAACCTTTAATCAAGAAGATATGTCTATATTAAGAAAGATAATTAATTTCTTTAAATCACTATTATGAGAAATATATTACAAACAATAATCTTTCTACCAATGATGATTTTATTTCTAGGATTTATCTATTTAGCAAAAGCTATGAAGTGGGTAATATTTGGAACAGAAACTGAAAGAGAAAAAGCAGGATATTAATTAACATACAATAATATAATATATAAAAATAAAACAGAATTTATTAAAGAGAACATTAAGAATACTGACGTTGTGTTAGATGTCGGTTTTTGGGGACAAGCAATTAAGATTGATAATGATAATTGGGTTCATAAACTACTTAAAAGTGAAGCAAAGGAAGTTTACGGGATAGACATTAATTATGACGAAACATTATTTAAAAATAATTATAAAAAAGTAAGTGCAGAAGATTTCGATTTTGATGTTAAGTTTGATGTTATCTTTGCAGGCGATTTAATAGAACATTTATCAAACCCTGGATTATTTCTTAATGCTTGTAAAAGAAACCTAAAACCAGACGGAAAAATAATCGTTACTACTCCGAATTGTTATAACTTATTCAATCTGTTTTCTAAGGTAAGTAGGGGCGAACCACAAGTAAATTCTGACCATACCTGTTATTTTAATGAGCCAACAATAAAACAACTTTGTGAAAAGAATGGATTAAATATTTATGAATTTCATTATCTTTATGACTTAGGAGTTAAATTTAAAGAAAGTTCAAAAAAGAAAGTAATTAATATATTGTATTATATATTATCAAGATTTACTGATAAATATTTAGAAACATTAGTGGTTATAATTAACATATAATAATATGAAATTAACAAAACGCTATCCTTTATTAGGAAGCTCACAAGACGAAACAAAATTATCGCTCACGATTAAATCAATCGGAATAGCTTTAATTCCTTTATTAATTGCTATTGCTAGAGGCTTCGGCTTAGACATAGCAGAAAACGATTTAGTACAAGTTATTAATGCAATCGCTGGTATTACAGCTATGGTAGGAGTTATCATTGGTGTAACTAGGAAATATTATGGAAAATAAAATAGACCAACGAGTCGCAAGACTTGAAGAACAAAACAAAGGTCAAGACAAATTAATAGATAATATTTGTTGCGACATAAGAGAAATTAAAAAAACATTACTAGCTAGACCTAGTTGGGCTGTTACTATTATTCTTACTGGATTATGTACTTTATGTTGTGGTTTAATAGTTTATATAGTTACTTAGTCGCTCTTTAAATTTGAGGAGGTTATCAATGACAAGAAAAACACGCAAGCAAATACGCAAGCAAAAGTCAAAACAATCTAAGCAGGATAAAAAGCTAAAAAAGCTTGATAAACTTGCTAGATATATGGCTAAGGTAATAGCGAATGATTGGCATAGCAGAGATACAAGCAATTATGGCAAAATTGTAAAAGTAGAAGGAAAAAAAGCTTGTTACGATTATGTCGGAGGAATTGCATTATGCTCTGAATGTTTTGCAAAAGAGTATTGCTCTAAATGGGAAGATGGAATAGAAGATTATATAAGGAGTAAAAAATGATAAGAAAACTTTGGAATAACAAAGTAGCAATTACTTATTATACTGGCTTGTACATTCTAATAGCTGATATTATTCTATGCCAGATTGCATTAATCAAATATGTCTTTGGAGGATAAAATGATGGATGGAAAAAAAGAAGCAAAAGATTTGATTATAAGTATTAATCAAGACTTAAATAGACGGAGAGCCGAAGCAGACATTATGTCCTCTCATCATATAAGTTATGATGAAAGACGATTGCTAGAAAAGATTGTCGATTCCATCGAAAGGAGTTTAGATGACTTACGTCGGAATACTAGCGAGACATATTACCGCTTGTGAAACGTGTAAACACAACAAAAAGGGCTTCTGTTGCTATTACTATATTTTAATAATAAATGTGCCAGCAGGAGGATTCTATTGTGTTGAATTTAATAAATAACCTCATAGGGCTTAAAAACCCTACTTTTAGCACCCAGCCTTATCTAGGCAGGAAAGCTCGGTTGAGGCTTTACATAATAGGCTTAGAATTTGAGATTAAAAGCTCTGTCTTCTAAGTCCTAACAATTAACATTTTACATAATATGGATGAAGATGTTTTTCTTCTAAAAATTATTTCACTTGTAGGCTTTTTATTAATAATCTTTACTTTTTATTTATGGATAAATGGTGAAGGAGTGTTTTATGGATTATAAAAAAATATTACAAATTTTAAAAAATAAAATAGACAACTATTTATTGGTGCATCTTGATAAAGCACTTGATAGACCGAATATTAAGAATGGACTTATTGAAAAAACTAGACACGAGATTTATAAATCAGGAGATTATATACATGATGTTTTAGGTTCTACTAATAGCAGAGAGTTAAAAAAAGACGGAAACTTTGAACAGTTTACGCCAGTAGGAGAACAGCAGAACATAGGATTTGAAAAGATGTGGTGTGTTAGTGAGAATGGAACTTGTAACCCAATAGAAGCCAACTTTAACTATTTTATAAACCTTGTTAATAGTGATGAAGCAGATGAAGAAACACAAGAACTTGTTAAAATATTCAGACACTTCAATTTAATAAAAGATAATAGATGTTTATTATCTACTGAATATGTAGCAGTTGGTTCAGGAACTACAAGGAGAGGAAACTCAATGAATAAACCTGCCGACTTCATAAGAAAGAACGGATTAATTCCTAAAGGAGAATATCCCAAATATGCCACCTGGAACGAGCTTTACTCTCCAAGTGGTGGAACTTACATAAATGGTAATAAAATGCCTCTAAGGCTCTTAGAACAAGGAAAAAGGCTATGTGAGTATGTAGACTTCACTTATGAATGGGTAAGTGCGAGAAATATGGACTCTGTAATGAAAAAAGGCGTTTTAGGGACTTCCTGCTTCGCTTGGCATTATCCTAATGCTAACGGAATTTATCAAAGAGTAAATCTACAAGCTAATCATTCAGTTTATAAATACAAAAAGAGTGATAATACTTTTAAGACAATAGGAGATTCTTATAATCCATTTACTAAAAACCTTGCTCTTGATTATGATTTAGGGTATGGATTGTTAATAAGTTTTGGTGTAAAAAAAAAGTTGCCTAACGAGAGGAAGATACTTTTAGAAGAAGGCAGAGAATATGTTATGAGGTCAGAAGTTAAAGCTGGTGGTCGTGGGGAAATTTATAGAATAGCCGAGAATGGATTGATATATGTAAGTCCTAAAGAATGGAATGATATGGCAGTAGAAGAAAAAACAGTAGAACGAAAGATAAAGTTTATAACCGAAAAATACTTTCTTGACATTAAGTAAAAAGCTTGCTAAATTTAAATAGACAAGCAAAATACCGCCCGATATTAATGACTCAATTAATATATCTTATTGGTGATACAACGATTTCATTCCATAAGACGGTATTTCCCGAGAGGGTCGCTTGACATTAAAAATTATCTATGTTAAGATAGTTATAAGACATTAAGAATTGAATATAATCACTGCTAGATAAAGACATTTTTATTTACTCCTTGGAGTAATCCTTAGAGAGCCTACCTAGCAGTGAGCTTTCAAGGAGTATATAAAGGTGTTTTTTTATTGATGACGGTGGCGAGTATTCTAAAGGCACTAGTATAAAAAGATAAATTCTATGGTTATAGTTTTAAATAATAGAAAGCATAGAATGATTTGATTTAAAACTTTCAATTAATATTAACCTTTACCGCCATCATTAGTAAATAAATATATGAAAGCCCCCAACCTAACAGTTAAACTAATTAATTAAAATATAAGAGTATGGAAAAAGAAATATATACAGATGATATAGTTGAAGAGATTAAAGAATTAGAAAAAGAATATAAAGATATAATTGAAGATTATAAAAAATACGGTAATAATTGTTATGCCACCGAAGACTTTAAAAGAAGAGTAGAAATAATTAGAAGATTAAAAATATTAAAAAAATTATGAGCTTAAGATGGAGAAGCGAAATTAATATTAAATAGTTGTATGAAATACACACTAGAACAAATCAAAGAAGCCATGAAGAAACAATTTACATGGTCAGAAGAAGTCATGGGTATTGAAATTATTAAAAGAACAGATGAGGGGGATTGGTTTGATGAAATGTGGGTATCATTTAAAAAGAAATTATGTGCAAATACGGACAATGGGAAAAACTAAATATAAACGGTAAAACAGTTAATATAGATAAGTGTCTTGTTAAGTTAGTAAAAGTATTAAACGATAACGGATTTAAAACTATGGCTTGTTGTTGCGGACACGGAAAACAACCACCTAGAATATCTTTTGAACATAAAGAGCTTTTAATATTCGACTACGAAACAGCTCAAAAGATAAGTAAATTATTTCATCCTATTAATTAATATATAAAAAAGTATGAAAAAAATTAAAATATTAAATCTCTATTGTGGTATTGGCGGAAATCGTAAACTCTTAGGCGATAAATACGATATAACAGCTATTGAAGATGATGTGTTTGTAGCACAGATTTATAAAACATTCTTTCCAAAAGATAAAGTTTATACGCAAGATGCTCACGATTATCTCGCTGCTTTTTGTAATGACTTTGACATTGTTTGGAGCAGTCCACCTTGCCAAAGCCATAGTAGCTTTAGGCAGAATATAGGAGTTAGATATAGAGGAGTAGAAGCTATTTATCCTAATATGAGTCTTTATCAAGAAATAGTATTTTTACAGTTTAACTTTAAAGGAAAATGGATAGTAGAGAATGTTAATCCTTACTATGAGCCTTTAATAAAACCAACACAAGTTTTACAAAGACATTTATTCTGGAGCAACTTTGATATACCAAAAAAAGAATTTAAAAAAGACCATATAAGAACAGCACAAATACCAGACCTTCAGAAGAAATATGGTTTTGATTTATCAGAATTTAAAATAAAGAATAAAAGACAAGTATTAAGAAACTGCGTAGAACCAGAACTTGGAAAATATATAATAGATTGTGCATTAATATAAACAAACACTATAACCTAACAGTTTTACATTTGATTTCCTGTATAAACTAAATCGCTAAATTTTAAATCCTTTTTATCCTTTAAATATTAGAGGATAAGCTAGGGCATAAAACAGTCGTGGGACAGAATTCTCAAACGGGAGAGCGACTAAAAATAATTAGACTCAAGAGACTCTATAACTCAAAGGCTTATATAAGCTATGACCTAGACAGCATTCTAGGAGAGGGAACAAGACAACTAAGACAATATAGATACAAGCGTTTAGATTATACTGTGTCCGATTATAATAGTAACTAATAGTAACCAATGGTAACCCCAAGCTTATGAGAGAAGATTTTACAACAATAAAGATACTAAAGGAGAGGAAGAAAGACATTAAAAAATTGGCAACAAAATACGGTTATGCCGAATGCACAACCTTGGAATATTTATTAAATGGCAAGATTAATCTTAAAGAACTTAATTAAATAAATAAAGAAATATGATATTTTTTATTACTTGGACTATTTTATTTATTATAGCGATAATTTCTACTGCTAAAAATAAAAGTGAGTGGTCTATACCAAGATTATTATTCTGGGTTATCCCTTTAGCAATTATTTTAATTAGTATAACAACAATATGACAAATAAAGAAAAAATATTTATTATAGTTTATCTTTTTATGATTAATATATTTATTATTAGATACTTTAATCTTCCTAGCACAGTAACCTTACTAAGCAAATTTAATAATTAAAAACAATATGACAAACATAAATAAAACCATAGAAGCTTTTGAACAAAAATACTTCGCTGAAAATGGAGAACTATCAGTAGAAACTTATCTAGACATTAAAGAATTTATAGAAGAAGCCCTAAAAACCCAAGAACAATCCCACCAAAAGAAACTAGAAGAGCTTAAAATAGAATGTGTTGGAAAAACATATTGGAGAGATGACGCTGAATTAGCAGAATCATTAGATGAACCAATAACAGACAAATATAAAGCTGGCTACAACGAAAAACGCCAAGAAATAAAAGAAACCTTTAGAACAATTAATAAAACTTAAAAATATATGAAAGAAAAACCATACATAATAAAAAGAAGAACAGTAACAGACAAGTTTTATAATCCTAAGTTTGGCGATGATAAGCTTTGTAAATGCGGTCATGTATATTATAGGCATTTTGATAGTTACGAAAACATGGAAGCTTGTGGATGTAAATATTGTCAATGTTATACCTTTGAATTAAGACTAACTAAAAAATAACTATGAGGAAAGAAAAGAACTTAAATAACTAAATATATAAATATGGAGATAGTAAAAAATTCATTTGGATATACAATTAAAATAAATAGCAGGACTTTTGTTAAAAATGGACTTAGCCCTAATTCTTTAGTTAAGATTTGGAAAACAAGAAAAGGTGCAGAAAACTATATAAAAAAAACTATATGAACAAATTTAACACTAAAACAAAACAGGGATTAAAAATGGAGCTAGCTTTCTGGGTACAAAAGCAAAACACAGAGGAGATACTTCGTGTAGAAACTTTAATTAGAAACTTTAAAATAAATGAAAACACTAGAGAACAAAATAATAAAACTAATAACAGAACTAAGCCCTTGGGGATATAACAAAGACAGACAGCAATTAGCTAAAAGGATTATAAGCCTTATTAAAATAAGAGATAAAAAAATATGAATCTTACAAGCTACAGCACTAAATACAACAAAGAACCTATAATAGATATTTATAGAAGATACAAATTCCTAATAAGCAAAGCCAGACTAAGAAAAAACTTCTGTATAGGCAACAAGGAAAAGCTTACAAGCGATATAGCTTATAGTAATATAGTATCTGATTTGGATAAAACATCACACAAACTTAGAAAAGGACTTAATATAGTATTTGCATAATAATATGAGCCAAACAACAAAAATCATAAATCAACTAAACCTTAAAGGTCAAATATCAAGAAATTGGTGTTTACAAAACTACATAAGCAGACTATCAGCTATTATACTAAACCTTAAAAAGAATGGTTGGGAGTTCTTAGCTATGAATCAAGACAAGGACTATGTCTATATGGTTACAAAAAGACCACAGGAAGCCCATACAGCCCTTAAACAAGTCCTACCTAACTATGAAGTAAAGATGAAGAATGAGGAGCTTAAAAGGGAAGCGAGTAAACAAGCTAATTTATTTAATTAAGATATATGAATTTAAAAGAAAAGATAATTAAATATCTAAAAGATAACGGAATAAAAGAATACAAACTTATATATAAAAAAGAAAGCATATACCAGAAAAGATTTAAACCAGAATACAGAGAAGAGGAAGTATGGCTATATCCTAAAGCAGGAACTAAGGAATATAAAATAAATTTTGAAGGCGAAACAATAAAAGGAAGAACTTTTGGGCAACTAATAACAGAATCAGACTTTAAGGATAAGGATTATATGGAGATGATAGCCGATGACTTTAAAAGAAAAAAATAATAAAAAATAAAATTGGAAAAATAAAGGCATATAACTCAATAAATATATGGCTATAAAAGCTTTTTTTAACTAACTAAAAAATATAAGAGTTTATTTATTAACTAAATATAATATTATGGATGATGAAACATTGGAAGGCAAAGCAAAAACTAAAGCAGAAGAAATATTGATGTATTTTGTATACCATTGTGAGGCAACAGTATCAAAGAAAGATTTTGATGTTTTAACAAAGATTATTTTAAAGTAATCGCTAAAAGTTTTGAAAAAAATATTAGAAAAAAATGTTTGGAAAAATAAAGTCCTTTTCTATGCTAAGGTTAGTATACTTGACTTGTGTATGTATGTATGGTAAGATATAAGTAGTTAAAGAAAGTTCATTGAAAACTGAATGGGAGAAACAAAAAACTATATGACTAAAACTAAAGCTATGGAGCAGATGATAGAATATGCTAGGTATGTTCTTAATCCATCATTCGCTCGTAAAATTGCTAAAGCGTTTGGATATACGTTAAAAGATTTAGGTCTTAAATCTAAAAAAACAAAAGACCATTATAGATTAAATTATTCTGAAGAAACTGCTAACTTACAAAGCATTTCAGCTCATAGACTTGCGGAAGAAATAGCTTACAAAGAAGGAAGCGGTAGAATCTCGAGCATGATGCATGGAACAGGAAGCTACGCTCAAGACATAACAGAGAAATCAGTAGAATATCTTAAAAGCATAAAATAATTAATTAGCTAATTAATCTCCCATTCAGTTTTAAGCGAATTAATAAATAAAAAATATATGAAAAAGAAAGATTTAGTAAGAGTACAATTATTATTAGACAGCAAGCTATTTGAACAGTTAAGAAGACAGGCTTTTGAAACTAAAACCAGTAACAGTAAAATAGCTAGACACGCATTAAGACAATTCCTTACGGAGATTAAACAGTAGAAAACATAACTCGACCTTACAAGTATACAGACGTAAAGAGTAAGTAATCGAGAATCAACTAATAAATCGCTTAATATAACAATTATATGAAAAATGTAAAACTAACGAAAGATGAAAGAAATGTAATAGAACGGTGTCTACTTAAAGTAATGTTTAATGACGTTGGAGGTGCTATTGGCACTAAAGAAAGACAAGAGGCGACACAAAAGCTTATTGAAAAAATGAGATAGTTACTTCCCAGCATTTATCTTAAAGAAAGGTAATTGCTAACGAATTAATTAATAAAAAATAAAAAACAAAAATTATGCGATTAAAAAAACTTTTAAAACTAAAATCACAACTTAAAGGATTTACTTACTTCATAACAGCATACATTATCTTAATGATTACACTTACAGGTTTAATAGAAGTATATAACTTTGTAACTGACCCTGTGAAAATCGGATTAATTTCAGATATTATAGTCCCTAGAGCAAGTGCGGAACTTCCGATGAAAGAGTGGATAAAAAATCGAATTGAAAATGCTGGCTTAGATTGGAAAGTAGCTGATTGTATTATTACCGAAGAATCTAGCTGGAGAGAAGATATTTGTATCATAGAGCCAAATATGACAATTAGCTGCGGTTTATGGATGTTAAATACTGTTCATAATAAAGGGGGATTAACTAATGCGTGTAAAACAGATTATAAATGTGCTACTGACTTCGCTATAAAATTGCAGAAAGAATGGAATGGTTGGCACGCTTGGAGCGTTTATTCAAAATGTAAATAATTAAATATAAATATATGTTTGAATTTTTTAAAAAAGACACAAAAAAACAATATATAGAAGATAAAGCAGAGTTAAAAGCGATGGTAACAACTTTGAAAGAATTAGAAGCACCTTTGTACGTATTTAATAGAACAGTAGAATTAAGAAAAAGAATAAATATTTATGAAAGTTTAAAAAAATAAATCAGCTAGCAATAGCTTTTAAACGGAAAGGTGGGAGTTTAGGATAACACTAGGAATTATCTTGAACTCTCCACTAATCCAATAATTGTTTATTACCACCTATACATTAAACCACTTGATTACAAGGAGTTGAAGGCAGGACATACAACCCTCTGTCAAAGCTGACGAGCAGTGTATAGGCGATAATAAATAATCCAATAATAATATGAAACTAAAAGACAAGCTTTACTTAATCCAAAAGGGAATAGAAGTAAACAAACAAAAAACAGCTAAACAAGAACTTAATACATTGACTTGGGCTGTAAGATTAAGAGATAAAATGGAAGTAGAAACAGTCTTAACCCACCCCCAAGAAACTAAGAAAGCATTTAATAAAAGAGAGAGAATGGAAAGCTATATTAACTAAAAATAATTATATGGGAAACTTAATGATAGACAAACTTAACGAAGAAAAAGAAGCAATAGCCTTCGGAGAGGAATGTGGTTTAGATTATACAGGTAATTATGAAGACGGAAGACCACAGTTTTGTGGTAATAACAAGGCTTGGGCTACTTATAATGATGGTGGGTACTAATAAAACTAATTAATATAAGCCGATAGTAGCAATTAATGCTCAAAGGCAATACAAAACTATGACATTTTTACCTTCAACTTATGAAGCACCAAAACAAGGAGGAAACTATTACAGGTTCAAACAAGGCGATAATAACTTTCGTATCTTATCATCAGCTATTATCGGTTGGCTTGATTGGAGCAACGAAAAAAAGCCAGTAAGAACTAAAGAGAGACAAGAGGCGATTAATACAGAGAGACAACCTAAACACTTTTGGGCTTTCATTGTAAAAGATTTAGATGACGGAGAAATTAAAATAATGGAAATTACTCAATCTACTATCCAAGGCTCAATATTTGCATTAACTAAGAATGTAAAATGGGGAGACCCAAAATCTTACGATTTAGCTGTAAATAAAACAGGCGAAAAAATGGAAACTAAATATTCAGTTATCCCATCTCCACATTCAGAATTAGACGAAGAAACAAAAACAGAATATAAGGAAGCTAATATCAATCTTGAAGCATTATTTGACGGAGCAAATCCATTCGATAGCCAGTTGAAAGAAGCTAAAGAAACTTTTGGAGATGATATTAATGTAGATAATGCGATTAACGAAATGCCACTAAAATAAATATGAAAGACAAAATAAATCAAAACTACTTTAACTTAGTATCAGAACTTATAAGAAGCTCCGTATTACCAACAAGTAAAGAAGATATAAAAAAGGTAAATAGAAAGTTCTCAAGGTCTGTTATTATAGAACTATATTCCGATTGTAGTGATAATTTTGAAGAGGGTAAACTTAGATTAGAAATATTAAAAGCAAATAAATGATACCTTTAGAAACAGACGAACAACAAACAGTAGTACAATATCTTGAATTAAAAGGATATAAGTTTAGTGCTATACCCAATTCGACTTATACGAAATCATGGAAACAGAAAGCTAAGAATAAGGCAGAGGGATTGAGGGCAGGACTACCAGACTTATTGATAGTCCTGCCTAACCTGTTATTATTTATTGAAATGAAAAGAACTAAGGGAGGAGTAGTTAGTCCAGTACAGAAAGAATGGATTGAAGAGTTAAATAAAATTGACGGAGTTAAAGCGATTGTATGCAAAGGTGCTGATGAAGCGATAGAAAATATAGAAACAATAACTAAGAATTTAAAATTAATTAAGCCATATAAAACAAAATGAAAAGAGAATTTGAAGTAATAATAGAAATAGACACAAAAGCTAAATACGAAGCAGTAGAGAAAATAAGAAAGGCTTTTAATGTTGTATCTGTTAAATGCCTAGAAAGAAGAAGAACGAGCAAACAGAACAGAGCCTTGCATTTATATTTTACACTACTTGCCGAAGCCTTAAATGATTCTGGATTTGATATGAAAAAGACTATAAGAAAAGAAATTGACATAAACTGGAACGATTACAATATTAAGGAGTTTTTGTGGAGACCGATACAATTAGAGCTAACAGGTCAAAAAAGCACCACAAGGCTTAAAACAGGCGAAATAGACGATATTTATGACGTAGTTAATAGAGTTATAGGCGAAAGAACAGGGGTATTCGTTCCTTTTCCTAGCATGGAAGAATTAATGAAATAATATAAAGGAGGTAATAATGAACCTAACAAAAGTCCTTTTAATAATACAAGAGTTAGAAAGAATCGGTTGTCATTATACAGCCAGAGCAATTTTGGAGTTTTATAAAAATTATTAAGCTCCTACCTTTTACTAATAATAAATTTAGATAGATTAAAGAAAAACCTAATATAAACATCTAGAGAACATCTTATAAATAACTAGATTAAATATATGACAGTAATAAGAAGACATGGAGGAGGTCATAGACCAAATGCCATGCCAGCTAAATATTTTAATAATCAAAACAGAATTAAAGAAACTGTTAAAGATAATAGGCTAATGGTTGATTTTAAAACTTATAGAAAAACTATTGGCGATGTATGTGATTTTTGTCTTCCAAAAGTAACCTATATAAGAATATACAGAAGTAAAATGTACTTAAGAAAGTACGGATATAAATTTGCTTGTAGCGGTTGCTTTGATAAGATAAAAAAAGACGGATTAAAAGGTAAGAAAATAATAGTAGATTATAGACACTTTATTAAATATAAATAACTAATATAAAATAGCAGAGAATAGCAGAGAAATTTTTACTAATAATTAGATTAAAATATATGAAAGAAAAGTTTACAACAATAGACATGTTTATAAGTGTAATTTGTACTATAATCATTGCAATACCAATAGTTTTAGTAGTTGAAAAAGTACAAGAAAAACCGCAAGAAGCTTACTTAGAAAATGGAGAATGTCAAACAACAATTACTGTTGGAGATGATTTGGCTTGTCTCAATGGTGTTGATAAAAGACAATACGAATGGATTAATGATTTAGAAAAACGTATTAAAGCTATAGAAGACAAACCTGAAATTACCAAGTATAAAGTTATTAAAGATATTCCACATCAAGGAGTTAAAAGCGTTATATGGGATGACGTTGGCAATATTGTAGAGTGGATAGAAGAACGTGGAAAATTTTGTGGGAAATATAGTGGTGAAAGTCAATGTGCTAAAGATGCCAGAAAATATAATTGTAACGAGAGATATTGTAAATCAGTGTTTAATGAAGAAAGAAATTGCTATACAAACGAAGAAATATTAAATAAAGAGTTCTTTAAACCTATAAAATATGAATAATTTATATAAAGCGTTATGAATAAACTAATATTACTACTAACAGCAATAGCCTTGTATATGTTCGGTTGCTTCATTGGTTTTATACTTTGGTATTGACATAAGATACAGTCGTGCTATAATATAGATATATACAAAGCACTATATCTTTTAAATAAGATGGTGAAAGAGGTTTACCACCTCTTAAGAGACGGTAAAACGCAAACACAGGCTTCTGATTTAGACAGCTTTAATATTGAGAACGGTTAATAACTCTATTGGTATTTACTTACCTTTATCGGCAGTCGTTGTTTGTTATTTAAAGTTCATTAAAGGAATAGAATAATTGTTTATTAAAGCGGAGATAACATTATCATATACAAAGTAGCCTATAGATGCCGAGGTAATGCGGTCCTCCGCTTTAGCAAACAATCAATCACACAACAGCTTATCTACCAAGATGTAGAAAAAGTAACGACTTCGTTAAGGCGTTGTCAGATAGCTCATTCAAAGAGAACAACTAAATAGTTGTAGAGAATACGTAACTTTATAATATGAATACAATAGACTTAAATCTTAAAGAGATAACAGGCTAATTTTTGCTGTTGTCTTTTTTGTTATATAAATACTAAGATTACATAAAAGAAATAGTTAATAACCAAAACTATGGCAAGACCACTAGGGAGTACAACTAGACCACAAATAAAAGACTTCATCGGCAAAGAAGATATTATTAAGCTGACTGAAAAGGCAATGAGTAAAGCGAAAGAAGGAGACGTTGTAATGCTTAAGTTTTTACTAGAGCAAGTTTATGGTAAAGCACCACAGAGTATGGATATTACAAGTGCAGGTAAATCACTAAATATAGGATTCGATGGATTATTTAAAGCTACACCCAAAACAGGGGGAAATAATAAAAAGTAAGAAAAGGTTTAAAGTGATAAGAGCTGGAAGAAGAGGAGGAAAGACAAGCTTAGAAGTTGAAGACATGACCTTTGATGCTGTTAGTGCTAAAGGAAGAAACATATTCTATGTAGCTCCAACTCAAACACAGGCTAGAAGTATTGTCTGGGAAGCTTTAAAGGCTAGACTCGGAGGAATCGGAGAAGCTAATGAAGGAAGACTAGAAATGAAAGTACCAACACAAGACGGAGGACACTCACTAATTAAAATAGCAGGTTGGGAGAACAGAGAGAACTTTCGAGGTATGAATGCTTACAAGATAGTATTTGATGAAGTTGATACAATGAGAGACTTCTTTATAGGTTGGCAAGAAATATTTAGACCAGCCTTAACAGACACTAGAGGAAAAGCAGTATGGATTGGAACACCAAAGAAAGAGAATCCTAACCTTAGAAGACTAGAAAAGATAGCTGAAACAGATACAGACTATGAGACCTTTCACTTTACGACATACGATAATCCTCATGTACCAACAGAAGAAGTAGACAAAGCTAAAGAAGAAACAGACTTTGACACCTTTCAGCAAGAATATCTAGCAGAGTATGTAGACAATCAAGGTGCTTTATTCCATTATGATAGCTTAGTAGATACCTTTAGCAATACAATAGTCAAAGAGAATCGTAAATATTTAATAGTTGATATAGCAGATGACGGAAGTGATAAGACTATATTCAGTTTTTGGGAAGGGCTAGAAGAATATAGAGTCGAAGAATTTGCAAGACTTAACACACAATCAATAGTAGAAAAGATTAGAGAGTATGCTAGGGAGGACAGAATCCCCTTCTCTAACATAGCAGTAGACGCTATTGGTGTAGGAGCAGGAGTAGCAAGTAGTTCCTTCCTTGACGGTATAGTAGGTTTTAAGAGTAGCTACGGAGCTATTAAGACCGATACAGATATAGTTAGACTGCCTAATGTAAGTACGCTTAAAGATGTTCCATTAGTAACAGACTATAAGAATCTTAGAAGTCAATGTGTATTTACTCTATCTCAGTTAGTAAACAACCATAAGATAGCCAGCAAGGTAGACGGAAAGCATAAAGAGCTTATCATTGAAGAACTAAGCAACTATCAAGATGCTAGTGTCGGAGATGGCAAGCGTATGCCTACTAAGAAAGAAGATATTAAAGTAGCTATAGGAAGAAGTCCAGACCATTCAGACACTTGGATTATGAGAATGTATTTCCAAGTTATGTCTAAGATGCTCCCAGAACAATCAGAGGAGAGAAGCAAAGTAGTATTAATGCAAAAACGAATAATGGAAACTAATCAACATAATTATAAAAACGAGAGTAACAAATAAAACTATGAAAACACTTTTAGGTATCGGTGGAGTAATCCTACTATTGCTAGCTGGGCTAATAGGATATAATTTAACACCAGCACAACCAGAACCTTTAGGAAGCGTACAACAGGGTAGCGAGTACAAATATCTTCAATTATCAGGAGCAGTAGCTACTTCTACAGCGATTAAAACAACTAGAGGAACATTAGGTTCAGTTATTATTACAGAAGACCAAGCTGGAGCAGTAGTTCTTTATGACGCTACAAGTACAGCAGCAGTAACAGACGGAACTTACTCAACTGCAATAGCTGACTTTCAAGCAGCAGAGCCAGAAGGAACATACACTTTCGATACTTCTTTTAATAATGGATTAGTGTTTGTATCTGCCGATGGCTTTTCATTCGCAGGAGATTGGACCATAACGTATAGATAGCTAATATTAGCAAATATATGTCTAAATGGAAAGATACATCCAATCATTGGTCTAAAACATCTAAACGTGCAGACGTGCTATCTAAAGTTGTTAAATGTTTGATTCCTGGTAGAAACAAACCACATACAGAAGAAACTAAAAAGAAGATAAGTGAAACGAAGAAGGGAGTATCTGTTTGGGGTGGCTCTAGAGAAACTCCTTGGATGGAAGGTAAAAATAATCCTAATTGGAAGGGTGGAATATCAGATAAAATATCTCATATAAGGAAAAGCAAAAAATATAAAGATTGGGCTAAGGCAGTATACAAAAGAGACTATTGGACTTGTCAAGGTTGTGGCAAAAAGTGTGGTAAAGATATAATAGCTCATCATTTAAAGGCATTCGCCGATTATGAAGATTTAAGATTTGACATAGACAATGGGATAACAGTTTGCAGGTCTTGCCACAAAAAGATACATAAAAATATAGGAATTGAAACAAGATTCAAAAGTAATTTATAAATAATATGGCAAAACAATTAACGGTTCAAGAACTTGTGAGGGAGAAAGAAAAGAACTTTACAAGTGGAACAGAAACAACAATATCTAAGTATGTTCAATTTGATTTATATGAGAATATAAACAGGATTGACGCTTATTTGAATAGCAAACACATATCAGGCTCAACTGATAGCAAGGGCAGAGAGAAGCCTTTTTTTAACATTGTTACAAGTGCAGTCAATATATGGTATAGAGCTACTGACATAGACAGAAAGAACATAATGTTTAGGGCTACCAAGAAGAAACAGAAAGTATTAGCTTTAATGGCTTCCGTATTACTAACTGATTGGATGAATAAAAATGCTTTTGGACAATTCTTAAATGAATGGGGTAGAACACTATCACGATACGGTTCAGCTATCTCTAAGTTTGTTGATAAGGGTGGAGAATTACATGCAGAAGTAATCCCCTGGAGTAGAATCATATGCGATACTGTGGACTTCGAGAACAACCCTAAGATTGAGAAACTATACTTTACACCATCTCAACTAAGAGCCAACAAGAACTATAACCAAGTATATGTAGAACAGATATTAGAAAAGAACGCAGGAGAAGCAAGAGAAACACCAGAAGGAGAAGCTAAGGACAATATGTATGATTATATACCTGTCTATGAAGTACATGGAGAATTACCTCTTTCTTACTTGACTGATAAGTTTGAAGATGAAGATGAATATGTGCAACAGATGAATGTAGTATGCTTTATTGAAAGCAAAGACCAAGACGGTAAGACTTACTATGAAGACTTTAGTTTATTTAAAGGACCAGAGAGCCAAGACCCTTACCAACTAGACCACTTAATAGCAGAAGACGGTAGAAGCCAATCTATAGGAGCTGTAGAACACTTATTTGACGCTCAATGGATAGTAAATGATAGTGCTAAGAAGATTAAAGACCAGTTAGAATTAGCAAGCAAGGTATTCTTCCAAACTTCAGATGGTAACTTTGTAGGTAAGAACGCATTAAGTAACATGGATAACGGAGATATTTTGATAACAGCTAAGAACGAACCACTTACACAGGTTAATAGCTCATCTCACGATATAACTAGCTTACAAGGCTTTCAGGGTCAATGGCAGGCTCTAGGTCGTGAAATTAACGGTATTAGTGAAGCTATGGCATCAGGAGAAGTTAAGGCAGGTGCTGCATGGAGACAAACACAAGCTTTATTAAATGAATCACACTCACTATTTGAGTTAATGACAGAGAATAAAGGATTAGCACTAGAGAATATGTTAAGGAAATATATCTTACCTAACTTTAAAAAGAAGCTTGATACAAGTGATGAAATATCTACTTTATTATCAGAACAACAAATAAATCAAATTGATAGCATATACTTGCCTAAAGAAGTTATTAAACGAGTAAACCAAAAGAAGATTAACACTATATTATCAGGACAGATATATGAGCCAGAACAAGAAGAACTAGACACTCAAGACGCTACTATGGGCTTAGAGAAGGAGCTAAAGGAAGATGGTAACCAACGATTTATTAAGCCAAGTGAAGTAGCAAGTAAGACTTGGAAAGAAATGTTAAAAGACTTTGAATTTGAAATAGAAATTGATATTACTGGCGAAAATAAAGATAAACAGGGTGCCTTAGCAACGCTAGGAACAGCCTTGCAAGTAATAGCAGGAATGGGAGGGCAACCAATGCCACCAGAAATGAAGTTAGTATTTAACAAGATTCTATCATTATCAGGAGAAATATCTCCTTTAGAAATAAATCAAGTACCAACACCACAGGCTCAACCAACTGCACAGCCACAAGTTCAACAACAACCTGTAGCTCCAGTTGCACAGCCTGCATAATAAATTAATAGTCGGTGGAAAAGCACCGTTTATAAACTTATGGAAGAACAAAATGCAAGGTATAATGAAGCAGAGTTAGCTCTTATAAGGGAAACCTTTAAAGATAACCTAGCTTTATTAAAGGCTATAAGAAAATCATTCTTACAGCTATCAATGACAGAGAAAGAGGAAATAGCTTTAAGGACAACTATCAAAGGTGAAGTCTTAGAACTTATTAAAAAATCATTCTTACCTGAAATAACAGGAGATGAACCTCTAAATCAAGTAGTAGACCTAATGATGACAATTGACGTAGTAAATAAGACACCACAAGAAGCTAAGGCTCACTTAGACAGTAGACACCTATTAATTGCTTACATGAAGCAACAGTTAGCAGAATTAGAGGGAAACAGAGTACAGGAAAGCGAGATGATACACTTCCTACCTTTATCAGAAAGTAACGAGAATCCACATGTAGAATTTGCTAACTTAGTAGCAAGAAACACTATAATCTTATTAGTAGAGAATCAGATTAGAGACTTAAACAGTCTGGCGAATAGAGAAGAACTAACAGACGAGGAGAAGAAGGAAGCAGCTAAATTGGATAGCACTAAATAATTAAATAATTGGTCAAGCTTTCAGACCTAAAATGAATTCTATGGAAAATATAAACGAGTCTGAGGAGACTTTAAATACTGAGGAAGAGGAAACTTCTACAAATGACGAGCAGCAAGAAGAACTAACAGATGATGAGTTAACTAGAACTCAAACACTTGCTGATAACCAAAAGATTAGAGCTGAAAAGGCTGAAAAGAAATTAAAAGCCTTAGAAGCTAAGGAAACTTCTAAAGAAG
>Ga0222628_1000157_pt1 | contig 34146 bp, 29 predicted proteins | sample AntAcemetageno95_FD_179860 | JGI IMG/M metagenome (GOLD analysis project Ga0222628, IMG submission 179860) | Saline water microbial communities from Ace Lake, Antarctica - #95 | ecosystem: Environmental > Aquatic > Non-marine Saline and Alkaline > Saline | place: Antarctica: Ace Lake | collected...
TTGCTAAAAACTCTCTAAATACTCCAATTACAACTAATGCAAATGTGAATCCTAGTCCCATTCCTAGACCGTCAATTGCACTGTCAACCACAGTGTTTTTAGAAGCAAATGCTTCTGCTCTACCGAGTATTAAACAGTTCACAACGATTAAAGGAAGAAATACTCCAAGTGCTAAAAATAAATCGAATGCATATGCTTCAGTTGCCATCTTAACAACTGTAACAAAAGTTGCGATGATAACGATATAAGCAGGTGTTCTAACATCATGTGGAATCCATTTTTTTACTGAAGCTACTACAATGTTACTCATTGTTAATACAAATACAACAAGTAATCCCATTCCTAAACTAGTTTCAAAAGTAGCTGTAACTGCAAGTGCAGGACACATTCCTAGTAGGAAAACAAAGATTGGATTTTCTTTTAAAAATCCTTTTAAGAAGTTAGCTTTTTTAGTCATCTTTATTCACCTCTACTTTCTATGTAATAAGATGTAGCACTCGTAACCACATCTACTACAGAAGTATAGGTATATGTTGCACCAGTTTTAGAATCAATTTGAATATCTTCTACATCTTGATTAGAGAAGTTCCCAATATATTTTGATGTAATTGTTTGAACAAAGGTTGGTGTGTTTGTTGTATTAGCAATAACAGCGTTTGATACAACACCATCAGTTGTAATACCCACAAGCACAGTCACTTCACCATAGTTGTTTTTAAGTGTTGCTTTATAAATATATCCTAAGATATTATCATTATTATCAAACATGATTAATTCTTCATCAAGACCATTTACATTTAGTAAAACTGGCTCACTTGCCGTTGTTATTTCTGTTTCCTCAATGTTAAATAAATCTTTATAGAATCCTTGTTCTCTTGCAATTTTGTTAGTTTTTATATCATCTTCAGTCCAATAATTTACACCATAAATTATTATTCCACTAAGTGCTCCAATAACTACAAGCACTAATGCTATCTTTAGTTTATCCAACATAACTAACACCTACTAACGTAATAGCGATTGTGACTAAAATCACAATCAAGAAAATAATTTTTTGTTTTCTTGTTATTTGTTGATTAGTCCATTTATAGTAATCAAATGTAGCAACAAACATATTCATGATTAGAATACTAAATACGACACCCTCAGGATAAGCACCAAATAATCTAATAAAGAATGTTAATACTCCAAGAGCAAATGCAAAGTATATCCTTCCGCCTTTTGTGATTGGAGAAGTTATTGGATCAGTTGCCATAAACACAGCACCAAATAACAATCCACCACTAAGAACATGGAATACTGGATACCAAATACCTAGACCTTGATAAATCGCAACTGAAGCTGCGAGCAATGCTACTGTTCCTATGTATACAAGCGGTATTCTAACTTCAAAACTAGTTCTGAGAGCTAAATACACTCCACCAAGTATAATCAATATTGCACTCATTTCACCAATACTTCCTGGAATTCCCATTCCAGTAAACAAGTTCATGAGTTTGAAGTTTTCTAACACTCCACTTCCAAATACATTGTCATTTAATACTCCAAGTGCAGTTGCACCCGCAACTGCATCGACATCATATGACATCATTGTTCCAAAACTTACTACGATAAACACTCTACCAAGTGCTGCTGGATTAAAGACATTTTGTCCAAGTCCTCCAAAGATTAATTTACCGAAGAATACACCAAATGATGCTCCAATAATAACAACAAACCAAGGAGTGTTATCAGGTAATGTTAATGCATAAATCAATCCACTTGTTACTACACTGTAATTATATAAAGTAAAACTTTTATTTTTAAATTTAAACTTCTCACCATCTACTTTATCTACTATTTGGTAATAAATATATTCCGTAGCAGCCATAGCTAAAATACTCAAGATAATTATTACAACTGCTGCCATTCCAAACTTATATATCGCAAAGATAGTAACAGGTAATAGTGCGATTGTAACATCACGCATCATGCGTGTTACACTCGCTTTTGGTCTTCTTAAATAAGGTGATGTTTTCCTTACTATTTTCGGTAATGTATTTTCCATAATATCACCCTAACTTGATCTTAGCTTTACGAACGTAGTCAGTAACATGAATTTTACTAGTACATACATATGTACATAATCCACATTCAATACATTTATAAGCTTCAAGACCTTTCATTGCGTCTTTGTCATTTCTTTTTACTGCGTTCATTATTTGAACTGGTTCGATGTGAACAGGGCAACTATAGACGCAACTTCCACATCTTACACAAGGTTCTTCTTTATATTCAACATTCTTAAATACTAAAACAGAAGTTGTTGTTTTTGATACAACAACGTCATCACTAACAACACTGGTACCCATCATAGGTCCACCCAAAACAACTACTACTTCTTTCTGTGTTTCATCATATCCGTCACTAATTTCAATTAGTTTCTTAACTGATGTCCCAACTCTTACTCTGATATTTTGAGGGAATTTAACAGCGTCCCCATTTACCGTAAAATGACGTTCATAAACAGGTAAATTATGTTTTATAGCGTTGTATATCCCGTAAGTAGTAGACACGTTGAATCCAACAACTCCATATTTTGTCGGTAACTCACCATGAGGAATTTCAATTCCTAGAGCCCATTTAAACATCTCAATTTCCCAACCTTGTGGATAATGGTTTCCAAGCATTGCTACTTCAACATTCATATCACTATATCTTGTTTTTAATTCCTGATTCAAGATTTGAGAAAGAGGTGTTTTCTTTGATTTAATTGCGATTAACCCTTTTTTAGCACCAAGTGCTTGCATAATATACTTTAATCCTTCAAGAATTTGTCCAGGATTTTGTAAAATCATACGGTAATCACTACTTAAATAAGGTTCACACTCAACTGCATTGACAACAACAGTATCAATTTTTTCTTTCGTTCCAAGTTTAATATACGTTGGGAATCCACTTCCTCCAAGACCCACTAAACCTTTGTCTTTAACAATCTCAACCATTTCTGCTTGTGTCAATTTTTTAATTAACGCATCTGGTCTATCTACTACACTTTCATGAAATGTATCATGAAAGTCATTTGTTATTTGAATAACATCAACTTTTCTGCCTGTACGATGGAATTTTCTACTTGCTTTACCTACTACTCCACTAACTGTAGAATGAACAGGTTGTTCAAAGAAACCACCATGACGCATCGCAATTACTTCACCAAGTTTTACTTTGTCTCCTTCTTTTACAAACAAATCATATGTTTTACAACGATTGTTTTGAAGATGAATGAAAACTTCTATTGGTGTTGTGAATTGTAATGTTGGCAAGGTTTTATCAAGTGCTTTATAATCTCTAACTTGTCTTGATCTCTTAATCATGTAATCACGTCCTCTTAATCTTTTAAAGAATCCTTAAATATTCTCGATTATAGCTAGTACTTCCCTTTTTATATACTCGTTTTTCTTCTTTGATAATTTACGACTAATATCTTTTACTGCAATATATATTTTTAATTTAGGTTCAGTCCCCGATGGTCTAAGTACAAACCAAGATCCATCGCTTAAAGTAAATTTAAGTACATTTGATTTACCCAAATCAATATCTTCTTCAATGTTGTTTTCATATTTTATGCTTTTTTGAAAATCTTCTATCTTAACAACTTTATTTCCGATAATTGTTTTAGGAGAATTATTTCTGAAGTAATCCATAATTTCTTTTATTCTGTTTTCTCCAGCTACTCCTTCTAGAGCTATGCTTGCTTGATCTTCAAAATAATAACCATATTCTTCATATAAGAATAACAAGTAATCATAAAGTGTACGTCCACCAAGTTTTCCAATGTTAGCAATTTCGCTAATTAGAAGTAATGCTTGAATACTATCTTTATCTCTAACAAAGTCTTTAATGACGTATCCATAGCTTTCTTCATATCCAAACATGAATTCATACTCTGTATCTTCTATTAATTTTGCTTGTTCACCAATAAACTTAAACCCAGTTAATGTGCTTTTTACTTCCATTCCAAAACTTCTAGCAATTACTGAACCAAGTTCACTTGTTACTATTGTGTTATAAACCATTCCTTTTTCAGGAAGTGTTCCTTGTTCTTTTCTTGTTCTTAGAATGTAATCAACAAATATTGCTCCAGTTTGATTACCAGTTAATAAGATATATTCACCATTATGCAAACAAGCAACACCAAGTCTATCAGCGTCAGGATCAGTTGCAATTAAGATGTCTGCATTATTTTCTTTTCCATATTTTATAGCATATTCAAATGCTTCTTTATTTTCAGGGTTAGGAGACTTTACCGTGCCAAAGAAAGGATCGGGTATCATCTGTTCTTTAACAGGAATTACCTTATATCCATTATTTCTTAAAGCTTTCACTCCGATATCTGCACTTGTTCCATGAAGTGGAGTAAAGACTATTTTAACTTCTTTTTCTAAATCATCTCTTAGTTGAACAGTGTCAACTTGTTTTAAGTATTCTTCATCTATTTCTTTGCCTATTATTTCAATTAAGCCTTTTTTAACGGCATCATTATATTCAACAAAGTCTATTGTAAACATGTCTTCTACAGAGTTAACATATTTAATCACTTCATCAGCAAGTCTAGGGACTAATTGACATCCGTTTTCATCATATAATTTATAACCGTTATACTTAGGAGGATTATGCGATGCTGTAACAACGATACCCCCAATTGCATTTAAATGACGAACTGCAAAGGATAACTCTGGAGTTGGTCTTAAACTTTCAAAAAGATATGCTTTAATACCAAAACTTGCTAAAACAGAAGCACTCTCTTTGGCAAATTCAACACTCTTATTTCTATTATCATGAGCAATTACTACGCCTCGTGATAATTCACCCATAAAATGCTGTGATAAGAATTTTCCAAATCCATAATTAGCTTTTCTGATCGTGTAAGTATTGATTCTATTTGTCCCAGCACCAATAACTCCACGCATACCACCAGTTCCAAATTCTAAATTACGATAAAATGCATCTTCTTTTTCAGATTCATTCATGTTTTGTAATTCATGAAGAAACTCACTATCCAAGTTCTTAAAATCTAACCATTTTTGATATTCTAGTTCATACATTAATCAACAACTCCTTTAGCTAAAAAATCCAATCCTATTATAATATAAAAAGACTATTATTACAACGCATAATAGTCTTTTATAGTTAGCAAAACCAATTAATTCAAATAAGTTCAATTGATTAAGTAACTATAATTTATCATTTAAAATTGCAACAGAGTCAATCGAAATCACTTTTAAATATTTATAACACGAATTACTAGTGTAGTATGATATAATATATCCATAAGATATAGGAGGGGTATTTATGACTGTATTATTGATTATTCCATTTTTAATAGCTTTAGGTTTCTTAGTAATTACTGTTGTAGTGATTGTAAATATTATTAATAATCCAAAAATTGATAGCAATAATAAATTGTTTTGGATAGTATTAATCCTTGTAACAAATATACTAGGGTTAATCATTTATTTAGTAGTTCAAGATAAGAATGTACTAAAATGAGCAATCAAAAAGAGAGTGCAAAAGAAATTGCGCTCTCTTTTTTAGATATTTACCTATGATTCAATCCGTCTGAACGGTGTTCAATTCCGAAAAAAATCAATAACACTTGGATTTTTAATCCATTATCCAATAAATATAGTATATTGGAGTTCCCAAATTAAAAAGATTTGAGATAACTCAAATCTTTTTATAGTTTTTATAAGAATTCTTCTCCAGGATTCCATCCACAAGGTACCATTTTACCTTCTACTTCGTTTTGGAATACTTCTAATGTTCTTAATACTTCATCAACGTTTCGACCGCCCTCACCATGATTAACGTGAGCTGCTTTCAACATACCATCAGGTGCAATAAAGAATGTACCTCTCCATGCGATACCTTTTTCATCGTCTAATATTCCGTAAGCTTCACTTACAACGTGGTTATTATCTGATGCATGAATGTGTTTAAGTCTTTCTAAGTCTTTTCTTTCTTGCCATGCAAGATGACTAAATACTGAATCCGTAGAACAAGCTATTAATACAGCATTTTTTTCTTCAAATTTAGCAGTTAGTGCATTAAATCTTTTTATTTCAGTTGGGCAAACAAAAGTAAAATCAAGTGGGTAAAAGTATAATACTACCCATTTACCTTGCTCTAATAATTCATCTAAGTTTACTTTGCCAAAACGGTCTAAATATTCACCGTCAGGCATAACTGCATCCATTTCGAATTTTGGAGCTGGTTTCCCTACTTTTGCTCCTGTAACATAAAAATCATTTTCATAAGTCATAAAAAACATTCCTCCTTAGTTTTTTTACTACTTAATTTTAGTATAATTTTATAATTTTTACAAATATAATGAATTATTATTTTTGTTTGATTATTCTATTAAATTTGGATTAGTTTCTTTATGCTCTTCATCTAACTGTAAGAACTTCTTATAGGTAAGATCTATTCCAATAGCCCCAAGTGGTCCGGTAATGATAATTGCAAGGACTGCAAGTGCTAAAATTAGTTCGCCAGATTCAACCCCAGCAGCAAGTGGTATCGCACCAATAGCCGCTTGAACTGTTGCTTTTGGTAAATAACTAATCCCTGTAAACAGTCTTTCTTTTTTGTTTAAGTTCGTTTTGATTAAACATAACTGAACACCAGTAAATCTAAAGATTAGTTCTATAGCAAGTAATGCTAATGCAAGTAACCCCGCATTTAATGCCACACTAATATCAACGGCTGCTCCAACTAGAACAAATAATACAAGTTCTGCAAATACCCAGACTTTATCAAATTTGTCTCGTAATCGTAACGCTCTTTCTTCACTTTGATTTAAGAAGGTAATCCCAATAACCATGACGCTTAATAAAGCACTCATCGGAACATATACATTAATCCATTCTTCAAATGCCAACACAAAGAAAGACGCAGCTAAAATAACCAATACTTTAATAGTATCTCTCACTTTAAATTTTGCAAAAAAGACACTTAATAAATATCCGATAATCATCCCAGCTATAATACCGGTAACAATGGCCACAGGAACCAAAAGAATTGATCCCAAACTAGTATTACCTGTTTTATACATTGCTAAGAATGAAGTAAATAAAACAATAACATAAATATCGTCAACACTAGCACCCGCCATTACTAAATGGGGGATGCGTTTTTTATATCCGTATTTTTCACTCATTAATTTAATCATTTTAGGAACAACAACTGCCGGACTAACAGCAGACAACACGCTACCTAAAATTGCAGCCTCTAAATAGCTTATTCCAAATAACATTGGTGCAAATATAACAACTGCAATTATCTCTAAAGTTGCTGGTATAAAAGACATTAATATTGCAGGTCTCCCAATCTGTTTCAAATCACTAACATCTAGACTTAATCCAGCTCTTAATAATATAACGACTAATGCAATTGTTCGTAATTCAGTAGATACATTTAGTATCTCAACACTAATAAGATTAAAGACAAAAGGGCCAAGTAAAATCCCTGTTACAATCATCCCTACAAATCTTGGTAATTTCACTTTCCCAAAGATTTCTCCTAATACTAATCCAATTGTGAATATTAACCCTAAACTTAGTAACATGAAATTCCCTCCTAAATTAATAAAAGCTGATGGCTACGTCAAAAAAGAACGTAGAAGTCATCAGCTTTAATAGCGGTTTTAGTAAAAATACTAAGGGAGAACATCATTCCCTAAAAATAATTATACCTTATTGTATAAATTATGCAACGTTTTATTTTTCCTTAAGCAACCTCTTTTGTTATCTTTTTACAATGCCATACTGAAATATATTCAAACATTTTTCAAATATTGGGAATATGCCAAAACGACCGTTCAAGGTATACAGTGTGAAATTATTAAAGCGAGACCCTTTATTAGATAATTAAAAAGAATTGGAAATGCGTTAAGCATTCACTAATTCTTTTTTTGTTTTAAATAATTTGTATTCTTTTTCTAATTTCATAACAATATATGGTACAAACAAAACAATATAGACTAGTAAGTTTGGCATTTCAGCGACTAGCATTAGATGAATAAATATTAAGATGTATGATAAGTATGCCCATCTTTGTAGTTTCTTCCATCCTTTAAAAGTGAATTTCTTTCTAAATACCATAAATGATGTAACAAATAAAGGAACCATTATAGCATAGGCAATTATCCCAAGCCATGTTTCTACTTTAGTTATATCACTTAAAAACTCAATAAAATACTTTGTTGCATGAGGAGTTAAGAAAATGAATCCTATTATTGAATACTCTCTTCTTATCGAAGATAGTTTAATACTTAGGTTTGATTTTTTCTTTAGTGCTCCTGTAAACATTACAATGTAAAAAAAGCTAAGTCCTAAATAGCCTTGAACGAAGGGTTCCATTATTTTTACTTTGCTTGATAAAAAGAAAGTAATTATGCTGATTAACGATACAACAATATAGATTTTTACATTATGTTTCCTAATAAGTTTTCCTTGGTAGATTGCGAGCAATGTTAATGCAATTACAAATGGGATTACAATCATGTATTACATCTCCTGTCTATTTTTTTACTCCATGTTCGATAATACTAATTCTTCTATCAAACAATGCAATAACTTCTTTTTTATTCAAATTCTCTGTTTCTGATTTAAAGTAAGTATCTATCATTATAAGGAATGTCATCTCAAGTAAGTCGAGTATCTCATCTTCCTTGATAGCGTATAAGTTTAAGTCGAAAATTTTCTCAAAGTTAAATTTTTCATCTTCGACAAATGATTTGTATAATGGATTAAATAACATTGACTTCAATGATTCCTTTTTGCCAAATTGGATATGGCGAACGTAATTTCTAAAAAGCGAGTATTTATTTGTGTCCTTAAAGGCATCAAAATCATATGTAAAAAGGCTTTTAATAAATACAAAGTAATCTCCATTTGCTTCCTTGAACAGATTTTTAGCGTATGTCAGCCTATCTTCTTTTACTTGCATAACGATGTAATCAAAGAGTTCATCAAGATCATCAAAATAGGTATAGAAAGATCCTCTTGAAATGTCTGCTTTTTTGATTATTGAATTAACACTAACTTCCTCAAAAGACTTGCTAGTAAATTCTTCAATTGCAATATCAATTATTCTTTTTTGCTTATCTTTGGATATATTAAAAAATGTTGATTTAGGCATAGTATACCTCCTTTTAGTATTTATATGGAATTTAGAGAACTGCTTAGCAAACTAGGCAGTTCTCAAAAAACTTACTAGTTCTTTTTCTTTAATTTAATTGAAAATAATAATGGTAATAATGTAAGTGTGATTATTACACTCACCGTCATTGATACCCACATAAGAACAGATATATTGAAATGTATTGTAAGTGGTGAAATCATTAAGATACTTAGTCCTAAAGAAATACCAAGCGCATTAGTAATAATTGGTCTTGATGTGTATTTATAAGCATGATCAATTGCTTCTTTATTTGTTAAACCTTCTTTTAAATAGTGTTTATAGATACTACTGAAATGTACAGCATAGTCTATTCCTACTCCGATTGTTATACTAAAGATAATTAGGGTCGTTATATTTAATGGGATTCCACTAATTCCTAAGAACCCGTATAAAGCAATAACTGTTATAACAATTGGTAATATACTATAAAATGCTATTTTAATACTTTTTAATGTAACTACTAACATAAGGAACACAGCAGATAATGCTATTGCAATACTAATAACTTGTTGATCACTGATGTTAACATTTAAATCTTTCATTAAATACTGTACTCCTGTTACACTTACACTTCCACTATATGTATCTACATCGTCTTCTATTGCAATTAATGTGTCATTGTCTAAATCTTTTGGGAATACTAACAGTCTTACTGTAGTATCTGTAACACTAATTAAACTATGTATTACACTATTCTCATCTTGTGCTATATTTGTATAAAGCATTCCTAGTGTTGGATCATTTGGAATAGCTCCAGTTCCCATTGCTTGGTAAGCAATATTTAATAAAGCATAAGGATTTACAACTTTGTTTACTTCATCTAATTCCATTAGATTTGCAGTATACTCATTAATATCATTCATAGCATCAATTGTTAATGGAGAACCATCTAATTCAACTGTAACAAAGATTGGGATAGCTCCACCATTTACTTCATTTATTTTTTCAGCATTTTTAGTAACAATAGTTGAATCTTTATAGATCATCAACATATTAAATTCGTTATTTATTTTTCCAAATGTAAATAATGAAACAACAATGATAACTAACACTAGTACTGCTGATGGGATGCCCCATAACTTTCTTAAATATATTGAAATATCAAATTTTGAATTTTCTTTTGTTTTAACTTTATATTTTCCTTTACCCACCATAACTAATGGTAATACATACCATGTAGCTACTCCAGCAAGTAAAATACCAACTGCTGAAAATATAGCTAGATCATTAATACTACTTGTATTCATTGATAATAATGATAAGAATCCAACCATTGATGTAAGAGTTGTTACTGTCATTGGAACTCCAACAAGTTTTAGTGTTCCACTAACAGAGTCAATATTGTTTTTATCTTCTTTTTTATTATCTAAGAAATGGGATACGAAATGAAGCCCATATGCACTTCCGATAACAATAATGAAAATAGGAACAATAGCAGTTAAGATTGATACTTCATTTCCAATCCATCCAATAATACCAAATGTCCATAACGATGCGACACCTGCAGGTAACACACTAAGTAAAGTTGGTTTAATTGATCCCATTTGCAAAAAGAATACTAACAGAATAACTAAAAGTGATAATGGTGGTAACAATCTTAAAATATCAACAATATAATCGCCAACTTTTAGTTGATTATAAATATCTCCAGAAATATATGATGCATATGTTGCGTCATCTAATATTCCTTCTATTGTAGCAATATTATCCTGATTAAAATCCTCAGAAATAAAAACTGTAAATGTTGAATAATAAACATCATCTTGAAGTTTTAATGGTGCAAATTCTCCAAAATTACTATAAAACATTTCTATTTGAGCTGCGGAAAGCCCCTCTATCGGAACAGTCATTCCGTTCATTTGGAAAGTTGCTGGTGCAACTCCTTGCACATAAGTAACATTTTCCATTACTTCAAGTGCTTCTTGAATACTTCTTAATTCAGTAACATCATCATCAGTAAAATCATTATGTTCTACTAATACTATAATTTGGCTTAATTCACCAAAAACTTCTTCTACTTCATTCATTCTATCCTCATAAATAGATTCATCTGGTGAGAAGATAGAAAAATCTGTGTTCAATTCTATTCTAGTGATCCCTATAATAGCGACTAAGTTTAGTAATAGAAACAATGCAATCAATATTTTTTTCTGTTTGATAATAAAATCTGTATACTTTTTCATAATAATCCTCCTCGTATAAATATGTTTAATTTTGACTATCAATTATAACTTCCAAGCAAAAAAAAAGCAAGAAAAAATCATCAAACTGACACCCTGTCACCAATTATAACTGACAGGGTGTCATTATGTCAAGCAAAAAGAAAAAGATTGCATATTTAGCAATCTTTTTATTGTCTTAAAGCTCCTTAACAACCTCTTTTATCCATGAAGCAAGTTTTTTACTAGCCAAATTCGCTACCTTTACAACATTCTCGTGTGAATGTTTCATTTTTTGTATTCCTGTTGCCATATTAGTTATTGTTGCGAAGGCTAAAGTTTTAATCCCAAGATAATTACTAACAATGGTTTCAGGGACTGTTGACATTCCAACTGCATCACTTCCAAATGATTTTATCATTTTCACTTCTGCTTTTGTTTCATAGTATGGCCCCATAAATGATGCATATACACCCTCAACATATTCAATGTTAAGTTTGTTTGCTGTTTCAATTGCAATATTTCTTAGTGCAATTGAATATGGTTCAGTCATATCTGGAAATCTTGTTCCAAATCTTTCATCATTTTCTCCAATTAAGGGATTTGTTGGCATAAAATTAATAAAATCATTTACAACCATAATGCTCCCAGGTTTAACTTTGTCTTTATTAATACCACCACATGAATTAGTTAGAATTAAGTTCTCTATTCCTAGTAACTTAAACACGTAAATAGGAAAAGTGATTTCCTTCATTGAATACCCTTCATAATAATGAAATCTTCCACTCATTATCAAGACTTCTTTTCCATCTAATTTCCCATAAACTAATTTTGAAGTATGTCCTTTAACAGTACTAACCATAAAATTAGGGATATCTTCATATAACATCTCAATCTTATCTGATAACTCAGCTATAATACTTGTTAGTCCACTTCCAAGTATTATAGCTGTTTTTGGGTTTCCTTTATATTTTGATTCAATATATTTCTTTGCATCTAGCGCTTTATTATACATATCTTCACCTCTTTTATAGTATATCAAAAAAAGCACCTCAAGAGAAGTGCTTTTCATTTACATGTGAATAATTATTTAACAAATTTCTTACTGAGTGACTCAATTAGATGAGATATTCTCTTGTAGACCAAGAATGTTACAAAGTAAACTAAGGCAGATAACAAGATATTGAATGGTATTATAGCAAATAAAAGATACTTACTCATATAGTTTTCTGCAGTCACTCCAGGAATAACAGATAGCATACCAAGAAGTGGTTCAATTGCGCCATTAAAATAGAATTCAATATAAAAATCAAGAACAAATAACCAGTTTGCCATTACTGCTACAAAGACCCAGGCAAGCATCCCAAATATCATAGCTATGATTGCGCCTTTTTTAGTTTTTAACTTCATGTAAATTATTGATGATGTAAGGACAGTAGACAATCCGATAATCATGTCGATCATCTCACCAACTCCAGCTGTACTTGTGCTTAGAAGTTTTAGCAATGTTCTAAAAACTACAATTGTTCCCCCAGCGATTGGGCCAAGTGCAAATCCACCAATAATTGCGGGTAAGTTCGAAAATTGTATATCTAGAAAACTAGGGAAAATAAATGGTAATGGAAACCTAAGGTAATACAGTAAATAAGCTAATGCAGTTAAATTTGCTACGATGGTAATTTGTAAAATTCGATTGTTTTTCATTATTATTCCTCCTTATGAAATAAAAAAACTAACGAATTTAATCATCGTTAGGCAGCAATTCAAAAAGGATATAAAAATATCTTCTTTCATCTAGACTATACTATCGGTATAGGAGTTACACCTATTCATGCGTCATATGACGCTCGCGGACTTTACCGCCGGTCGGGAATTTCACCCTGCCCTGAAGATTAATTCAATTATATTATAGTTTAGTTTTAAAAGTAAGTCAAACAATAACAAAAAAAAGTGCCTAAGCACTTTTTCATTATTTCATTGGTTTAATATCCCAAATTTCTTTTGCATATTGGGAAATGGTTCTATCGCTTGAAAAGTATCCACTTTTTCCAATATTAATAATACAAGATTCATTCCATTTTGCTTGATCTTTATAGTAATCATTAGCTCTATCATGAGCTAACATATAACCATTAAAATCTTCTAAAACATAGTATTTATCTTGTAAAAGTAATTTTTCTCTTATCTCTAAAAATTCAGAATCATCTACTTCTTTAAAGAATCCATTAGTTAATTGATCAATCACTAGTTTTAAGTCATTATTATTTTCATAGATTGCTCTTGGATTATAATTATTCTCATTGGTCTTTTTATTAACTTCATCACTTGTTAATCCAAAGATAAAGATGTTTTCTTCACCAACTAATTCAGCTATCTCAACGTTAGCTCCGTCCATAGTACCAAGGGTAAGACCACCATTCATCATAAACTTCATATTCCCAGTTCCACTTGCTTCTTTTGAAGCAGTTGAAATTTGTTCTGAGATATCACATGCAGGCATAATTAATTCTGCATAAGTTACATTGTAATTTTCAACAAATACAACTTTAAGTAAATGCGATGTATCTTCATCATTATTTACAATAGAAGCTATTGAGTTTATCAACTTAATTATTAATTTAGCATAGTAGTATCCTGATGCGGCTTTTGCTCCAAAGATAAAACTATGAGGATGATAATTCGCCTTGTAGTCTTTATCGTTTTTAAGTTTATTATAAACATGCATTATGTGAAGTGCATTCATTAATTGACGTTTATACTCATGCATTCTTTTTACCTGAATATCAAATATTGAATTAGGGTCAAGTTGGATACCTTGTTCATTAAATATTCTTTGTGCTAAAGCTGTTTTTTTCTGAAGTTTCATGTCTTTTATTAGCTTTTGATACTTTTTAGTTTTAGCTTTTGGAAGTAAATTTTCTAACTCATTAGGATTAGTTTCCCAATTATCAGATACTAAATTTATGATTTCTGATAACTTTGGATTTGAATGGAGTAACCATCTACGATGTGTTATACCATTTGTTTTATTGTTGAATTTAGCAGGATAAAGGGTATTAAAATCTTTCATTTCAATATTCTTTAAGATTCTAGTATGAAGAGCAGCTACACCATTAACACTAAATGCTCCTACTATTGCAAGATGTGCCATTCTTATCTTGTCATAAGCAATAATTGCTAGTGAATTTATTTTATCTTGGCTGTAATCTTTTTCCATTAACATAGCGCAAAAACGACTGTTGATTTCTTCAATTATTTGGTAAATCCTTGGAAGCACTGGTTTGAATATGTCAACATGCCATTTTTCTAATGCTTCTGCTAAAATAGTGTGATTGGTATATGCACAAGATTTATTTGTTATAGCCCAAGCTTCATCCCATGGTAACTTATAATCATCAACAAGCAATCTCATTAATTCTGGAATTACCAAAGATGGATGAGTATCATTTATTTGAAAGACTAATTTATCTGGTAAATTAGTAAATGTAGAATATCTTTTATAATGTTTTTCTAGGATACTTCTAACTCCTGCTGCACTAAAAAAGTACTGTTGTTTAAGTCTAAGTATTTTTCCTTCTCTAGTTGCATCATCAGGATATAAGAACCCACTAATATTTCTAATTGAAGAATCATATTCAAAGGCATCAGTATTTTCTGGGTATGTGTCTGTAGGTTCTGCATTCCATAATCTTAAACTAGTGACAACACCATTTTTATTTCCAACAATAGGAACATCATAAGGAACAGCACTAATTATTTCATTTGGATAATATACTGCTTCAGAGTTTTCAAAAACGACATGTCCTCCAAAAGGAATGTCTAAACTTTCTTCGTCTCTTCTTACTTCCCAAACATAACCATCTTTTAACCAATCATCAGGTTTTTCCACTTGATATCCATCTTCGATTTTTTGTTCAAAAAGTCCATATCTGTATCTTATTCCATTTCCAAATCCAGGCAATGCCATTGATGCTATTGAATCTAGAAAACAAGCTGCAAGTCTACCAAGACCACCATTCCCTAGTCCTGCATCTGCTTCATAGTTTTCAACTTCGTTGAGATCAATATTTTCTAGATTAAGTCCTTTTTCAACTACATCTCTTAACCCTAAATTCATTATATTGTTAGTAATTAAGCGACCCATTAAAAATTCCATTGAAAAGTAATGAACTTCTTTCACACTGTTTTCGCTTAAATAAGTATTTGTTTTAAGCCAATCAGCTGAAATAACTTCACTAACCATTTCTCCAAGAACATTGTATTTTTGTCTAATGCTTGCATCTTCTATATCAAGTATGTATCTCTCTATTATTCTATTTTTAAATTCTTTAATAAAGGTGTGTTCATTGATGAAATATTCGTTCATTTTACTTCACTCCTGTCATTTACATTATAGCAAATGATTTTTCTTATTCACTATATTAAGTACTGAAACCGTTACCTTATTTAGTTTTTAACTATTACTTTATAGAACTCTTTATACTTGAGAGTTGATTTAGTTAAACTATTGTCTGTTTTCATAGCTCTTGATATTAATTTACTCCAATCATTCTTATTTGTGTTAAATAATTCATTTGCATATTGAATTGTACGAAGCATCTCATTAGCATCATAATTATTAAAAACAAATCCATTTCCTTTTTTAGTAATTGGATCATGCTTAAAGACGGTATCATTTAATCCTCCAGTTCTTCTTACTAGAGGAAGTGTCCCATATTTTAGTGCTATCATTTGACCGAGTCCACATGGTTCAAATCTTGAAGGCATTAAGAAAATATCTGCACCAGAGTAAATATAGTTAGGATTAGTAGCGTCATAACCAATATTTAGTTTTATTTGAGATGGATTTCTTTCTTCAAGTTTTTTAAGTTCGTCAATGTATTTCTCATCTCCTGCGCCAAGTAAAACAAACTGAATGTTTTTGTTTTGTAATAATTCATCAAATGAATTCAATATTAAATCAAATCCTTTTTGTTCAACAATTCTAGTGACCATTCCAATTACAAACTTAGAGGCATCTACTTCAAGTCCCATTATCTCTTGTAAGTATAACTTATTTTCAAGCTTTGCTTCAATATTATCAATCGAATAATTAGCTTTGATTACTTTATCACTCATTGGATTAAATACACTTGAGATTCCATTTAATATCCCATAAAATTCTCCCTCTCTATTTAATAGAGCATAAGTTAAATTCTTTCCATAATACTCGTACTTAAGTTCTTCTTTATATGTTGGTGACACTGTCGATAATTTCGAAGCTGTGTTAATTCCTATCTCAAGAAAATTAATTATATCTTCTTTAAAGATAAAATCCTTGATGCTTAGTTTTTTGATTATTTCGTTTTTACCAATACCCTGGTAATCAATATTATGTATTGTGAGTAAGGTTTTAAGACCTTTATGTTTTGAGTTATCAATAAGAATTGGGATTAAGGCTGTATGCCAGTCATGAACATGAACCAAATCAAATTTTTCAAGATCATCTAATAATTCTACAACTACTTTATTGAAAAACGCAAAACGATCTGTATCGTTTTCATATCCATAAACATTTTCAGTATCAAAGAAGTCAAAACTATTCACAAAATAATATTCAACTTTTTTATATCGATAACTGAATATTCTAACGGTATATTTTTCTTCTCCATAGTAGATAGTTTTATTAAATTCTGTTTTAAAACTCTCAAAAAAAGTATCTCTTATCTTATTATATAAAGGAAGAATAACAGTTACTTCTACTCCTTGTCTAACAAGGTTTCTAGATAAGGACCCTATTACATCAGCCAATCCTCCAGTTTTAATAAATGGATAAGATTCACTTGCCACTAAAAGGACTTTTAAGTTATCAAAGCTAGTCACTATTTGTTCTTTTTGCGAAACAAATGGACTTGTTAATACTCCTTCAATACTAGTATTCTTTTTTACTATTGTTTGCTTATCTAAAATAGCATAATTTATTGAAGAATCTTCTTCAATAACACTATTACTCATTATAAAACTATTTTGAATAATTGCGCCTTTTTCAACTATTACATCTCTACCTATTACGCTATTAATGACAGTTCCATTTATAGTGGAACCACTTGAAATCATCGAGTTTTCAATTGTTGCATGTTTTAAGTATTTTGCTGGGGGAGCAGTTTTTTCTTTTGAAAAAATTGGTCTTTGAACAGTGAAAATACTTTTACCAATATCAAATCTAAGCATATCTAGATTTGATTTAAGATAGTTGAATGTGTCTGTTATTGTTCTTGTATATCCTTTATGTTTATATATTTCAACTTTCAAGTTAGGAGATTTTTCAACGAGTTCTATCATTGTTTTATATGCTTGGGTAGCATATGTATTAATATAATCAACAAGTAGTTTCTTTGAAATAATGAAAGTTTTTAGTCGGATATTTTGATACATAATTTCAGTAATGTCTGCACCATTTTCAATATGCTCATTCAAACAATCTTGAAAATCAATATTCCAAACTAGATTTGCTGATGTAATGACTGCATAATCTTGCGTTGAACGTTTGAAAAACTCGATATGTTCGTGCATTCTTTGGAATGTTATCATTTCAGAAGGTGATATATATAAGTTTTTAGGTGGAAGAATGAATAATCCATCTCTTCTTCTATCTAAATCCCATCTTTTTCCACTACCAATATGATCTTGCAAAGAACGATAATTTCCATATGGAAAAATCGCTACATTTGTAATACTTGAATTTCTTACATTAGATAAAGTGAAGTCAATTAATCTGTATTTTCCTGCGAAAGGAAGTGCTCCTGGCATTCTATGAAGTGTTAGTTGTTCTAAGTTATCTTTAAATGTTGCGTCTACAACAGCAAATAATTTACTATTCATGATCATCACCAAACTTCCATAAGAACTCATTATCAACTACTGTAACTTGATCAAAGACTAAAGAAGTATCTGATAACACTATTGAGTCTTTAGTGATTATTGCATTTTCAATAGTGCAGTTTGTTCCAATCCTAACATTAGGATGTATGATCGAATTTTTAATTACTGACCCTCTATTTACCAATATTCCAGAACTTAAAATAGAATGAATTATCTCTCCATAAATTAAACATCCATCACTAATAAAGGAATCAATTATCTGATCACTACTTACGATGTGATGTGGAGGTAGATTGCGTGATTTAGCCAGTAATGGAAAATTATCGTAATCTCTAATTTTTAGGAAATGAGGATTATCTATTAAGTCCATATTAGCTTCATATAAGCTTTCAATGGTCCCGACGTCTTTAAAATATCCGCTAAAATTATATGCACAAACATTCAATTTCTTTTTTAAAGCAAGAGGGATAATATCCTGCCCAAAATCAAATAGTTGATCAGTTTTATCATTAAGTAAACTCTTTAAGACACTAGTATTAAAAACATATATTCCCATTGAACCTAAATCAGACTTTGGATTTTCTGGTTTTTCTTCAAACGATGTAATTTTATTAGATTCATCTGTTTCAAGTATTCCAAAACGAGATGGATTACCAGTCACTTTAAAAGCAGCAACAGTAACCTCAGATTTAGTATCTTTGTGTTGTTTGATCATTAGATTGTAATCCATTTTATAGACATGATCTCCTGGTAAAATTAAGACGTATTCTGGATTATACTGATCTATAAACTTGAAATGTTGTTTAATAGCATGTGCTGTTCCTTTTTGCCATTGTTCTCCTTCCATTGAAGTGTAGGGAGTTAAGAATGAAATACCCCCATCATTAACATCTAAATCCCATGTACTACCGTGTTCAACGTAACTTGTTAGTTCATATGGTTCATATTGAGTAACTAGTCCTATTGTTGTTATTCCGGAATTAGAAAGGTTACTTAAAACAAAATCAATTAAACGGTATTTACCACCAAAATTAATCGCAGGTTTTGCGGTTGTTTTCGTTATTGCATGGAGTCTTTTTCCTCTTCCTCCAACTAGTACCATTGCTATGATATTCTTTTTCATTTACTCACCACATTTCAAAATAGTGACTGATAAAGGACTCAGTATTATGTTTAATGACTGATTTCTATTATTACATTCTATTTCCTGTGTGAATAACTCTCCACCATTATATACATTTGATCCGCCATACTCTAGTTTATCACTATTAATCACTTCATAGTATTTTCCTTTTTTTGGAACTCCTAATCTAAAATTATTGTGAACCATTGGAGTTAAATTTAAAATAACTATCACTGCATCTTCTTTGTTTTTTGCGTATCTAATAAATGTGAAGATAGAGTAGTCTTTATTTCCTGAATCAATCCATTCAAATCCTTCTGGTTTATGGTCTAACTCATATAATGCTTTTTCAGACTTAACAACTAGATTCATCTCTTTTACAAATCTTTGAGCTGAACTATGCATTGGATAATTTAAAAGATGCCAATCTAGTTCTTCGTGATCTTTCCATTCATGCATTTGAGCAAACTCAGAGCCCATAAACAACAATGTTTTACCTGGATGAGTAAAGAATAACCCCATTAAAGCTCGATAATTGGCAAATTTTTGCCAATAATCTCCTGGCATTTTATCAACCAGTGAATGTTTACCATGTACTACTTCATCATGTGATAACGGTAAAACATAGTTTTCAGTAAAGGCATAAGATAATCCAAATGTTATATCGTCATGATGATATTTTCGATATATACTATCTTTTTCAAAATATTCTAACGTATCATTCATCCAGCCCATGTTCCACTTAAAATTAAATCCAAGTCCACCATGTTCAATAGGATGAGTAACTTTTGGGAACGCTGTTGAATCTTCAGCAATTAATAGCGCATTACTACATTCACTAAATACTCTTGTACTTAGTCTTCTTAAAAAGTCTACTGCTCCCTCGTTTTGTCCTTTTGAACTATCTCCTAGGAAATAGATAATATTAGATACTGCGTCAATTCTGAATCCATCAATATGGAAGTATTTCATCCAATAGATGGCATTAGAAATTAAGAAGCTTTGAACTTCTCCTTTTCCTAAATCTAGATTAGCTGTACCCCAAACTATATTTTCTCTTTTCCATTCTTCTTTATATTCATATAATGGTTCCCCATCAAACATATATAACCCATGAGCATCTTTACAAATATGTCCTGGCACCCAGTCCAATATTACTTTAATGTTATTTTGATGACATTTGTCAACAAAATACATTAAATCTTTAGGAACTCCAAAACGTGATGTTGCGCTATAATAGCCAGTTCCTTGGTATCCCCAAGATTGATCAAGTGGATGTTCTATGATTGGCATTAACTCTATGTGAGTAAACCCATTTTCTAATATATAAGGTATTAATAAGTCTACCATTTCGTTATACTTATTAAACCTTCCATCTGGTTTTTTCATCCAGCTACCAACGTGAACTTCATATGTTGACATTTGTGATTCATATGGTGATTCTTTATCTCGGTTTTTCATGTATTTTGAATCTTTCCAAGCATATCCATCTAAATCATATATTTTTGACATTGTTTCAGGTCGTTCACTTGAAAAGAAGGCATAAGGATCACTTTTATAAAGTGTTCTACCATCAAATGTCTTAATTTCATATTTATACATGTTCCATTCATTTGCACTTTCTACAAAGATACTCCAAATGCCTGTCTCATCAACTTTTGATAAATTATGAACCCATGCTTGATAATCATTAAATTCACCAAGTAAGCTTACTTCTTTGGCATGTGGTGCCCACACAGTGAAGCGTGTACCAAGTATTTTACCTAAAGTGTCTTTTTCTAGATGCGCACCAAAAATACGGTAAGCGTCATAGAGCTTCCCTTGGTTGAAAAAATAGAGATCGTCTTTAGTCATTACCTTCATAAAAGTTTCCTTCTTTCACATATGATTTTATCGTATCATAATCGAATCCTTTACTTAAAAGTGCTTTTATGATTTTTGATTTTTCCTCGTACTTGTTTAAATCATATCTCTTAGTAAGTTTATTCAGTTCTTTTTTAAGCAAGGGGATATCATCAACCATCTCTTTAATCTCTTCTGCATTAGATAACAATGAAGATTCAATTATATTAAGAGAAAATCCTTTTGTGACTAGTTTTTGTTTCAATGATAAATATGCTTTTTTATATGGTTTCTTAATCTTATACTTTATTTGATTTTTGATGATATCGTTTATTTTATCATATTGCATATCATCACTATATTGTATTAGATGTTGGTCTATGATGTCAAAGTGTATCCCTTTACTTATTAATTTTTGTTTGATGTTTCTTGGTCCAATTAAATCATAATCTATTTTCTCTTTTATGAATGTTTCTGTATAAAAATTATCATTTAAATATTTTTTTTCTTTTAATTCCTTGATAACTTTATTTATTACTTCTTCATCAGCTACTTCTTTTTTAAGTCTTTTCTTTACTTCACTGATTGTACGCATTTTATAATCGATAAAAATGAGTGCTTTTTCAAATAGAATGTCTTCAATCTTAACGTTAGTGATTGTTTTATATTCGTATCTTGAAAGTTCTCTTGGAGTAAGTAAATTGTATTTAATTATTAGGTTCTCTGATACTATATGTTTTTCTTCTTCATTGTTATTATTTATTATTAATATATAGCGATTACCTTTTGTTTTAGTGATTACTTCTAAATTAATCATTCAGGAGATATGTGATTGCTGCTTCTAATTGTGAATCATTTAAGAGGTCATCTTGAAATACATCAAGTGCCTCATTTATTACTAATAAGGTTTCGCTATCCATATTACCTGTTGCTGTTAGGGTGTTATCATTTTGGATATCTAAGATTGCATCTCTTGTGAATGCATCAAAGTAACCATCAGTTCTAACTGTATATCCCATTATATTAAGGACTAGTTGAACATTTGCTACTCGAAGATCAACTGTATCAAATAATATTTCTTCATTTTCATCTAATAAGAATACTTTATATGCTTTTTCAATAAGCGCTTGTTCTACTACGATATCTGGTATCACTCCATCAGTTCCACCATCATAATGAACCCAGTTACCATCGCTAGTAAACCATTTACCGATTGTAATATGTAATTTATCTCCAATCGTTGCAGTTATTGCTGCATCAGTTTGCATTGTTCCTTTTCCGTAAGTTGTAACTCCGACAACTGTGAAATTACCTTGTTCTTGCATAGCACTAGCAAATACTTCACTTGCTGATGCACTATTTTCATTAACAATAGTTACGATTGGATAAAGTCTTGGTTCCTCTCTGTTAGACACATAATCATCTCTAATTAATTCACCATTACTGAAATATTCAGTTGAAAACATTGGACTACCATCATCAATTAAGAACTGGTTAAGCATATTCAAAACTGTTCCTAAATGTCCTCCACCATTATTTCTTAAATCGACTATTAATCCGGTAATTCCTGCAGTTTCTAAATCAGCTAAAGCATTAACAAATAGATTAACTGTAGCGTCTCCAAATGTTGTTACTTTTATATATCCTATTAATTCTTCATCTCTCATAAATGAATCATAAATTACTGTAGCGCTCTCAATAACTGCTCTTGTCATTGTTAGATTAATCATGTCTAAAACACCAGTTCTAACAATACCAATAGTTACCTCAGTTCCTTCTTCTCCGATAATCTTCCCTACTGTTTCATAAAATGGAAGTTCTAAGATGCTTTCACCATCCACCATAGCAATGATATCATTAACTCTAATACCAGCTATGTCAGCCGGACCGTCTTCTGTAACACCTTCAACTACTATCAACTTATCTAAAAATCTGACTGTAACTCCAATACCAACATATGATTCTCCAAAGCTTTGTTGGTAATTCTCTAATTCTTCCAGATCGTAATATGAAGTAAAGGGATCATCAAGTGATGCTATCATTCCATCTAATGCCCCTTGAAGCAACTCTGCTTCTGTTGGTTGAGAGAAATGGTTTTCCATTAAATGGTCCATTACCTCTAAAAAGACTTCATCGTTTATTTCAGTTGTCCCCGATGGAACATTATCCACTATTTTATTATAATAAAGTCCTGCATAATAACTTGCCACAATTGCAGTAACAAAGGTTAATATTATAACTACTCTTCTACTCATTATTCATCACTCTCTCTTTCTGCAAAATCACCTTGTATCTCCGTTGCCGGAGTAACATAAACAAAGGCACTTTCATCTATATCTGCGATAATATTTCTTACTAAATAATATTCCTGCCTTGTGATAACTGTCACAAGCATAGTTTTTTTATTTTTTGAGTATCCTCCTTGGATTTCCATTTCGGTTACTCCTCTATAAACTGTGTTATAAATTGCTTCTTTAATTTCTTCAGGGAAATCAGTAATAATCTGAACAGCTTTTTTGGAGTTACTACCAACAATTACCATGTCGGCTATTTTACCACCGATAAACATCGATATTACTGCGTATAGCCCGAGCATAATTCCGCTCTCTTCCCAAAACGCTATAACACCTAAAAAGATAATGATTCCATCAACTAAATATATTGATACACTTAAAGGCAATCTTAATTTCCTATTTAAGATTTTAATTGGAATATCTGTTCCACCACTAGTTCCACCATACTTAATTACTAGTCCAAACCCAATTCCGATAAAAACCCCCCCAAAGGTAACTGCAAGAAACAAATCTCCTTGAATGTCAAGGGTTGGTGAGTATCTTTCAAAAAGGAATAGAGTAACAGGGAACAGCACAGAACCATAGATACTCTTTATAAAGACTTTTTTACCAAGAAATACCAAGGCAAACACTAATAAAATAGCATTTAATGACAAAACAACAAATGAGACTCTAAAACCAAAAAATTCATTTAGTGCAAGACCAAATCCGCTAACTCCTCCAGCTACTAAATGAGCTGGTAGTAAGAAATAATAAAAACCTATCACCATTAGTATAATACCCATAGATATCATTAAATACTGTTCGTATTTTGTAATTGTTCTTAATTTTTTATGTTTAAACATTATTTTTCACCTCTAGCAAGCATCTTCAAGTAACCATGAATAAATAACTCAATGTTACCATCAAGCACTTTTGCGACATTGCCTGTTTCAATATTAGTACGATGGTCTTTAACCATTGAATATGGATGCATTACATAACTTCTAATTTGCGAACCAAAAGATATTAAAGAACTATCAGAACGGTAACTTGATATTTCTTCTTTTTTCTTTTCTAGTTCGTATTGATATATTTTTGCTTTCAATATTTGCAAAGCTTTATCTCTGTTTTTTATCTGTGATCTCTCATTTTGGACATTAACAACTAACTTGGTTGGTAAATGAGTTATCCTAACAGCACTATCAGTTGTATTTACACTTTGTCCTCCAGCACCGCTAGATCTAAAAGTATCAATCTTTAAATCATTGGGATCCATATCGATTTCAATAGAATCATCTATTTCAGGAATAACGATTACTCCAGCGAAACTTGTATGTCTTCTTCCCCCAGAATCAAATGGTGAGATTCTTACAAGTCTATGTACTCCGTTTTCTGCCTTAAGATATCCATAACTATGATCACCCTTCAATGAAAAGGTAACACTTTTTATTCCTGCTTCATCACCGTTTTGATAATCAAGCAGTTCAAATTCATAGTCTGATAATTCACCATATCTTTTATACATTCTAAAAAGCATTTCAGCCCAGTCCTGGGACTCAGTTCCACCAGCTCCTGGATGTATTTCAATTATGGCATTAAGTTTATCTGTTTCATCTACTAGCAATAAATCGACACTTAGTTTTTCAGCTACTTCTTTAAATTTATCACTTAATGAGATAAATTCCTCTTCCATATCTTCTTCAAGTAAAATAAACTCATATACTATCTTCAGTTCATCAAGAATGCTAGTTAATTCCGCTACTGAATCTCGAGTTTTTTTAAGTACTGTGAGCTCTTTAACTACTTTTTGAGCAGAGTTTGAATCATTCCAAAAGTCTTGATCGTATGTTAATTGATCAAGCTTTTTAATTTCTTTGTCTAAACTTACTAAATCAACCATTGAAATAACATCTAAGTATAGTTTAGACAGTTCATTGAATTCATATTTTAGTTCTGCTGTTTGCATAATATCACCTGTAGAAAGACTCAAGATTTCTCTTGAGTCAGTATTTTATTGTCCATGACAATGTTTGTATTTTTTACCAGATCCACATGGACATGGGTCGTTTCTACCCACTTTTGTTGATACACGTGGTTTTCTTTTAGTATCTTCTTCTTTTCCTGAATGTGTGCTAGTTGGTCTAGCAACTTGAACACGTTGTAAGTTGTCTCTAATAACTGCTCTTAAGACATATTTAGTTACATTATCTTCAATAGATAAGATTAACTCACTAAACATTGAATACCCAACTTCTTTATATTCTCTAAGTGGGTTCACTTGAGCATATGATTGTAAGCCAATACCTTGTCTTAATTCACTCATTTGATCAATATGTTGTACCCAGTAAGTATCTACTACTCTAAGTACTACAACTTTTAAGAATTCATTAAATTTTTCATCTGAAAATTTTTCGATTTTTTCTTTAATGTTTTCTTTTACTAATCCCATTAGATATTCAATAACTACTACAGGATCGTTTTCAAGTTTTGATATTGAAACAACATCAGGTGCAAAGTATTTACCGTTTAAAACTTTATAAAGATCATCTCTGTTCACTCGAGCTGTTTTTTCATCATAGTTAACATGATTATTTACTATTGTATTAATTGTTCTTTCCACCATACCATCAACTATTTCAATGATAGAATCTAAAAATAAAATGTCTCTTCTTTGTCCGTAAATAACTTCTCTTTGTTTTCTTAATACTTCATCGTATTGAAGAACTGTCTTACGACGATCAAAGTTATTTCCTTCTATTTGAAGTTGAGCTCTTTCTACCATTCTACTGAAAATCTTAAAATCGATAGGTGACTCATCTTTTTTATCTCTTGAACCTGTGAGCATTTCGATTTGTCTTTGGAATCTATCTCCACCAAATCTTCTCATTAAATCATCTTCAGCTGATAAGAAGAATCTTGAAAATCCAGGATCTCCTTGACGTCCAGAACGACCTCGAAGCTGATTATCAATACGTCGTGATTCATGTCTTTCAGTACCGAGTACCGCTAAACCACCAAGTTCTACTACACCTTCACCCAGTTTAATATCTGTCCCACGACCTGCCATGTTTGTGGCAATTGTTACTGCGTATTTTTGTCCAGCGCCCTCAACAATGTCTGCTTCTCTTTCATGTTGTTTCGCATTTAATACATCATGTTTAACTCCTCTTCTTTTTAGCAAAGAAGATAATAATTCTGATGTTTCAATTGAGATTGTACCAACAAGCATAGGTTGTCCTAACTTATATCTAGCCAATATTTCTTCCGCTATAGCACTATATTTTGCTTTCATTGATGCAAATATAAGATCATTCGAGTCATCTCTTACAACTGGTTCATTTGTCGGTATTTCGATAACTAGCATGTTATAAATATTTCTAAATTCTTCTTCCTCAGTTTTAGCAGTACCAGTCATTCCAGATAATTTTTTATACATTCTAAATAGATTTTGGAATGTGATAGTAGCAAGTGTTGAAGTTTCTTTTTTAATTTCAACGCCTTCTTTAGCTTCTAGTGCTTGATGTAATCCTTCACTAAACTGACGTCCATGCATAAGTCTTCCTGTGAAACCATCAACAATGATTACTTTGTTTTCTTGAACAACATAATCAACATCAATGTCCATAGTAAAATTAGCTTTTAAAGCATTATTTATACTATGCAAAATTCCCACATTTTGAAGATCATATAGATTTTCTACTCCAAAATGGTTTTCTGCCTGAGACATCCCTGAATCAGTTAAAGTAACTGACTTAGTTTTAATATCTATTTCAAAATCATCTTCTTCAACAAGTCTTCTTGAAAAATTTTGAGCTTGTAAATATAGATTCGCAACGCTTTTAGCTCCACCACTAATGATCAATGGTGTTCTTGCTTCATCAATTAAAATTGAATCGACCTCATCAATTATTGCGTAATTTAAAGGTCTTTGAGTGATTTGTTCTTTGTATATAACCATATGATCTCTTAAATAATCAAATCCAATTTCATTATTTGTTGAATATAAAATATCACAATTATACGCATCTTTTTTTTCTTCTTTTGTTAATTCTCTTTTGTTTAATCCAACAGTTAGTCCTAACCATCTAAACAAATCTCCGATTTCACCCTCAGCCTCACGTCTAGCCAGGTATTCATTTACAGTAACAATGTGAACACCATTACCTTCCAAAGCATTAAGATAAGCAGGCATAACAGCAGTTAAGGTTTTCCCTTCACCTGTTTTCATTTCTGCAATGTTACCTTGGTGTATTGTTACAGCTCCCATAACTTGCACTCTAAAAGGAGTCATCTTTAGAACTCTTGTAGATGCCTCACGTACTGTTGCAAATGCTTCAACCAAGACGTCTTCTAAAGTTTCTCCGTTTGTAACTCTTTCTTTAAATATCTCCGTTTTTGCTTGAAGTTCTTCATCGGTATAATTTTCATACTCTTTTTCTAATTCCAGAACTTTATTAGCAACTAGTCCTAATTTCTTAAGTTCTTTTCTTGATACATCAAATAAATTCTTGAACATATTACCACCTCTTTATAGTCATATACATCATATCATATATTATTCTTATTGTTCAATTATTTTTACATATTATAATATAACATATTATATGGGCAAAATACAAAAAAAATGCGCCTAAGCGCATTTTAAATTATTCAGTTTCGATAACACCATGTTTCCCATCATTTCTAAGATATGAAACACTTACTTTATTTGATTCTTCATCTATATAGATAAAGAAATCATGTCCAAGCATATCCATGGCTGTAATTGCTTCTTCAGTGTTCATGTGATCAAGTACAATACTTTTTTTCCTAACTGGAGCAATTAATTCTCTTTCAAGAGCTTCAATATCAAGCATATCACTAAATAATTCACTAACTCCTTCTTTCTTTTGAAGACTTCTAGTAATTTTAGTTTTATTTTTGCGAATTTGGGATTCAAGTTTGTCAATTGCAAGATCAATTGCACCATATAAGTCATCATTACTAACTTCAGCACGCATTGTATAAAACTTAGTTGGGATAGTAACTTCTACTTTGTGATGATCTTTATAGATTTTACAGACAACAAATGCATCCAATTCTTCTTTAAAGTATCTTTCAACCTTTGACAGTTTGCCAGAAGCGTAAGATTCAATAGCATCAGTAATCTTCAATCCATCTTTTCCACGAACTTGTACTTTCATTAAATCATCTCCCTTTATTTTTTAATATACTTTATTATAGCATAATTGATAGATAAAAATCACTAATATGATTAAACAAAATTATAAATATTTCATAACAATGTTTGATAATTCAAAATAAGTAAGTGAGATAACTAAGAAGGGATTATTAGAAAGTGAAAAAAGAATTAAGAAATCATCTCCTGAAAAATCATCAAATAGTCCGTTTTCATAATATATAAGTATTGACCAATCATTTGTAGAAAGATTTCTACTATAAATTATCGACATGTATTTTTGCTCTAAATACACTGAATTATGCTCATCTAAAATATAATCAAATAGGTAATCATAATGTATAAGATTATTTGCAATTGGGATACTTAAAGTGTCATTGTTAAACCTGAGATTACTTAAGCATTTGTCATGAACAGTGTAATTGCTTTTAAAGATGTTTATAAAACTGATTTTTTCATATAAGCTCTTGTTGCATATTTTACAGAAATCCATAAAAAACACCTCATAAGTATTATACTCATAAGGTGATAGTTTTTACTCTTGATTTAATTTTTGGAACAACTCATAAGTTGCATATACATCACTAAGTGCTCTATGTGCATCTTTATTTATGATTCCATAATATTCTGTAAGACTTTTTAAAGAAAAACTTCTAAGTTGTCTTCGTAATTTTAGTCTAGCTATTCTTACAGTGTCTTTTACTTTATACTCATCATTCTTAACATAGTTTCGTCTAAACTCGTTCAAAAGAAATGGGTAGTCAAATCTAATTGCATTGTGACCAATAAGAAATTCAACTCCCTCAATGAATTTATGGAACTGTGAAAGTACAACCCCAGGATAATCTTCATTTTCTACCATTTCATTGGTGATTCCATTGATATCAGTTACTTCTAATGGGATAAATATCCCGGGGTTTATTAACCGACTGAACTCGCCGACCACTTCTCCATCTTTAACTCTAATCGCCCCAAGTTCAACAATTCTATCATTTAGTGTATCTAACCCTGTTGTTTCAATATCAAATACAACATATTCCATAAAATCACCTCTAGATAATAATATCACATTAGTCAATTTTATGATATGATATTATTGATAAGAATACAATTACTAAAGGGGAGTGATGACGATTAGTATGATTATTTTTGTTGTGTTAGGTGTCATAGTTTTAATTATTGGTCTTATCATTTGGATAGCAAACGATCCTAGAAAGAATAAATAGCACAAAAAAGGCAAATTAATTTGCCTTTTTTTATTCGTATTTTCCTAATTTTATTTGATTCGTTAATAATTGAAACATGTTAAAAGCTAATGCTTCTAACTCATCTTCACCAGGATAAACTACGACTTCACCAAGGTGATCAATGTATTCTAATAAAGGCTGTAAGACTGCTTGATTATAAGCAAGCCCACCCGTAATAATTATCGCATCCAAGTTATTTCTAGTTACTGCGTATAATGCCCCTATTTCTTTAGCTATTTGATATACCATTGCTTTCAATACATTTTTTGCGAATACATGTCCTTCACTTATCATCTCTGCTACTTCTTCAGCGTCATTTGTATTCAAGTATGAGACAAGTCCTCCAAAACCATGATTTAGTTTTCTCAATTGCTCTTCAGTATATTGACCTGAGAATGCAAGTTCGTAAACAGATGCTACTGGAAGTCCCCCAGTCCTTTCAGGACTAAATGGTCCATCACCATCTAATGCATTGTTAACATCAGTTACTCTTCCTAGTTTATGCAGTCCAACACTAATTCCCCCACCTAAATGTGCAACAATAAGATTTAAGTCTTCATAATTATTTCCGTTTTTTTCAGCATATTTCTTAGCTACAGCTTTTTGATTTAAGGCATGCCATAATGGCCTTCTGCTTATGCCATTAAGTCCAGATATTTTTGCAACACTACTCATCTCGTCAACTACGACAGGATCGGCAATATATCCAAATTTATGAACACTTTCCGCAAGTTCAGAAATGATAAGCCCTCCCAAATTACTTGCGTGTTCACCATATTCATTTGTGCTTAAATCGGTTTTCATTTTCTCATTAACTTTATAGATACCACTTTTCACTGGTTTCATCAGTCCACCTCGACCAATGAACCCATCTATTTCGTCTAATTTAAAATTGTTTGTCTTAAGAAAATCTAAAACAACTTGTTTTCTCATTTCAATCTGATCAACTAAATCATCATACCTACTTAGTACTTTTGAATTGTGTCTTATAGTTGTTTCTTTTAACAACTCTAAGTCTTCAAATATCGCTGTTTTTGTAGACGTAGATCCAGGATTTACAACTAGTATTTTCATTGTAAATCAGTACTTACTACAGCTAAAGCTATTGAATATAGTTTTGACTTATATGAGTCAGATCTACTAGTTAAAACAATTGGATTAGATGCTCCAAGTACAAGGCCAGCTGGAATTGAGTTAGCCAGGAATGTCGTTGATTTATAAAATGTATTCCCTGATTCAATGTTAGGGAATATCAAAACGTCAGCATCTCCTGCGACAACATGATTAACTCCTTTAGTTTTCGCAGATTCATGATTGATCGCTACATCTATTGAGAACGGTCCGCCAATATAATAATCGTCTTGATCTTTTAATCTTTTAACAATATTTGCAGCCTCTACTGTTGATGGAATATTTTTATCAACAACTTCAATAGATGAAATCAATGCAAATTTAGGTTTATAGTTTCCTAAACTTTTAACAAACTTAAAAGTATTATTGATAATTTCTATCTTTTCATCTTCTGTTGGCAATACATTTATTGCTGAATCTGTAACAAAAAGAAGTTTGTGATAAGTTGGAATATCTAATACCACAATATGAGATAGTAAATTATTTGTTGTTAAGCCATGTTCTTTATTCGATACTTCATCAAGTAAAATACTTGATTGAAGCATCCCTTTAACAAGGATCGCATTTTCAAATGCTGATACCAATTTTACACCAAGTAATGCAGCATCTTTTTTTTCAATGGCATTATAGATTTCAAAACCATCTTTTCTTATTCCAAGCTCCATAAGTAAATTAAGTATTTTTTTCTTATTCCCAACCAAAACAGGTCTAATAAGACCCATTTGGAAAGCATCATTTGTAGCAATTAAAATAGCTCTGTCTTCTGGACAAACAACTATCAAATCTTTAGTCTCTAATTTCCTAGCATCGTCAACAACTTGACTGAAGTTACGGAACATAGATTCATCCCCTTATAATACAGCTTTTCTTCCTTCTTCTAAAGCTAGTCTGTTTACTTCAATAAGACCTGCTTTTGAACCAGTAAATTTCTTTTTTAATACACTTAATACTTCTTCTGTTTCAAATAATTTAGTCACTTCTAGATATGCTCCAAGCATAACCATATTTGCAACTTTTAAATTCCCTAATTTGAATGCTATATCGTTTGCAGCTACTTCATGAACATTTACATCTTCTCTTAATACTACATCTTTAACAAGACTTGTATTTAAGAATAAATGTCCGCCTTTTTTTAATTTCGGTTGGAATTTATCAAGTGATGGTAAATTCATGATAATGATTGAATCTGGAGTAGAAATAACAGGACTGTTAACACTAGTTTCACTTATAGTGATACTACAGTTTGCAGTTCCCCCCCTAGTTTCAGGACCATATGATGGGAACCATAATGTATTTAATTCATTTGCAGTTGCAGTATAGCTTAGTAACTGTCCCATTAACATTACACCTTGTCCACCAAAACCAGCAATAATTACTTTTTCACCGATCATTTTTCTTCACCTGCTGTCTTATCTTTATACACACCAAGAGGATAATAAGGAATCATATTATCTACTGCCCAGTCTACTGCATCTTTTGGAGTCATTCCCCAGTTTACAGGACAAGTCGATATAAACTCTATTAATGTGAATCCTTTATTTGCTTTTTGAATTGTAAATGCTTTTTTAAGTGCTTTTTTTGCTTTGTTAACATGTTGTGGATTATGAACACTAACTCTTTCAATATAAGTAGCTCCTGGTATTGTAGCCATCATTTCAGCTATTCTAAGAGGAAGTCCTTGAGTCTTTTCATCTCTACCATTTGGAGATGTCGTTGTTTTTTGTCCAATTAACGTTGTAGGGGCCATTTGCCCACCAGTCATTCCATATATTGCGTTATTTACAAATATTATTGTAATATTTTCACCACGGTGTGCAGAATGTATCGCTTCAGCAATACCAATAGATGCTAAATCTCCATCACCTTGATAAGTAAAAACAATACTATCTGGCCTAACTCTTTTTATACCTGTTGCAACTGCTGGCGCACGTCCGTGTGCAGCTTGTTGCATATCACATGCAAAGAATTTATAGTTAAGTACGCTACATCCAACACTAGCTACTCCTACAGTTTTGTCAAGAACATCTAGTTCTACTAAAACTTCAGCAACTAATTTATGGATGATTCCATGAGTACAACCAGGACAATAACTTAATGGTAAATCTGTTAATCCAATAGACTTTTTATAAACAGTTTTTACGTTATTCATGTTTTTCACCGCCTATTATTTCTAAGACTTTATTTGCGATTTCTTCAGCCTCAGGAACAACTCCACCAACTCTTCCAAAGAAGCTAATTGGAAGTCTACATTCATTTGCTATAATTACGTCATCTAACATTTGACCAGTACTCATTTCAACTACTAATAAGTTTTTAACTGATGATGGTAAATTTTTAAATGCTAATTTTGGATAAGGGAAAATTGTGATTGGTCTTAGGATTCCACATTTTATTCCTTTTTCACTTAAAATTTCAATTGCTGTTCTTGCAATTCTTGAAACACTTCCATATGCTACTATTGCAATTTCTGCATCTTCCATATTTACAAGCTCATATCTTTGATGATTTTTTCTCATTTCATCAAATTTTGCCTTTAGTTTCATATTATGATTTTCTAAATCGTAAGGATCTAGATATAAACTATTAATTACATTTTTTTCTCTCTTTGATGTATCTCCATCCGCTGCCCAATTTTTAGGTTTTAGATCCCATTTCGGAACTTCTTTGTCTAAATCAACAGGCTCCATCATTTGTCCAATAAGTCCGTCAACAGCTATCATTACAGGGTTTCTGAAATAGTCTGCTATATCAAATGACTCCTTAATTAGGTCTACTGCTTCTTGTAGAGTTTCAGGTGCTAAACTATATAAATAGTAATCCCCGTTACCTCCACCTCTAGTAATTTGTTTATAATCTGATTGACTTGGTTGAATTCCTCCAAGTCCGGGTCCACCTCTCATAACATTAATTATTACACCAGGAAGTTCTGCTCCTGCCATATAACTAATACCTTCTTGTTTAAGTGCTATCCCAGGACTAGATGAAGATGTCATTACTCTAGCTCCAGCTCCAGCTGCTCCATAAACCATATTTATTGCAGCAACTTCACTTTCAGCTTGAACAAATATTCTTCCATTCAAAGCCATATGTTTTGATAAATACTCAG
>Ga0222628_1000158_pt1 | contig 33942 bp, 31 predicted proteins | sample AntAcemetageno95_FD_179860 | JGI IMG/M metagenome (GOLD analysis project Ga0222628, IMG submission 179860) | Saline water microbial communities from Ace Lake, Antarctica - #95 | ecosystem: Environmental > Aquatic > Non-marine Saline and Alkaline > Saline | place: Antarctica: Ace Lake | collected...
CATAATACTAGTAACCGAAGATAATTGGTCAATGAAATTACGATATTCAGAAATTTGAAATTTTAAGAGTTCATTATCTTGAATTTTTTCTCTTTTTTCTAAAGCGTCCAAATAATCCCCCATATTTATTTTTTTGGAAGTGATCAGAATTTGAATTGGGAAATCAAGAGAGTTTAGAAAGCTTTGATACTGACTTATGATTGCTTCTTGTTCTTCTGTTGATTTAAGATCATAGTTAATAGCGGAAACAGCCAAAACGGCTCTGAGAGATTTATTTTTAAGAACAATAATGTCCTCTTTGATTTCTTCAATATCTAAAAAATTCTGCGTAGCAGCTGAAGATTTTCCTTTTGTTAATTTATTTGAAAATAATTTTTCCATTTTATTTTTTTAAATCTAATAATTTTGAAATTTCTTCTATTCTTTTTGAATTAGTTCCGGTATTATTAGCTTCTTGCTGATTAGTCTTTTTTGAATTTGCTTTTTTAATTGGCATAGTTTTTTCTGGTAATCTTTTCCAGATATAAATTTTATTTCGGGAAATAAAAAGGAAGGTATAGAAAATAAAACTACTCAGGGATTGATTTAAAGGTCGATAGAATGCAAAAGCCAGAGAAGTTCCAATAATAGGAATAGCGGAGATATAAAAAGTTGTAGAATCAAGAATATTCCAAAAAATAAGAAGAGTTGCTCCTCCTAAGAAAAGCCAACCCAATTGTTTGGCGGTTAGAGGGCCAACAATTTTATCTTCCGTATTAATAAATTGAGGAATATTGAATATCATTTTTGAAATTTATTTTTGTAATTAAGTCTAATCTAAGTGAGATCTTTAAGATTCACTACATTAACAGAATTATCTTTTTTTTGGGTCTCTTTTAAGGTGCTAGCTGCTTTCATTTTTTGTAATTCTTCAGAAAAACTCATTTTTTCTTGATTTAATTTTTCAGCAGATATCGGACCGTTTTCGTTAAGTAGTTCCGGTTTTTTTTCTTGAGGAATAGGTTCTTTTTCGGAAACCATTTTTTGGGGTGAAGAAAAACTAGCCTTTCGAATGTTATGAAGGGAATCTTGCATTGAATTTTTTTGAGAGATTGGTTTAGCAGTATTAACCCCGCTGCCTTCTTTGGAATTTTTAAAAGAATAGAAGCTGTCCTTTTGAGTCGGTTTCTCTTCTGTTTTTTCGGTTTCCTGTTTTGTTTTTTGAGAAGAGTTTGATGTTAGGTGCTGGTTTTTTTGGGTTGCAAAATCATTTTTGGTAGGTTGAGATGTCGGAATTGAAACAGGTTTTTTTTCAGAAACTATTTTTCGTGGAGAAAAATTTTGGGGAGGTAGAGCAGTCTTTTGAGGTTGAACAGCAGGTACATTTTTTTGAGTTAGTGCAGGGTTAGTAGGGGCAGACATTCTTGGAAAAAGTATTTTTTTAGAAGTTAAATCAATTCTTAATGAAGAATTTTCATCTTGGGCTTTAAGAATAAAGGCTAATCTTTGGCGATCAATATTGGAAAGTTTTTTACCATTAAGACTTTGAAAAAGATATTTTCCTCTTTGGATTGAATCATGGCTTTCATTTCCAAGATTAAAGAAATAATCTGCTAGCCAGTTTTTGACAGATGGACGAACAGATTTAGGGTTATTTTGAATTTTAATCATTTCAGAGGTGATTAATTGTTCATTAATTTCTGGGTATTTTTGCAAAGCTTCATTCAAATTAATTTCAATTTGATTTTCTGTTTTATTTTCTTCGAATAAGCCTTGTGGCTTTGAATAATCTTCTCCTGCTAGCATAGTTGCTTCTTCCAAATTTGATTCAGATGAATTTAAAAGATTATCAAGAGCCGGCCCTGTTGCTGGCAATGTTGCAACCAGATAATAATCATAGGCGTGTAAAATTTCTTCAAGCATCATTTTTTCTCTTGTTGGAAGTTGGATTAATTCAGAATTATTTTTTAGAAAATTTATTACCGCAGAGTCTGGCTTGTCTGAATCTATTGATTCTTTTTCAAATAATTCTATCCATTTACTAATTGTGAACTTGCCTATCCTTTGTTGATTTTCTCTCAAAGCTTTTTTAAATTTTTTTCTAAGTTCATTGCGAGGTGTGTATGATTCGGAAAAAAGACTTAGAGAAATTCTATTTTCCATCGGGATGTTTATTGCAAAGGATTCTAAATAATGATTTGTCAAAATACTCACAGCATCTGCTACTGTCAATTTTGGGAAAGCGACAATCTTAAGATTGAGCTTAGCTTTTTGTAATTTCTGAAAAAAGTTTTGGTTAGTTGATTCTAATTTTTTAGTTGTAGAAAAAGCATCAATTAACTTGATTGTTTCTAAAGCTAGCTTGTCATCTAAATGATCGATAGCTTTTTTGTAATTTTTGGAAATTGTTTCTAAATTAGATATCATCTTGTTAATTTAGGTTTATTTTTTTGTAGCTTCCTCCCAAGCTTTATTCGCTTGATCTTTTGCTTCTTCAGAATTATATGTAGGTTCTTGTATATCTTCCTTTTTTACATTGGATGCTTGTTTACCATTCTTTTTAAATGAGTAGATTTCATCTGCAAATTTTCTTATTAATTTAGCTTGATTTTTATCTGGTGCTATTTTTCGAATTTTGGTAACATCTTTCCCTTTGGCTTTTGCTTCTGCAATTTCTTTCGCGTTGCCTCTTTCAACAATGTCTGCAAATGCTTTGATTTCATCACGTTTTTCTTTTGTACCAATCTTGTTTATGAAGTCTACTCTGCCTCTGTTGACTTGGTCTATTTCGGATCCAGTAACATTAAGAAGCATTTCTTTTCCTTTGTCATGTATTTTTCCAACATTTCCTTCTGGAGTTTCTGTTGCTAGTGTGTTCCAATGATAGGAGCGCATTTTTGTTTGAGGTTCAATATTTCCAGCTTTTCCTACAGCGTTCTGAGATTGTTCATCAATTTTAATCTCTTTTTCTTCCCAAATAGGATTATTATTTTTCAAAATAACATTGCCATCTCCATCTCTTTTCTTTTCCATTCTTTTTTCTCCAACTGTCTTTGTTAATCTAAACTTATTATCATGCTCATCATAGGTAGTCATTCCAAAATTACTATAGTTTCCTTTTTCAAAAGCAATTTCTGACAAATCAGTCATTTGTTTCAGGGTTTGCTCTTCCGAAAGACCACTTGCTCTAAGATTATCGTGAATAAAATGTTTCATATGTTCTGGTTCCACGGATTCATTTAAGCCTTTCATAAATTCGTTTTGGTCGTTATTTGCAAACATTAGCTTAAGAACTGCACACATCTTTGCAGTATCTTTAGAACTTTCAGCGGCTTTGAATTCATTTAGGAGATAAGCTGATTCTTGGCTAACGTCGGCCATTTCCTTCTTTTTAGTTGAAACATTACTTTCAAAACCAGCGTCTTTAAAGTTTGTTTTCTCTCCAAAAAATTTATTAATTCGATCTTGCCAATGCCCCCCTGCATTTTCTTTATGTTCTCTCTCTTTTACATCTCGTTGTCTTCTCCAACCTTCAGCAAAATGTTGAGCACTCCAGTTTCCTAAAATTTTTCGATCAGCTGTTTTAGCTAATGCTTCAACTCCATATTTAGCACCTTCTTCTGCTTTTTTAACTCCCCAAGCTCCCAATCGATAACCGCTGAAGGTCTTACCTGCCCAACCCATAAGACCTTTTGCTTTTCCTGTTATTGCACTACCACCGGCGATACCCATGCTTTGAGCTATGCCAATTCCAATCCATATGATAACAGTTGGGATGCAAAAAAATGCGACGGAAGTAATAAAATCTTGTTGGTCAACTCCGGTTTGATAGGTGGCATAGGGTTTCATTCCTTCTTTAATCTTTTCCATTGATTGCATCATTTTAGTAGCAACAGAAAGCATAAATATCATAATAGGACCAAAAAGAGCATACTTAAAAAGGCTGTCCCAATATTGATTGCTGTAATTGGTAACCTCTTTACCAGTGCCCTTTGGCAGGATTGCTCCAACAAAAGCTATTGGAGAAAAGATAATTAAAATAGCTAGAGCAATAGCACGGATTAATAGGAGAACTGCAATAGTAAGCAAATTTACCATAAAAACAAAAACAAAAATAATAGCCATTATAAGATAAGATAAATCAATTTCTTTAGCCTCAATTCCAGCTGGCTTTATGATGCTACTCAAACTTGATTTATCCAGTAATTGAGTGAAAATTTCTCCTCCCTCTTTTATTTCAGGAAAAAGATTATTAAGTAAGGTATACATTAAGACATTAGAAACATCTATGATGAAGCGAACAACGGGAAAGCTGAAGTTAACCAAGAGAGCCATAAGGACTAAAGTCAGGAGGATTTTTTTGTAGCTATATTTTTCTACCTGAAAAATAGTTGAAAAGGCGGAGAAAAGCAAGACCATAATAAAAACAAAATTAAGCATATCCCGAACAAACTTCCAAGTTGTATATATTATCTCATTATCAATAATAGAGGTTAATTTGTCTGGATCAGTAATATAGCCAAAGAGAGTAGCGGAAGCACTTAACATATAGCCTTCGAATTTTAATATATGTAGCAGTGAGCAATCTACAGGATCTGTCCAGGTGCAAGAATCGACAGCAGATGTCATTTGGGTAACTAATTTAGATGCAGACTCAGCAGCAGCTTTAGCAGTAGCTGCAGTTGCTGGATCTGCTTGGGCGTTAGCTTTTTGAAAATTTCCAAAAAATAAAAAACTAGCCAAAATTAAAAAAATCAAGCTACTTGAAAAATATTTATTTTTATTAGGGGTAAAAAAATTCATTTTTTGTTTTTAAAAACCTTCCATCATCATTTGACTGATGGTTGAATTTAAAACAGTGGTTATCATAACTTCAGACATACTACCTGAACCTGCCATAACTTTGTTTCCAATATCTTGAACATTGGCTGCGTTGTTTTTTAATAATGATCCTGGTAGGGAAACATCACCATTGCCTCCTTTTGATAAGAAGCCTTGATTGGCAATGGCTGGCACCTCGGCCATTTTTTGTTCTTGCTCCATCTTTTCTTTGTAGGCATTGGTAGCATTCATTTTATAAGCCCAAGGATTATTTATACCAGAAAGATAACTGTTTAATTGTTTGAGGCCATCTTTTTCTGCAAACATTTTTTCAGGATCTCCTTCAAAATCAGTTTTGGGTGTTTCTCGACCAGAAGTGAGTGCTTTAGCACTTTCCCCTAAGTCTTTTAGATAATTTCCATCAAAACCTTCATAGCCCGATCCTTTCCCGCCTCCGATTGTTTGGCTAATATAATCGTCTATAAATAAATCGCTTTGTTCCAGTGGTCCTTTAATCAAATTATCTGTCCAATTTTTAATAAACATACCACCACCAGAAGATCCTCCTCCTATGAAACTAGTCATATTGGACATAAGAGCCATAGCAGCGCCTTGCTTTGCAATTCCAGTCATTGCTCCTTGTATTGTTTCCCAGGCAACTTCCAAAGCGGTATCAAGGGATGCTATTTCAGTTGCTATCCATGCATCTGCTTTCTTTGCATGAAAAGGTGAAACTGAAAATAGTAAGCAGAAAATAAGTAGAGCTATTTTTTTTAATAATAATTTCATTTTTTTATTTACAAATAGACTAATTTATTCTTTCAATTTCATTTAATAATTTTTGTTCATCAATTTCAAAAACATCAATACCTAGAGATTCTAATTTTTCATTAAATTCATCATTATTCAAATCATAATCTTCTAGCTTCTCTTTAATTTCTTCGAAAAATTCTGAAAAAGATTCTAAAAGACCTTGAAGTTTAGACATATTTATTAGTTCAGAAATTGGATCGGCTGGATTAGGCTTGATAGATTCTTGAAGGATTATAGAATGCTTTGCAAACTGAAGACCTTTTTTGTGGGTTTCAATCATTTCTTCTGGGACCTCAACCTCTTGGAGTTGTTCGAGAATTTTCTCTCCGCTTTCTTTAAAATTTTCAAAAGAAGAGAAGTTATTGGTAGTTGAGGAAGAGAGTAAATTTTTTAGAAATGATTTAATAAAAGCAGACATGTCATCAGATGAAGTAATGGGCATTGGGGAATTACTAGAGAAAATATAAAGAGTAGCAACGGCGTATTCTTCAAAATCTGCTTTCTTCTTTTCGAAAGATTTTTCTTCATTGTATTTAGAGTAGGATTGTTTTTTTATTTTAATTTCTTCATCAGTGATTTCTGGTAATGAATCTTGACTAAGATTTCCATCTATAACTTCTTCGACTAAGTCTTGAATATCAACAAGGGAAAAATCTCCGCTTTCAGAGCTAGGAAGAACGGAGGCCTTTTTGGCTAATTCTTCAGTTAAATTCTTTTTATCTGAAAAAGCGCTACTCTTGTTTATTGAAGTAGTCGAAATTTTTTCTGGTATTATTTTATCTCCCGGAGCTGGTTTTAGTGGGTCATAACCACTGCTGACTTCTACTCCATCAGAATAACTATCCCCATCAGTATCTGGGTTAGCTGGATTAGTGCCAAGTGTTTTTTCTTCTTCATCAGAAAGTCCGTCTTGGTCTGAGTCTAGAAAAATATTTTGACTTGAATTTTGGTCTTGAGCGAAAGCAAAAAAAGTGCAACTAAAAATAATTAAAATAAACAAGATAAAAATAGAGCTTACAATTTTATTTTTTTGCATTTGATTTTAAATTAGAAATCGGTTAGAATATTTTATCTGAAAACGATTACGATTTTTCTTTAGTATAACATAAAATTAGACTGCCAGTAAGTAAAAGTGTGGATAACTTATTAGATTTAAAAAATATGAAAATTAAAAAAAAATTTTCTAAAATTTGTGAAAAATTTTGTCAAGAATTTAATAAATTGCAAGAAAAAAAAATCTCCCCAGTAATCTTTTTGGGATCCTTTTCATTCATTATTGGTTTGAGGATATTCATTGAATTCTTCTTAGTTTTACAAAAAATTAAACCAGAGGAGCTATTAATCGAATATTTGCATAATTGGTTGTTTTTCTTGATTTTGTCTATTTTTATTTGGTTTTTGCTTAGCTTTATTCTAAAAATTAATCCCAAAAAATTGACCTTTTTTGTGATGCTCTCTTTTTGGTTAATAATATTACCTCCTATTTTTGATATTATTCAAACAAAAGGCAGTGTTTATTGGAGTTTCTACGCTTTAGTTGATTTTCAAAGCTTATTCAGACATTTCGCAACCTTTTTCGGAGAATTGCCAAGTGGAATTCGATATTTTGGCTCTAAAATAGGCTTTATCTTGGCAATGCTTTTTACAGGAGGAACAGTTTTTATCCTTTCCAGAAGTTATTTTAAGGCTTTAATTAGCATTTTTTTCACCTATATCATTATTTTTATATTAGGAATCTTCCCTAGTTTTTTAACTTTTATCTATTATTTTTTTGAAGGGTCTAAAAAAGTATCAGAAGTTAAGGATTTTCATGCAATTCAGTTGTTTAATAGGACTGAAAAAGTTTTCGGCTTAGAATTTAATAATCTTAAATATTCACTTGCTCATAATTTAGATATAATCTACTTTATTTTAGTAATCTTTTTGGCTATTGGGCTATTTTGTTGGTTAAGTCGGGTTAAATTTATCGATTTTTTAAAAAATCTGCGTTTTCCTCAGCTTTTTTGTCACTTCGGTCTTCTTTTTATGGGAATGAGTGTTGGATTTTGGGCTTATCCAGAAAGCCTTAACTTAAGCATCTTTTCCTACTTTGTAATAATTTCCCTTATCTTAAGCATTTTTTTGGCCTGGGAAGCTTCAGTAATATTTAATGATTTATCTGATTTTGAAATTGATTTAATATCTAATAAAGAGAGACCATTACCAATGGGATCTTTTAATGCTAAGGAATATAGAGATTTTGGTTTGATTCTTCTATTTTTATCTCTCATTGGTGGCTTAGTTGTTGGGGTTAAGTTTGCTTTGATTCTTCTCCTCTATCAAATTATTGGTTGGTTTTATTCTGCTCCTCCTTTCCGAATTAAAAAAATACCTGTTTTAGCAACTTTTGTGAGCAGTTTTGCTTTAATTTTGATTTTTTTTATGGGATTTATTCTTTTCTCTGGTGAAAATAATCTTTTGGGACTGTCCTGGAGAATTATCATTCTATTATTTGCAGTCTTTACTTTTTCTTTACCCTTGAAAGATTTTAAGGATATTGAAGGTGATCGTGAAAAAGGAGTTTGGACAATCCCCGTTATTTTTGGAGAAAGAATTGCAAAGCTGATTGTTGCTTCAGGAATTTTCCTTTCTTTTATGTTTAGTGTATTTCTTTTAAATGAATTCAATCTTTTTTGGTGGGCTTTGATTTTTGGATCAAGCACTTTTCTTTTAGTGGTTAATAAGGAAATAAAAAACACCAAAATTCTTTGGTGGATTTTAGGATTAGTTTTTTGCTATGGACTTATTTTAGTAAAAACAATTTTTTTAAATTAGCTTTTGTTTTTTCTAGTAAGGATTATAATCCTTACTGAGATTTTTAGGTAAGTAATTAATTACGTAATTAAGTATATATCGAAGTATATATTTATAGATTTAAAGACGCGCAAAGCCTTTTCCAGTCATCGATAGAAAGTTCTTGAGCGCGAACAGTTTGGCTCAAATCGATTGATTTTAATTTTTCTGCGACAAGATTTTTTTCTAATTGTAATCCATTGGAGATATTATTAATCAAGGTTTTTCGTTTAGCAGAAAATCCAGCTTTAACAACTTGAAAGAATTTTTTTGAATCATCCCCATTTTTTTTAAGGGTATCTATTTTTATAATAGCACTATCCACTTCTGGAACAGGAAAAAAAGAGTCTCTAGAAACTTCGAATAAAAGTTCTGCATTGGCGTAGTATTGAACTGAAACTGCCAGCAGACTCATCTTTCCAGGACTAGCCACAATTCTCTGGGCTACTTCTTTTTGAACCATTAAAATAATTTCTGAGGGAGGATTTTTTGATTCTAAAAAGAGACGAATAATCTTAGAAGTGATGTAATATGGAATGTTGGCAACTACTTTATAATTTTTATTTGAAGTTAAGTTTTCTAAATTTATTTTTAAAATATCATCATTAATAATTTCTACTTTTTCGTTATCTTTAAATTTTTTTTCTAAATTAGAAATAAGGTTTTGATCAATTTCAATTGATGAGACTTTAGAAACTTTTGTACTCAATTTTTCCGTAAGGATTCCTTCTCCTGGCCCAACTTCAATCACAAAATCATCTGTTTGCAAGTTTGCAGATTTAATAATCTTTTCTAGAACTTCTTCATCACGGAGAAAATTTTGTCCGAGTGATTTTTTAGGATTGATCATTTTCCATTTTTCATTTAACGATTTATTTATCATTTTTTTATTTTATCAGTTTTATTCATTGTAGAAATTATTTTTTGAAAAATAAGGGTAACCTCATGACATTCTTGGTAAAAATTTCGTAAAGAAACTTTTTGATTAGGCAAGGATGTGGCTAAAAGCCTTAACCAATATTTTGTTTCCTGGGATTCTTTTTTGCAAATATATATTTTATTTTTGAAATCTTTTTTGGAGCTAGCATTGTTAGCTTCGCAATAATTTGCACCTATGCTGGTAGCTGATCTAATGAGTTGAGAAAAGATCGGCTTAGTGATATTACTTTCTTTATTTTTCCTTATAAATAAAATAACATTTTCTGAAAATTTAATCAGTCTTTCCTCAAAAGCTAAGCTTTTGTTAGAATCACTCATAAATTTAAGATAAAAATTTTAAATGAATAAATAATTAAATGGTAAATAAATGAAAATTGCAAAATGATAAATAAAAAATTAGTTTAGTATCTGTTCTACTTTTACACGATCAATGATGCCTTGTCCAGAGCTAGCTATTTCAGTAAAAGCTCTATAGGAAAGATCTATAATTCTTTTTATTGTTTGAGGCCCGTAATCATTTATTTTCACGATGGTTGATTTGCCATTATTCATATTAGTTACCTTAGCATAACTGCCTCTAGGAAGATCGCGACTAGCATTTAATTCTCCCCAAGAAGAAGCATAATGACTCGCTTGTCCCTTGTCTGATTTTCCTAATTTCATATATGTTCCTTGCACATTAATTTCATTTACAGGATCTTTGGTGATTTCTTTAGAGAGAGCAATTCGAGAAATTTCCTTGCCATCTTTATAGGTGATTTTATAATTTATTTCTAAAACGCCTTTTTCTCCTTTTTGGCTAACTTTTTTTTCTTGCCAACCTAATTTAGAATCTTCTTTAGAAACGATTTTAAAGGGAATGTCTTCGGGAATTATTTTTTCTTCGACATTAATTCGGGTTATTATTATTTTTAAATTATTGCTAGGTAAAAAATCTAAATCTGGATTAATTTTATCTAACCTGCTAAGGGTAATGTTATTTTCTGAAATAACCTCCCTAATATTTGAGGCAATGGTATAATTTTCAATTATCTCCCCATCTACTTTGATTAGTATTTCCATTGCTCGGCGAATAAAGATGCTTTCACCAGAAATAAGAAAGGAATCTTTGTCTGGAATAATTTGATCATTTTTAAAAATTTCAATTTCATTTTCTTCCAAAAATTTGCCAACTGTTTTTTGATTGGTATTTAGCGTATAGAAAAATCCATTATCATTAAGAATGATTTGTTTGCGATAATTTTCATCTAAACTAAAAACTTTTTTTTCGTGAAAGAAAAAATAATAGGAAAATATCCCTAGTAAAATAATTAAATATATAGTTAGCTTTTTTTTAGAAAGTTTTCTTTTCATACTATTCTGTTTTGAATCTATATTGGATGGCTTCGGCGATGTGGGATGGTTGGATTTTTGGCTGCTCTTCTAAATCAGCAATGGTACGGGCGACTTTAATGATTCGGTAGTAGGATCGAGCACTTAACTTTAGATTAGAAACAGCATTCCTGAGAAGCTCAATACAAGCATCTGATAGATGGCAGAAATTTTTAATTTCAATACTACCCATTTCACTATTAGTTATTATTTTAAGTGTAGCAAACCTTTCCTTTTGAATCGCGCGAGCCTTTTCTACTCTTTCGCGAATGGTTTTAGAGGCTTCTACAGAGGCCTCTACAGAAGCCTCTAAATTGAGTTTTTCAAATTTAAGTCTCGGAACTTCAACATGGAGATCTATTCTGTCTAAGATTGGACCGGATATTTTTTGTTGATAGCGAATGATTTGAGCTGGCGAGCAAGAACAGGCTTTTTCTGGATCAGTAGAGTTTCCACAAGGACATGGATTCATAGCGGCGACCAAAGTAAAGCGAGCTGGAAATTCCAGAGAGCCTTGAGCACGAGAAATTGTTATGTTCCCGTCTTCCAAGGGCTGGCGGAGTGTTTCCAAAACTGTGCGGGAAAATTCTGGAAACTCATCTAGAAAAAGAATTCCGCGATGAGATAGGCTAATTTCTCCCGGTTTTGGAAAAGCTCCTCCTCCAACCAAAGAAACTGCACTGGCGCTGTGATGGGGGGAGCGGAATTGTCTCTTTGAAACTAATGCTTCATCTCGGGAAAGCTTTCCCGAAACGGAAAAGATTTTTGTTACTTCTAATGCTTCGGGAATGGTTAGTTTAGGTAGGATTGAGGGCATCGTTTTAGCGAGTAGAGTTTTCCCTGATCCAGGTGGTCCATTTAAAATTACATTATGACCACCAGCGGCAGCAATTTCCAAAGCTCTTTTCGCATGTTCTTGTCCGCGAATGTGATTCATATCAACAATATGCTCTTCATCAAGGAAAAATTCTTCTAAATTTAGGATTGGAGCAGGTGAAATTTTTCTTTGATTTTGCAGGTGAGAAATTAGGGTTAAAAGATTATCTATTGGGTAGATGTTAATTCCAGAAATTATAGAAGCTTCTTGAATGTTATCTTTTGGTACATAAAGTTCTTTTATTCCCTTTTCTTTTGCCAAAATTGTTACCGGCAAAACGCCTTTGATGGGCCGAATTTCTCCGCTTAATGATAATTCTCCAATAAAAAGCTTGTCTTTATAATCAAAGCTTATTTGACGAGTAGTTAAAAGAAATCCCAATGCAATTGGAAGGTCATAAATTGGTCCTTCCTTTTTTAAATCAGCTGGAGCAAGATTAACAGTAATCCTCCCACATTGATGAGGGGGTTTAAATTTAGAGTTTCGAATAGCAGCGCTTACTCGATCTTTAGACTCTTTTACTGCGGCATCAGGGAGGCCAACAATATTAAATTGGTGAAGTCCAGCTGGAACACTATCAACTTCTACTTCTACAATTTCGCTTGAGAGACCAATGGTGGCAGCGGAGAGAATTTTTGAAGACAATTTTTTAAGAATTACGCGATTTAGGTTTTAAAATCATTATTATTATAGCAATTGCTCCCAGAGAAATAAATGCATCGGCTAGGTTAAAGACTGGCCAAATTTTTAGATCGATAAAATCTATAACACACCCAAAGTAAAAGCGATCGATAATATTAGAAATAGCACCAGCTAAAACAACGAACAATAAACAATAAATAACAAAAACTTTATTTTTAAAAATTAAATAACATAAGAAAGTTATTATTAATAACCAAAGAATCCAAAATAAAAATTCTGGTAAATTTATTCTAAAAGAGATTCCTGAATTGCAAATATAAAATCCGTCAAAATGACGGACTAAATATTTAGAAATCTGATCAATCAATATCAAAGAAATAAAGAGTATTGTTCCTTGTAGATATTTCTTAGACATTTTGATTTAATTACTGCATTTGATACAAGTTCTAGCGGACGGATTTATTTCTAATCTTCTTATGTCAATTTCTTCATTGCAGTTTTTGCAAATTCCATATGTTCCAGCTTCCATTTCTTCTAAGGCGGAGATGATATCTTGGAGCTTTTTCTCTAGCGCTTGTTCAACAGGAAGATTATCAGTGAATTGTTCTACTTCAGTAGTATTATCTTCTCTATCTGTTCCAATATTTTCCATTGTTGGCTCATAATCACCTTCTTTTGGATCAACTGAAACAGCAATTTTGGAAAGGTCTGCTTCTAGCTTAGTTTTTTCTTCTAACAAAGCTTTTTTAAGCTCTTCCATTTTTTGTGGTTCGATTGGCATAATTTTTTACCCTGTTGAATAAATTCCGAGTCCTCGGAATTATCCCGAGCATTTGGGATTATTCTACGGGGTTAATTATTTTTAATATATTAATTCTATCAAAAAATTAGTACAATGTCTATAAATAGATACTTTCAATATGTTTAATTTTTGCTTTTCTGTTCTCATAGTTTAGCCAAACAGAAATCGCATCAAAGCGATAGGGATTGTCCAATATTTTATTCTGATAAAGGTATTGATTGGCAATTTTAGAAAGCTTTCTGAGTTTGGATGAGGTTATATTTTCTTCAGGTAAAGTCTGGGAATAGTTTTTAAAGTTTCTAGTTTTAACTTCAACAAAAACAAGGATATCTTTTTCTTTAGCAATAATATCAATTTCTCCAAGTTGTCTGCCTGAGTTATTGGTATAATTTTGTTCTATGATTTTATAACCCTTACTTTTGAGATAGTCAACGGCGACTTTTTCTCCCTCGGGGCCTAAATTGTTTTTCATATTATTAGCTTGTTATTTGTTGTATTTTTTTTGTGAATATAACTTTCAGTATTTTAAATAGTTTTATCTACTAGATCCACGCCTTCGCGAGGATGACATATGAATATGTCAATTATACTATTTTGAGAATAAAAAAAACACCTTGCGGTGAAATATTGTGAAAGGAATAACCCAGGGCGTCAAACGCCCAAAATATAATAATGTGGCTGGACGCCCCAAGTTTTTTAATCTATGTATTAACATAATGACTTTGAATTCTTTCGCCGGGTGATTGGCAATTAAATTACTTAGTATTATGTATTTTATATACATAGTAGTTTTCAATCTTTTGACCTTTTTTAGATTGATTCTTTTTCTTACCGTCCTCTGGCATTTAGCCTTTGTTTTAAAGAACGACTTTTTATTTTTTATTTTTGTTTTAAAAAGTTTTTTATTTTTATTTTAGGGTCTCCGAGGTCAAAAATCGGAGCGATTTCAATTCGTTGATTGAAATTCTTGAACAGTAAGAACGTTTCAACCGCAAATAGGGGGAAATTGCGATTGAAGCTCTCTCACCGTTCTAAATTCAGTTGTTAAAAAACTCTTACTTATCTATTATAGCAAAAAATTTGGTTTAAGTCAATCCAAGTTCGATGAAGTTCCTTTAAATCAGGAGAAAAATGAAAATTATGTTGGCAAATTGTTTTAGCGTTTATTTTTACTTTTTTAAAAGTAAATCTCTTTCTTTAAAAATTGTTAAAAATGAGTGTTTTTCACCAAGTTATCCACAGGTTGTGAACGAAAACGCTGAAATAAGGTAAAAATTCTTTAAATATTGTCTGGCAATAGAGAAGTTTCTTCAGTTGTTGTGGATTACTCTGTTAAGGTTTCATCATCGCTTATGGTAGGTATGGAAATTTCTTCAGTTATATTAGATTCTTCTTCAATTAAATCATAAATTTTTTGAATAGTCATTTGCGTGGTTCCAATAAAAAGTTTGTTTTTAGATATTATATAATCAATTGATAATTCAAATGGAGAAACTACATTGAAATATCTATTCTCAACTCCTCTGTAGGTTGTTTTTTTGAAAATAATTGGATCTAATGGCGCTTCTATTTCGGTATTAGGGAGAATTAAAGATACATACTTAAATGAATCTGCTTCTAATTTTAAGAGCTCTTCTTTTAAAAGGATATCATCCTTAGATTCTAGTATCATACCAATCCCTGTATTTCCATTGTCATTAACAATAAAAAATCTCATTCCCCTCCCAATTAAGGAAAGAAATGAATCTGGCATAGCTAATCCTAATCTATCGGTAAAATTAGTAAATGTTTCTGGATTGTTTTTTAAATCCGCAATCACATACTCAATACTTTTCAAATTCCCCTCTTTTTTAAATTCAGAAATATAGTTTTGCATTTTTTTAATTGCATTTTCAGAAGAAGCAGAAGTTTCAAAATCTAGGTTTAAATATTTTGGATTATTTTCAACCACCGGTATTTCTATTTTTGGTTGAATTATCTTAGGTACGTTTACTGGGGCGGTCTCAGTGACTTTATAAAAAAAGAAATAATAGGCGCCTCCAGCTAAGGTTAAAATAATTACGATAGAAAGTACCAGCGCGATTATTTTTCCTGCGCCAAAGTTTTTATTAGGAGTTGGTTGAGTATTTTTTTCTTTAGGAATAGATGCAGTTGAATCTATTTTGGGTTGTTTTTCTTCGATTATTTCAGGTCTTTGGAATTTATTTTCAAGTGCGAATAGATCTTTTTCTTCAGGTTCAGGTTTCTCTATTTGTTTGGCTGGGGGTTTTTCTTCTAAAGGTGGCTCCTTTGCTAATTCCGGAATTTGATTAGTATCAATTGCGAAAGGACTATTTTCTTTTGGTGAAACTTGTGTTGGTAAATCCTTTTTATTTACTGAAACTTTTTTTTCAGGGACTGGGTCTATATGCATACCTTCAACTGGAGTTGAATTTATAAGTTCAATGCTTTCTGGATCAAGCTCTTTATTTTTTTGAAGAGTAGTATTATTTTTTTTATTAAAAATAGATCCGACATCTAAATTGAAAATTCCCATGGTTTGTTTTTGATTCGCAAAAAAAATATTACGAAAAATTTAAAAATAAAATAGAGACACTTTATGTATCTCTATTTTACAATAATTTATTCTTTTCGTCCACATCCTGTCATTCACGAATGACGGGATAAGGGAAAATTATTTTACTTTTGAAGCATCTTTCATAGAAAGATTAATTCTTCCTTGTGAATCAATTTCTTTGACAACCACTGGAACGACATCTCCAATTTTGACGATGTCTTCAACTTTCTCAACGCGCTTGTCGGCTAGTTCAGAAATATGAATCAATCCATCTTGTCCTGGAAGCAATTCTGCGAAAGCACCGAAAGTCATAATCTTTATTACTTTAGCATCAAACTTTTCGCCAGCCTTAACTTCTCGAGTAAGGCTATCAATCCATTCCATTGCCTTATCCGCAGAAATCTTATCAATTGAAGTGATGAAAATTGAGCCATCATCTTCAATATCGATTTGAACGCCTGTTGCATCGATAATTTCGTTAATAATTTTTCCTCCAGCACCGATAACATTTCTAATTTTATCTGGATTAATGTGCATTGTGATGATTCTTGGGGCATATTGAGACATTTCGGCTCGAGGTGTTGGCATGATTGCTTTTATCTTTTCCATAATTTCCATTCGATTTTCTCTAGATTGTTTCAGAACTGCTTCAAGCATTTCCAAAGTAACTCCGTCTAATTTAACATCCATTTGAAGGGCTGTTATACCTTTTTCGGTTCCAGCTGCTTTGAAGTCCATATCTCCATAATGATCTTCTAAACCTTGAATATCGGTTAAGACCTTAAAATTTTCTTTTTTATCTCCAACGATAATACCCATCGCGATTCCAGATACGGGGCTCTTGATTGGAACACCAGCATCCATTAGGGATAGAGTTGAACCACAAGTCGAAGCCATTGAAGACGATCCGTTAGAAGAAAGAACTTCTGAAACTAATAGGATAGTGTATGGGAAATCTTCTTTAGAAGGAAGCACAGGGATTAAAGCTTTTTCTGCTAGTGCGCCATGACCAATTTCTCTTCTTCCAGGACCTCTCATTGGTTTAACTTCTCCAACTGAATATGGTGGGAAGTTATAGTGATGAATATATCGTTTCTTAGTTTCTGCTTCCATTGTGTCGATGATTTGTTCATCTCCAGGAGAGCCGAGAGTAGTTACAGTCAAAGCTTGAGTTTCTCCACGAGTAAAGAGGCCTGTTCCATGAGTTCTTGGTAAAATTCCTACTTGGCAATCAATATGACGGATTTCATCTAATTTTCTTCCGTCTGGTCGTTGTTCCTTCTCAAGAACGTTTGTGTGAACAATTTCGTCAGACACTTCTTCAAAAACTTGCTCAGCTACTTCTTTGAGCATATCTCTTTCGTCAGCATGATTTTCATCAATGAAAGAGTTAATCTTTTCTTTGATTGCTTTAAGTTTCTCTTCGATAATTTGTTTGTCTTTGTTATAAAGGGCTTCGTTTAAATTTTCAGCTAACAACATTTCCTTTACCTTAGCTTCAAATTCAGGAGTTCCCTGCAAAAGAGCAGGCTCAGCCTTTTCTTTCCCAATTTCTTTTTGGATTTCTTCAAGAAAACCAGCAATCTTTTGAACTGCTTCAAATCCGAAAGTAAAAGCCTTAGCTATTTCGTCTTCTGGGACTTCTTTTGCTCCAGCTTCAATCATATTAATCTTGTCCTTAGTTCCAGCTAGAACTAAATTTAGACTTTCATCAGCATTCTCCTCTTTAACTGGGTTTAAGATGAATTCACCATCTTTTTGTCCAACTCGGATAGCTCCAACTGGTCCAGCCCAAGGAATGTCCGAGATAGAGAGGGCAGCGCTGGCAGCAATTACAGCAACAATATCTGGAGCATTTTCTCCATCATAGGAAAGAACGGCTGTTATGACTTGAACATCGTTACGCATTCGAGAGTTGAAAAGAGGGCGGATTGTTCGATCGACAACTCGACCTGACAAAACAGCGTCATCTGATGGACGACCTTCTCTTTTGATAAATCGAGATCCTTTAATTTTTCCTGCAGCATAGTATCTTTCTTCGAAATCTACCATTAAAGGGAAATATCCACTTATTCTTGAAGCAGATTTACTCATTACGGCCGTTGCCAAAACAACTGTATCACCATAACGAACGGTTACTGATCCATTGGCTTGTCCAGCCAAAAGACCGGTCTCAACCTCCAAAACTCTACCACCGAGCTGGAGAGACCATTTTTTTTGTTCCATGTGAAACGTTTAGCCTAGAGCTAATGACGTTACAAACACTATGTCAAACTCAATCTTTGAGTCCAATATGGTGCCTCTTACGCAAAAACTAAGGCTTTTATTAAATTATTAACTTGTTTAAATTTAACTCATTTTTTGCCTTTTGTCAATTTATCCCGTTAAATTTTGCTGTATTATTAAAGCTTTTGTCTGGTAGAATATTTAACTGGGATAAAAAAGCCTCTCTATATAAAAGAGAGGCTTTTTGAATATATTGATTTAGATTAAAAATTTCTTCTTATTCTCCGAAATATCTGTGAAATCATCTAGTGATTCAATTAGTTTGGCACTAGTGGATTCTTTAAAGGCAATTCCTTCAACACGGCAACCAGTAGTGTTTTGAACATATTCAACAACGGGGATATAATCTCCATCTCCTGAGACTAAGATGATTGCATCTAGACTTTTGGACATCTTAATAGCATCAACGGCAATTCCAACATCCCAATCGCCTTTCTTTGCGCCACCAGGGAAAAGTTGAAGATCCTTGGTTTTGACTTCAAAACCTTGTTTTTCCAAAGCTTCGAAGAATTTTTCTTCTTGTCCTTCTAATGTTTTAATTCCATAGGCAATAGCTCGGATTAATTTTCGATCACCTACTCCATTTTTCAAAATATTTCCAAAATTAACCTTTTTATGATGGAGAACCTTTGCAGAATAGTAGAGATTTTGAATATCTACCAAAACTCCCACTCTTTGATCCTTAAAAATAGACATAGTTTTTATTTTTAGTTAGTTATGTAATTTAAAATAAGATTTTAATAACCAATTCTTAATTCTCAATTTCGAGTCAAATTTTAACGTTTTAATGTCTAATAACTAATGTTTTGACATTTATTCATTTAGAAATTGGAAATTGATTTAAAATTTTAAATTCAAAATTAAAGGCGCCGAAGCGCCTTAGTATTAACCTTTGAGTCCAAGCTTTTTAATCAGCTTTTTATAATCTTTCTCGCTAGTTTTTTCTAGATACGCCATTAATTTCTTTCGTTTTGAGATCATTTTCAGAAGTCCTCTACGAGAGTGGAAATCTTTAGTGTTTTTCTTTAGATGAGAAGTAAGTTTCTTAATCTTTTCAGAAAAAAGAGCAATTTGATATTCTGGAGAACCAGTATCTTTATCGTGTCTTTTTACCTCCTTGGTAACTCTTCCCTTTTGTTTGGCATTTAAAGCCATAATGTTGTTTCGGCTAAACATAAGTTGCGTCTAGGCGACAACTGATGTCTGCTATTTATTTATTACTATATAAGTTTATCATAGAAAGAGCCTTTTGTCCAGCACTAACATAGAATATATTTTTCAAATTAAAGATTTTATTTACATTGAAATTTTCCTATAAAAACTTATTAATCCGATGTTAGTGCTGGATAAATCCAGCTTTTAGGTGTTTTATTCCTGCTATGTTAAAATATACTATATTATGATAAAACTTTTAGAAAATCTTAATCCAGAGCAAAGGAGCGCTGTTGAAACGACCGAGGGGCCGGTTTTAATTATAGCTGGAGCAGGTTCTGGGAAAACCAAGGCTTTAACTTATCGTGTAGCCTATTTGATTGAAGAAAAAAAGGTTAGTCCGCGGAATATTTTGGCAGTGACTTTTACTAATAAGGCAGCCCAAGAGATGAAAGAAAGAATTGTTGAAATTTTAGGAGGCGATCAAAATCGAGTTCCAGTGATGGGAACTTTTCATTCTATTTGTGTAAGAATTTTACGGCATGAAATTGAAAAGATTGGATATAAAAAATCTTTTAACATTTTTGATGATCAAGACCAGAAAGCTTTGATGAAAAGAACGATGCGCGAATTGCAAATTGATGAAGAACAAATTAAACCGAAAGCGGTTCTCCATTCAATCTCTGAAGCCAAGAATGAATTGATTGATGCTGATCAGTATAAGGCTCAAGTTGGAAGTTATTACGAAGAAATAATTGCTAAAATTTATTCTGCCTATCAAGGGAAGTTAAAGGAACAAAGTGGATTAGATTTTGATGATATTTTGATGAATACAGTCAAAATTTTTCAAAAGTATCCAGAAGTTTTGGAAAAATATCAAAATCATTTTCATTATGTGATGGTAGATGAGTATCAAGATACTAATCATGCCCAATATACTTTAGTAAAAATTCTAGCTGACAAACATAAAAATCTTTGCGTGGTTGGAGATGATTGGCAAGGGATTTATTCTTGGCGGGGAGCGAATATTCAAAATATTTTAGATTTTGAAAAAGATTATCCAGAAGCGAAAGTAATTAAACTTGAACAAAATTATCGTTCGACTCAAAATATTCTAGACGCAGCCTATGGAGTGATTTCAAAAAATGTTAATCGAAAGGATAAGAAAATTTGGACAGAAAATAAAGGAGGCCATCTCCTAACTTCCTATGAAGCGAATAATGAAAGGGATGAGGCAGAATTTGTAATTTCGGAAATTCAAAAATATAAACAAAAAAATAAAGCGGATTTTTCTGATTTTGTGGCACTCTATCGGACGAATGCTCAATCTAGAATGCTAGAAGAGGCAATGCTTAGAAATTCAATTCCCTATCGAATCATTGGTGGAGTAAAGTTTTATCAAAGGAAAGAAGTGAAGGATGTTGTGGCATATCTGCGTCTTATTCAAAATTTTACTGACGAAGTTTCACTGGAGAGAATCATTAATGAGCCAAAAAGAAACATTGGCGATGTGAGTCTTGCCAATTGGATGAAATATGCTAAAGAAAATAAATTAGATTTAGTCGAAGCAGGATTTAAGATTCCCAAAGATGATAAGTTGCTAAAAATTTCCAAGGCGCGCTTAGAAGAAATCGCAAAGTTTTCTGATTTTATAAAAAGAATGAAAGAAATTTTACCGAAGATGAATTTGGCAGATTTTATGGAAAAAGTTTTCAAAGAATCAGGATACGAAAAAAGTCTGACCGATGGAACTGAAGAAGGTGAAATGCGTTTGGAAAATATTCACGAACTTTTGACTGTAGCTAAAAAATATGATGAGTATAAAAGTGAAGAAGGTTTGAATTTGTTGTTAGAAGAGGTAGCTTTAATTGCTGATACGGATAATATTGATCAAGGAAAAGATTCAGTCCATTTGATGACTCTGCATAGTGCCAAGGGCTTGGAATTTAAAGTTGTTTTTATTGTTGGATTGGAAGAAGGAATTCTTCCACATTCCAGAAGTGTAATGAATGAAAGTGAAATGGAAGAAGAGAGGCGCCTGATGTATGTTGGAATAACAAGAGCGAAAGAAAAAGTCTATCTTCTGTTCACTGGTGAGCGAAATATTTTTGGTTCAACTCAAATTAATCCCCCATCTAGATTTATCAATGACATTCCAGAACATTTAATTGAAATTGAAGAAACAAAACAAACCAGTACTTTCTTTTCAGATGGAAATTCTAAAAAAAGTTTTTACCATCGATCTAGTAAGAAGGTTAAGATGAAAGACGTTACTTTTATCGGTAAAAATAAATCAGCGGATGCTAGTGAGAAAAATCAAGGGAGCGGATTTAAGGATGGTGATCGAGTTGAACATAAAGCGTTTGGATCGGGACTCATTATTTCAACGCAGGGTGACGTCTTAACGATTGCCTTCAAGCAAGTGGGTTTGAAAAAACTTTCTGCTTCAGTTGCACCGCTTAAAAAAATATAGTTTTTAAGCAGTAGCTACTATAGTGACCACTACTTAATAATGAAAATAAAAAAAGTCCCCCGAGTACTCGGGGGACTTTTATAATATAATCTTAGTAAATATATCCTTTAATCACTCGACTAGAAGTGCTTAGCGCTCTAGTCGATTTCTTTCCCCAACCAACATAATTCATTTCCGAAACAGTGATGGTGTTGCCACTAACTTTTTCCACTAAGGCAACATGACCATAGCGAGCATCTTCAGTGGTAACTACAATGGCACCCTTTTTCGGAGTTTTGCCGGTGGCATAACCCATCGCTTTAGCACGATAGAGCCAGGTTCCAGCGTTTCCACTCCAAGGAACATGCTTTTTAGAAGCAACATACCAAGTGCAGTATCCATATGGAAAGCTATGCCCAGTTCCGTTAGCAGTTGAGACCTTCTTCCCGCCACTGGCTGCGAAAGGTTCATACTGACGTAGAGCTATACCAGCGCTAGGAGTAGTAACTGGAATTTCTTTATAGCCTCCAGGAATAATGATTTCTGCTCCTTCAGAAAGTTCTCCATTGGCAGGTAAACTATTAAAGGCAATAATTTTATCTTCTGTTGCTTTATATTCCTTGGCGATTGATTTAACTGAGTCGCCTTTTTGAACGGTGTAAGATAGACCTGCTACAGGCAAGATAAATATCTTATCTCCAGGTTTAATAGAATTAATATCATCAATTTCATTCGCCCAAAGAATAGTATTGGTTGTAATGCCAAAATTCTTAGCGATTCCACTAATAGTATCACCAGATTTAACTTCATATATCTGAACTCCACCATCTTCTTCTGGATCAATTTTAACAGGGCTAACTCCAGCGATTAAAGATTGGTCTTGCATTATAAAAGCCTCTTCCTCTTTCTCTTGTTTGGCCTGAGGATTAGAATTTAAATCTGCTTGAGCTAGAGGAACCGAAGCTAAATCAGTTTCGTTTTCAGTTTTAATGGACATTTTATTGGCAATTGGATTTTCATAATTATCTTCTGAATTTCCAAGATAACCAAATAGGAAACCACTAGATTCATTTCCAGAGGAAACATTAGTGGCAGATACCAAAAGAGCGCTGGATAAGACGACCACAAAAGCAGAGTAATTTCGGAAAATGTGGAGTAATTTAATAGTCCGGCGTTCCTTTATAAAACGAATAGTATTCTTTTGTTTGAGGTGAATCTGCTCATGCAGATTCTTCAGGTTGTTACGCCTCAATAAACGTTTCGCAAAATCGAAATTAAGTTTACTAATGGAGATAACCTTTCATTTTAGTTTCGATCTAAGAGTCTTTATCTAGTAAGATTATGCACTCATCAATCGAGAACCCTAATTTTTTAATACTAACCAGTTTAGCAATTCTAATAGGTTTGTCAAGGATTTTGGTTAAGATTTGGCTTATGTAAGCCTTTTTGATGAGCAAAAAGCTTTATTATAGCTAAAAACTGACAATTATAAAACGCCATTATAAGTGGGTTTAATTTGATTTTAGCGCTCTATCTTTTCTAGATATTTTAATTTTTTTAAATTAAAGCAGTTTGTTTTTTTGATTGAAATATGAGATATTGAATGTATTCAGTGTCGCAAAATATAAATTTAAAATAAAAATGGATTTAAAAGAATGTAAGGCCCAATTTTTGGAATATTTGGAAATCGAAAGAGGCCGAACGCAAAATACAATTGAAAATTATAGTCGTTATTTAGATCGTTTTTTAAATTGGGCAAAAATCAGAAACCCAGATAAGATTAATGAGGGTTTAATTCGAAACTTCCGGGTTTATCTTAATCGCTATGAAGATGATAATGGGAAACCTTTAAAAAAAATTACCCAAAACTATTATATTATAGCTTTGCGAAGTTTTTTAAAGTATCTTGCTAAGATGGACATTGAAACTTTACCAGCGGAAAAAATTGAAGTGGGAAAGGTTTCCAAGAAAGAAGTCGAGTTTTTGGAAGCAGAAGAGGTTGAAAGAATAATTAAAGCAGCTGATGGAGAAGACTTTAAATCTCTTCGCGATCGATCTATTTTGGAACTGCTTTTTTCTTCAGGACTTCGAGTTTCAGAGTTAGTAGGGCTTAATCGTGATCGTTTGGATTTAAAGAAGCAAGAATTTGCAGTGCGAGGTAAGGGCGATAAAATCAGGGTGGTTTTTGTTTCTGATGATGCGAAGCAATCATTGGAAAAATATTTAGAAAAAAGAACAGATATAGATGAAGCTGTGTTTGTGCGGGATTTTAAGGCTTTGGAAAAGTTTTCCGCCAAAGGCGGATCCGCCTCTGGCGGAGAAAATAAGAAAGAAACCAAGTCACTGCGACTAACAGCTAGATCAATTCAAAGAATTGTTAAATATTATGCAACCAAGGCTGGGATTATTAAAGATGTTCATCCTCACACTCTTCGACATTCCTTCGCGACTGATTTGTTAATTAACGGCGCAGATATTCGGAGTGTTCAGGCGATGCTTGGTCATTCTTCAATTACAACAACTCAGATTTATACTCATGTAACAAACAAACAATTAAAAGAAGTTCATCAAGCATTTCACGCAAGAAGGAATAAAAAGAAATAATATTATTGACGGGAACTTTTTTTTGGCATAAACTGATTAAAGTTATCCAAAAATTGGTCGCTTAGCTCAGTTGGCTACCTGCCTGCCGGTAGGCAGGGAGCATTTCTCTAAATTACTAAAATTGGTCGCTTAGCTCAGTTGGTTAGAGCATCACATTGACATTGTGGGGGTCAGTGGTTCGAATCCACTAGCGACCACCTTAAAAATTGAATAAGTTATGGGACCATAGCTCAGTGGTAGAGCGCGCGACTCATAATCGCTTGGTCGCAGGTTCGAATCCTGCTGGTCCCACAAAATATAAATCTCCATTAGGAGATTTTAATTTTTCTTGCAAAATACTATCCTACTTTCTTTTGCCGAAAAGAAAGTAGGCAAAAAAACTCTCCTCCTGGCTCATAGCTAGATAAATTTTCAACTTGCTCGCTAAAAATTATGACTCCCGAGTACTCGGGACTAGATAATTTTTTAACGCTCTCAAGCTTTTAATTTATAGCTAGTCTATTTCGCAAAGTCGGAATAATTTATTGTAATTTTTAAATATTGCTTTATTTGAGCCAAAATAGGGCTGTATTAGGTAAGCTTACTTGACAAAATCATTAGGATATGCTATGATTATAAATCAGTAAAGGAAAGCAATTTTAAAATTAAATAATAGTAGTATAATCAAAAAGAGGGAGAAAATCATGAAAAAGTTACTTGGAACAGCATTTTTTGTAATTGGGACTATTTGTATCTTTATAGCCTGTCATTATGTTATTAACCCAGATATGATTGTATATTTTGTATTTAATAGCGCTTCCGCTACTGTCCTGATTACCATCTTTGGCGGAATATTTAATCTCTTATGCGGTATGTATATAATTGCGAGGATGAAAGGAGAAGAAAAAAAGCAGTCAGATCTACTGGAAGATGCTGATGAGGATATGCTTGAAAAGTATCGCAATGTTGAGGCTGTGGTCACTGTGACTGCACTTTTCAGAGATGGGAAAATGTTTGATTTTTATGTTGGAGAAAACTGTACTAAAACATCAGAATATACACCTGATCCAAAATCGAAATAAAGTAGATTGCTCAAAGAGCATAAAATAAAGACCTATAGATATAAATCTATGGGTCTTTTTTCTTTTCTCTAAATTTATTCGGCTATATTAGGTGTGGGTTGAAGTTTTTGCTCTAAGATCTTACTTGTTGTTTCTTGCTTAGCTTTAGGTTTAGCAATAATTTGAAAAAACTTTATCCAAACAACTTGGCGGAAAACTTCATAAAAAGATCGCAGAGCAAAAAATATTATTAAAAAAATTGGAACTGCAATTGAAACGATGATAATGATTCCAGTAATTTTTAGAAGATAATAGAGAAGAATCCCTAATAGACCAAAAATTATTACGAAAGGAATAAAAATTAGAATTGTTAACATAAAAAAGATAATTCCAATAATCATAAGAATAAAAAATATAACCAAGCTAGAAGCTAAATTTTTTCGCAAAAGTGCATAGGCATTTTCTAGCGATTGTCTGATTGATAAATTGCCTAAAACTAGAAAGAGCTGACTGAACCTAAGTAGAAAGTATATTAAGAATAAAATTGGAATGAGAATCAGGATCGCTAAGACTCCAAGAATTATAGCGGGGAAAATAATTTCTGATTCTATAAAAAATATAATTGGAATGGCCATAACGAGAATAATTCCAGATGTAAAAAGGAAAGCGATGATAGTTAATACAAGTAGTCTCCAAAAAAATCTTTTTCCAAAATTAAATCCAGTTTTAAAATTAGACTTACCTACTTCGAGTTCTAGGTAGATTATTTTAATGAGAGCTCCTCTGCCTAGGACGGATAAGGCAAAAAATAAAATTAATAGAATAATTAGGCCAATTGCAATGGCTATAAAAAGATTTTGGTGATTTAGAATGAAGGAGATTGTCTTTTCAAACAATTCTTTGCTTTTTTCATTTTCCTCTGGATCAAAAGAAAAATTAAGAGATCCAAGGCTTCCCAGCGCCACAAAAAATCCAAACCACCAAAGATATTTTTTTTGCCAAGTAAAGATAAAAGATTCTTTGATAAGTTTTACAAAGTCAATTTCTTTTAATTTTTCTGAATTGAATTGCATTGGCTTTCAATTATTTTTTTTCTTCAGTTTTTTTATTTTCGATTATTTCTTCCTTGGCCGGGCAGGCTTCAATCTGCTCTTCTTCAAGAGTTTCCTTTTTTGGAAGTTCTTTACCAATAATTTGATAAAATTCTTTTTGTTCTATTGTTTCTTTTTCAACTAAAACTTTAACTAATGTGTCTAAAACTTCTTTTTTATCTTGGAGAAGTTTTTCTGCTACCTGATAGGCTCCTTCAATAAATTTAGAAACTTGAGCATCAATATCCTCCGCCGTTTTTTCTGAATAATTTTTTTCTTCATGCATTTCTTTACCAAGAAAGACCATTTCTTCTTTATGTCCAAAAGTGCGAGGTCCTAATTCGCTCATTCCATATCTAGTCACCATATTTCTTGCCATTGCAGTAGCTCGTTCCAAGTCATTGGAGGCACCAGTAGTGACTTCTCCGTATTTTAATTTTTCACTAATGTAACCGCCTAGAAAAACAGAAAGTTCATCAATGAAATAACTTTTTGGCAGAAGTCTTTTGTCTTTTGATGGAGCACTTAGGGTATATCCTCCAGCCTGTCCTCGAGAAATGACGGAAATTTTTTGAACCGGATCTGATTTTTCTAGTGTTGCACCAATTAAAGCGTGTCCTGCTTCGTGATAGGCAACAATTTCTTTTTCATCCTTATCAATTCTCCGGCTTTTTCTTTCTGGTCCGAGGATAACTTTTTCAATTGATTCTGCGAGTTCGTCAGTTCCAATCACTTTTTTATTTCGACGAGCGGAAAGGATGGCAGCCTCATTAACAAGATTAGAAAGATCTGCTCCAGAAAATCCAGAAGTTCGCTCAGCGATAGTCCTAATGTTAACTTTTTCAGTTAGGGGTTTATTTTTTGAATGAATTTTCAAAATTTCTATTCGTTCTTCAATATCAGGAAGGTCCATTGTTACGCGACGATCAAATCGCCCAGGTCTCAAAAGGGCCGGATCAAGAACATCAGGTCTATTGGTAGCAGCGATGATTATAACATTAGTATTAGTGTCAAAACCATCCATTTCTACTAGGATTTGGTTTAAAGTTTGCTCTCTTTCATCATGTCCTCCACCAAGACCAGCTCCACGATGACGTCCAACAGCATCAATTTCATCTATAAAAACAATGGCGGGAGAATTTTTCTTGGCTTGTTTAAAAAGATCTCGAACACGAGAAGCTCCAACTCCAACAAACATTTCTACAAATTCTGAACCAGAAATATTAAAGAACGGGACATTAGCTTCTCCAGCTACAGCTTTAGCAATTAAAGTCTTTCCAGTTCCTGGGGGTCCAAGTAAAAGAACTCCTTTAGGAATTTTAGCTCCTAATTTTAAAAATTTTTGTGGGTTTTTTAGGAATTCTACGATTTCACCAAGCTCTTCTTTGGATTCTTTAGCACCAGCCACATTCTTGAAGGTAGTTCTTCTTTTTTTATCCTTAGGATCAGTCATTCTTGCCTTTGAGTTTCCAAATGACATTGCTTGGCTGTTCCCTCTTTGCGCTTGGCGAAACATAAACCAAATGAAAGCGGAGATTAGGATAAATGGTAGAAGAAAAGGTAGAATAGCCATCCAAAAAGATGATGACGAGTCATCTTTAATAGTAATCTTAATACTTTTGAATTTTTCTTGATCAACCCCATAGTTTTTTAGTGTTTCAGTTAATCCAGCTTCTCTTTCTTTAGTTGATTTTTCTAAGTTATCTTCATTTGTCTTAATTTCCAATTTATCTCTATCAACAGTAATCTCTTTTATTTTCCCTTCATTTATTTGAGTAGCTAATTCACTTAAAGAAACATCCTCGGGTTTTTCATTCGGAGCTGAATAAAGGACAAACAATCCTGAAATTAAGAGGAAAACGGCTAAGGCAATCCCGATTTTTTTAGCTAAATCTTGCATAAAATATTTTTTAAAAAATTAAAATTTAATCTATAGATACTTTATCACCCTTTCGAAGCACTTTCAACCCTTTGAATGATATGGTTTGATTTTTCCCCTTGGTACTCTTTAAGGTCTTGATAATTTCATTAATATGAGAGGCTTCAATGTTTTTTAAGTCAGATTTTTTTTCTCGAATTTTTTCCAGGAGAATTCTTCTTTGTAAAGCTGGATGAAGGACGAGAAGTTTTTTTACTGATAGCTCACCTCCCGATTTTTTTTTGGCGATTTCAGAAATGAAAGAATTGTCTTGTGAAATTGACGATACAGAATCAGTGATAGTTTTTCCAATGTTGGGATTAAAATTCTTTTCTAGATAGGGAATGAGTTGGTTGCGAATTTTGTTGCGTAGAAATTTTGATTCTAAATTTGTTTTATCAATTCTAAATGAAATTTTATTTTTCTCTAGATGTTCCAGAATTTCTTTTTTAGAAATTTCCAGAAGTGGTCGAATGATGTGATTTGATTTAAATTGCATTCCAGTGAGACCCTTCAACCCCGAGCCACGAAGGACTCGCATTAAAAATGTTTCCACTTGATCATCTTGAGTGTGGGCAACAGCGATAGAGTCAAAAGAAAAATCTTCACGTAGAGTTTGAAAAAAATCATAACGAACTTCACGCAGATCATTTTCAGAAACTTTTTTCTTTAGCTTCGGATTTAAAACAATCATTTCTAAAGAATGTTTTTGAGCTAGTTTTTCTACTAGCGCCTGATCCTCATCGCTTTCATATCCTCGCAATCCATAATTAACATGGGCTACAATCAACTTCAAGTTATACTTTTTTTGCAGGGAAATAAAAAATTCCAAAAGAAAAACTGAATCTGGTCCGCCAGAAATTCCCAAGATAATCTTTGAATTTTTTTGCCAAAGATTTTCTTGATGATTGGTATTTTGAATTTTTTTAAGTAAGTTCGGCATTATCCTTTATAATCTTTACTACATTTTGAATTGATTTTTCTAATTCCCCTTCTTCGTTTATAACTTTATAATCATAAATTTTTTCATATTTCATCCACTCTTTTGTGTAGTCCATTCTTTCTTTTATATATTCAGCTGAAACATTTTTATTTCTTCTTCGAATTCTTTTTTCTAAAATTTCCAAAGATGGTGCAGCAATGTAGATGGATTTAATTTCAGGAAATTTTTCTTTAGCTGTAAGCACTCCCTTGTATTCAATTTTCCAAATTCCAATTTTTTCAGAACTTGCGACTCTCTCCAATTCTTCTTTCGTTACTCCGTACCAATTCGAATTATATTCTTGTGCGTATTCTGCAAAATCTCCCGCTTCTAATTTATTCTTAAATTTTTCTTTGGAAATAAAATAATAAGGATTTCCTTGGGAATCTTCTTTACGCATTTCACGCGTAGTGGTTGTGACGACTCTTTCGATAGGAAGATGTTTTTTTAATCCTTCAATAATAGAATCTTCTCCAGCTCCGGATGGACCGGAAATAATAAAAATATTTGATTTTGTCATATGTTTAAAAAATAGTATTATATAAGTATAGTATACTATAGAAAATAATCAATAAAGAGCTAAAAAATGAAAAACGAACAATCAATGCTAGCAATGTTTCATGGAGCAAAGGATCATGGGCATAAGTCTTCAATAATTAGTCCAGAAGAAATGTATAAAGATAAAGAAGAAAACTCCATAGAGCAAAGTGGCGAATTATTAGAAGTAGAAAAAACTATAAATGAAACAGTGAATCTTATCAAGGATACTAAGCTAGAAAGTGACTATTTACAAGATAAGGAGCAAAAAATTCTATTAAAAAAGATTAAAGAGCAGGCTATAGGCAAGATATTAGAGGTTTTTAAAGATATTAATGAATATATGGAAACCATTAGAGCGTTAGATGAAGGAAAAAACCTTAGAGATTCAGAGAATCAAAAGGATTATCTTGAAAATATCGATAATTTAGAAAATTCAAGGAAAAGAAAGCATAACGCATTGATAGCTGATTTTCAATCAACGATTAGATTTATTTCTTATAATTTTGCACAAATCGGTGAAGAGGCTATTGAAAAATGGGAAGATGATAAAGAAGAGAGAGGGTTTGTTGCATTAAAGGCAGAAAGAAAAGAATTTCCAAAGAAAGTAATTTGTCCAGAAAATATAAATATAAAGGATAGAAAGCAAATAGCCGCTTGGGCAGTGAAAGTATTTACTATTTCTTTAGATAAAATAAAAAAAGACTTTCCAAGAATTTAGGAAAGTCTTTTATCACAAACTTCTTTTAAGCTGAAATATGGTTAAGGGTTTAATGAGCTTTGAATAGAGTTCTAATTCAGTTTCAGGTGTTTCAATAGCGTTATCTTTGAGTATTTGGCGTAATTCTTTAATTAGATCTTTTATTTCTGTTGCGATTTCAGGTACGCTTTGTTCTGAAATTTTTGCAAGAAACTGATTAAAGCTATCAGAAGCTATTTTACCAACGATTTCTCGTAAGCGAATAAACTTCAAATCAGTCGCCAAAATCGGTATATTAATTTCCATGGCTATTCCCCCCTTATATATAGTAAAAGAACTATTTAGTTTTGGACTATTATTCTACATTATAATGCAAATTTTGTCAATTATTCTTGCCAAAACAAAAACACCCCATTTAAAGGGTGTTTTTTAAAAGAAGTTGTCTATTCTTTCTCTTTTTCAGCTGGTTTTTCTTTTTCAGCTGGTTTTTCTTTCTCTGAGCTTTTTGAAGGGGCGTCCTTTCCTTTATCAGAATCTTCCCCGCCTGCATCGCTAGGCGAAGCATTGCGGGCAGGTTTTTTAGCTTTAGCAGAAGGCTTTTTTTCTTCTTTTGCTTCTTCTTTCTTTTCCTTCTTCTCGCTTTTTCCATCATTTAGAGCTAATCCCATTCGATGTTCTTTTGATTCAATTGAAAGAATTTTCCAATTATAAGCTTCTCCAACCTTAATAAGATCGTCAATATTTTTTCCTGGGAACATTTCTGTCATTTCGCTGATATGAGCTAATCCGTGAATATCATCATCAAGGTAAACAAAAGCACCAAAATGATTGATTTTATGAATTGTTCCTTTAACAATCTTTCCAACTGGGTATTTCTTTTCTGCACCACTCCAAGGATCTTTTTCTAAAGCACGGATTGAAAGGGAAATCTTATCATTATCAATTCCAATGATTTTAGCTTTAATTTTATTTCCAACTTTTACGATATCACGAGGATTTTCAATTAATTGCCAAGCTAATTCGGAAATATGAACTAATCCTTCTAATTTGTCTTCTTCACGAGCTACAGCTTTTTCTTTAGATGGGATTGTGAATTTAACAAAAGCGCCGAAATCTACTACTCCACTTACTTCTCCTTCAATTATATCCCCTACATTAAGACCTGAAATTGCTTCTCGATCTTTTTCTTTCTGAGTAGCTTTTTCACTAACAATTAACTTTTCTGTTTCTCTGTCAGCATCAATAATCCTAACTTCTAGCTCTTGATTAACTAATTTTTTCAATAAACCTAGGATTTTATTCTTATCTCCATCTTCTACGCGAGGATAATTTTGGCTAGAAAGTTGAGAAACAGGTAAAAATCCAGAGATTCCATTAATTTCAATTAAAAGACCTCCCTTATTAGCACTAAGAACTTTAGTATCAACTTTTTCTTGGGTATCTCGTTTACTTTCTAGATCTTCCCAAGCCTTTTCATAAGAAGCTTCTCTAATTGAAAGTTCAATAAATCCATCTTCATTTTCCAAATCAGTAACAGTAGCGTTAACCGAATGGCCAATTTTGATTTTTCCTGAACTCATACCATCTTTAATCTCTCTTCCAAGAACAATTCCTGTTCCAAACGGATCAATATCAAGAAAAATTGAATTAGTTCCAATTTCAATAACCTTACCTTCAATTACATCACCAGCTTGTGGAAAAACTATTTTTTGATTAGATAGAAGTTTACCCATTACGGAATTATCTTCTTGAATATCTTCTTTTTTGGTTGCTTTTTTTTGCTTAGCTTCTGATTTTGGAGCAGATTCTTCTAATTTATCCACTTCTTTAGCTAAATTGTCTAAAATATTAGGCATTTGTTTATTATTTTGCGATTGTGTCGATTCGCTTTAATTATTAAAATGACACATTTTGATTAAAAAAAAATCTCCCTGCCCGTAATGCTTCGCATAAGCGATGCAGGTGGGCTAAATAGGAAATCATTAAGAAGTTTGGAGTAAAGGATTAAATTTATCCACCTCAGGCGGAGCATCCTTATATTTAATTTTCTTAATAATTAACTGTGAATTTATTGTACAGGATAATCTAAACTTTGGCAAGGGTTTTTCTTTTAGACACAAAATATCCACTTTTTGAGGGAAAAAAGACTCGACAAGGTCTTAGGAAGGTGCTAAAATTTATATGTTAATAAAACTTTAATATCTATATATGAATATCCAATATTACGGGCATTCTTGCTTTAAGATTACCGCTAAACCAGCTGGGAGAGGTCAGGAAGACGTTAATATCTTTCTTGATCCCTTTGATAAGTCAATTGGTTTAAGGCCACCTCAGGGGCAAGCAGACATTGTTCTTTCTAGCCATGATCATTTCGATCATAATAATGTGGAAGCTTTAAAGGGAGAACCAAAGGTTTTAAATATTCCTGGAGAATATTCAGTGAAAGGAGTAAATATTGTTGGTTTGCAAACAATCCATGGTGCTGATAAGAATGTTTTAAATACCGTTTTCATTTTAGAAACAGAAGATATTAAAATTTGTCATCTGGGAGATTTAGGAACAGATTTAACAGAAAAACAATTAGAAGAAGTTGGAGGGGTGGATATTTTAATGATTCCGGTTGGGGGAAATTTTACTATTGATGCAAAAAAAGCAGTTGAAATTATGAAAAAAGTTGAACCATCAATTGTAATACCGATGCATTACAAGATGAAAAATTCAACAATCGATATTGATGATGAGAAAAAGTTTTGTAGTGAAGTTGGAAATTGTCCAAAAGAAAAAACGGCAAAATTAAATATTAAAAAGAAAGATTTGGACGGAAAGAAGATGGAAGTTATAATTATGGATGCAGAATAATATTTATAATATGGATATCTTTAAAAAAATTGAACAAATTAGAGAAAAACCAGAACATATTCGAAGAAGATATGTAGGTATTTGTGTTTTTATTTCAATAATAATCATTGGTGGTATTTGGGTCATTACTTTAAAGGGAAGTTATGGCAATTTTGGAGAAATAAAAAAGGATGAAGAGTACTTGCAAATAATGAATACGATTAAAGATAGCACTTCAGACAAAACCGAAAGCTACACTGATAAATCAGAAGTGGTTTCAACTGAAGAGGAGAGCGTCATTGAAGAAGACGAAGCTAGTGAGAAAAAATATAATTTATTTGATCTGAGTCAATAATAATTTTAAATAGAATTTAATATGAATATCGGAAATGTATCATCACGAGAAATCGTTGATGAAGTTCAGCAGTCTTATTTAGATTACGCAATGAGCGTAATTGTTTCTAGAGCACTCCCTGATGTGCGTGATGGCTTGAAGCCAGTTCACAGAAGAATTCTTTATTCAATGTGGCACACAGGACTAAAGGCTAATGCTAAGTTTAGAAAGTCAGCAACTGTTGTTGGTGAAGTGTTGGGTAAGTATCATCCACATGGAGATCAAGCCGTCTATGATTCGATGGTTCGTATGGCACAGGACTTTTCTTTGCGCTATCCATTAATCAAAGGTCAAGGAAACTTTGGATCAATGGAT
>Ga0222628_1000162_pt1 | contig 33586 bp, 57 predicted proteins | sample AntAcemetageno95_FD_179860 | JGI IMG/M metagenome (GOLD analysis project Ga0222628, IMG submission 179860) | Saline water microbial communities from Ace Lake, Antarctica - #95 | ecosystem: Environmental > Aquatic > Non-marine Saline and Alkaline > Saline | place: Antarctica: Ace Lake | collected...
CCGTCAGTATGAGAGGCTGCGTGAGCTGTTGGAGCATCTCCGTCATAAGTTATGTTGCCGTCTGTTACTGCGGTGTCGAATTCTGCTTTAGTTCCTGTAATTCCTACTATAGTGGTTTGATCGCCAGGGTAGGAAACTTTGTTGTTGAATGTGTCCCAGTCTGTATCTGATAAAGCTCCAGTGGTTGAAGTCGAAGATAAAGCTAAACTTAAAGCCTGAGTTGAAAGTGAAAGTCCGTTGGCTGTTCCGATTGTTACGTCAGTTGAGTTATCATCAACATATTTCTTAGTAGCTGCATCTTGGTCTAGTGTTGGGTCAGCAACCTCATTAATCTGATGGCTGTTCATGTTCAAAACATTATCCTCTATACTTACAATTCCATCATCAAAAACTATTAATCGTTCCTGTGGGTCATTTGCACCAGTCATAAAGACTAAGTCATTTTTACCATTTCCTAAAGTACTTCTTCTACCTACTATTTTAGAACCATATCCTAATGACGTGCTTGATGGAAAAAATATAAATGAACCTCTGCCAGCAAGAGCATGTCCAGCTCCAACAGTTAATCCTTTTGTATAAGGAGCAGTCGTGGCAACTGAATTTATTACAGACGATAAAGAAGTTATTTCGCCATTAACATCTAATTCAGTTGCAGGTGTAGCTGTTCCTATACCTACTTTATCAGTAAGAGTCGATGGATAAATATATCCGTTGGTAGCATCTCTTTTCCAATTATTAGGAAAGACTTCGTGGGTTTTAATGTGGTCTGTGTATATGCTCATAATTTAGCTCCAAGTTTCAATTATATCAAAGTCGTTAGGGTCTGTTTTGTCTATTACTGTGGTTTGAGTTTTAGTTCCATTAGTTGCAGTTAGGGTTGTAACAACTCCAACTATGCTTACATTAGTTGTTACATCATCATCTGGGTCAAAGCCATCAGAAACATCAACTAGAAGCTTACCATCAGTATTAACTTTAATTCTTTGCAAATTAGCTCCGTCATAGCCAACAATTTCCCTAGTAGCTATATCAAACTCAGCGTCAAATGATCTATTTTGAATTGCTTGTTCTGTATGTTTAGTTGAGCCGATTGTATTATTTGACATATAGTTTCATATCTTTAGGGTTTATTAAAGCACCAGACTGACACACAGGGCAATATAGCTCGTTCTCAGCCAGTTTCTCCCACTTATGCTCTTTGCATTGGGTAACTCTCGTCTGAGCCATCTCAGCGTTAGTAGCTCTGAATACTTCTTGTGGGTCTAATTCGTTTGTTTCTTCTTCCATTAGTTTGAATAAAATGGGTTAGGACTTCTTAATTCTATTTGTTTTTGTAATTGTTCTTTGAGTTGTTCTTGCGTGTTATCTAGCGTTCCTACATTCTTTAGATTCCAAACCTCTCTTACTTTACCAATTATATTATTTATTGCTTTTGATCTATCGTAATCACTCATAGTTTCATAAGCAGGAGCTGCTACTACTTTCTCTAAAGCTCCCTTAATAACACCACCAGTTTGTTGCATCATTCCTCTGTATTCTTCTGGTGTCATATCTATCTTAATACCAGTTCCTGAAATACTAGCTGTCTTACTAGGGTCTCCTAAAGCTAGTCCTGAATAGTTTTGAAATAATCTATCGAGTTCTGCGTTGAGTGGAGAGTCTTTTGCTTCTCTTGGATTTACTGGATTGAAGAATGGGTTTAAGCCTGTTCCTAATCCTACATCTGAATATTGCATATCTTCTCCAAATACATCTTGTCTTGGAAGTAAGTTCTGACTCATTCCAGGTATTCTTGATTGGATAGCTTCTCCCATTGTATTCTTTTGTCTTACTACTGGGTCTAAAGCTCTAGCACCAGCTCCAGATATTGAAGGTATCATAGAACCAGCTAAACGATTTGAGAAACTTCCTCCATATCTTTTAGGGTCTTGAAAGGCATTAAGCATTCCAGAAACCCCTTGCAAGTATGTCTGTCCTAATAAATTTTTACCAACTGCACCTGCAGCAGCAAAAGGAATATTCTCTGGTTTCATTCTTCCTAGGTCTGACATAGCAGCACCAGTTGATAAAACATTACCAGCAGGGGATAACCTATTAAGTGAATACGAATTGTCTCCTAGTCTTATTGAATTTGCTTGTTTACCTTGTAATTCCCATAGATTTCGTTCTGTTGGGTTTGTTGGATAATTTCCAGTCATCATTCCAGCCTTTCCTAATCCATATCCTGCAGCACCTATTCCTGTTCCTACTGTTGCCCTACCTAAAGCGTCTACTACTGACCTCTGTCCTTGTCCACTAAACCCTTTTGAACCTGCTTTAACAAAACCAGCAGGGGAATAGTCTATAATTGTAGAAGCAATATTTGCTGGAGTTCTACCGAATGGAGCTACAAACTCAGTAAAAGCTCTTACAGATTGATTGGGGTTAGATTTAAGTTTATTTAATGCGTCTGATAACACATTCTGGTCATTAAAAGTTCCATACAGAGCGTCTTCTGTGGCTATCTTAACCATCTCTGTAGTTGGTTTATTATAAATTTTGTCTACGTGAGCCTTTAATGCTTTTCCTTTTAGTCCACTATTTATTCCATCTACAACTGCTAGTTCTCTTAATGCCTTTTGCATTAGCCCACCTTTAAATACCTTATCACCTGCACCCAAAGCTCTAAAAATAGTTTCTGCATATTGCTTTGCTACTGGTGGTAAGTTTACTTGTTTAAAATCATATTTACTTAATGTGTTATCTATATCAACTCCTGTCTTCATAAATACCCAAGCCTTTCTTGATCCTTTACCCATACCTCTTAAATAAGAAAGTATATTAGGAGTAGTCTTTGTTCTTTTCCCTGTGAACATAGCAGCTACTCTATCAAATACTGTTGCTGGAACATCTTTCATCATTTCCATTCCACCCATAGCAGTATTACCAGTTAGATTAGCAATGTGAGTTGTTGGATTTGTTAGAAGTCCTGCTTTCCACAAAGTAGTTATTTGGTCTCCTAATTTAGAAGGTATCATTTCTCCAACACCTTTAAGCATTTGAGCATTAGCTAGTGCCTGAGCTTCTGGAGTCTTAGCTTTCTGAGCATCATAAGCTAAATTTTCTAAAGTCCAAGATTGGTCTTTTGTAAGAGTAAGTCCTTCTTTACCTAATTCTTTTTGAGCAAACATCTTAATCCCCTCTGGACTAAGCTTATTATAAAGTGAAGCAGCTTGTATTGCCCTTCCGTGTTCAGTAAGTTTTTGAGCTACTGTCTTTGTTATTTCAGCAGCTTGGTCGAAATCTCCTGTATTCTGATAATGCTTAATAAGTTCCGAAGCTGTTGCTACTGCAAGGTTATCGTCTCCTTTCATAGCCTTAGCTTTGGCTTTGTTTATATCATCTAGGATAAGATTGGTAGCGTGAGCAGATAGTTCATCATTAGGTTGTGGCGTATATTCATTATCAATAAGCATTTTAAGTTTTGCGTCTGTATTTCTTCCACCCTTAACTGTTTCAGTAAAACCTGTTTTTTTAGTTCCTTTTGTTTTTGGTGCGATAGCTTCTGGTATTGATGGTTCTGCTTTAGATACAAATGCTTTTGATTCAGCATCCATTCCTTGCGAAGCTTTGTTTAGTTTTCTACCAGCAGAATATTTACTTAAACTCTTACCAGCTACTCCTAGACCGCCACCTAATACTCCACCTGCTGCAGCACCGCCTAAAGCACCTTTACCAGTTGATTTCAATAAGTCTCCAGCTCCTTGACCTTGGCTAGCACCTCCAGCTAAACCATAACCTGCTCCTATTTGAGAACCTGTTGCAGCTCCTTGTAAAGCACCTTTCAATGCACCAGCACCTTTAAACGCCTTAATACCCTTTGCAGGTGCATAGAATGTAGAAGCTATATCTAGTCCAGCCATTCCTAACTCTCCTGCTGCTTTCTTGTATTCTCCTTTTCTTGCTAGTTGTCCTGATTTTAGACCTCTTGAGCTAGGAGTTTGGTATTCGTTTCCTAGAAACTTAATACTTTTAACTCTGTCTTTTTCTTTTCTCCAAGGTTGAATAACATTTCCACCTAAATCAGCTAATACAGCTAGGGGAGTTCCTATAATATCTTTACCTACATTTTTCAAGGTATCCTTAAAGCCTCCACTAGAAACTGGCTTATAACTACCTTTGGGTAGATTTTTAACATTTAAAGTCTGCTGTTTTTGAACAGGCTTATAACTTCCTTTTGGTAAGTTTTTTACGTTTAACTTAGTGGAAACATTTTTATAGCTTCCTTTCTTTAGGTCTTTGATATTCATACATTTTTTAAGCTGGCGACATATTTCCGATAGAGTCTACATTATAAAGTTTACCTTCAAATTCTATTTGACTATTTCCTTGTCCTACTGGCTGTCCTGTAAATCCTCCTTCAGCTCCTAATCCTAATAAGGCTGATAGAGGATCTTGACTTACTAAACCATTTTTTTGGTTATAGATTTTTCTAGCTGTTGTTGCATCTACTCCATATTGTTTCATTATACCATCAAGTGCTGTTCCATAACTTTTTGGAGTTGATCCTCCACTCCTAGCCTTAGCTTGTGCAGTCTGAAAATCTCTTTGATTTCCTTGAGCTGTTGAACGAGCTTGTCGTTGTTGATTCATTAAGTTCTGCATATTTGTAGAACCTTGATTTCTAGCTGATAGAATGTCTTGACCTTTAGCAGCTTGAAGTGAACTTAGCAATTCAGCTAAATTTCTACCTTGATCGTTTTGTAGTCTTTGTTGGTATTGGATTCTCTGTTCGTCATTAGGGTCTGAGTTTCCAAAACTAAACTGTGAGTTTAATTGATTCAAGTTTTGTCTTCCTTGTCTTTCAAGGTCTCCAGTTTGTTTAGTCTGAGCAGTAGCGTATTGAGATTCTATTCCCTTAATCATATCAGCTAGTTGTCTTTTTTGTTCTGAGTATTGGTCGTCATAAGAGTCGTCTCCTGCGTAGCCAAAGTCTCCTAAGCCTCCAGATGGATCCCATTCTTGTCCATATTTAGCTGCATACTCTCTTTTACTTAAACCTCCTCTGTCTGCTGGTGCGTTCATATTACCACCTCCTCCTGTATAGTCTTGTTCATAATTTTGATTGTTAGTTTGATTATATTCTATTGGTTCTTCTTCTTGTGGTTGTATTATAGGTGCTGGTCCTTCAGGGTTTTCTGCTTGATACCCATAATTTGTAGGGATAGTTGCTGAATTATAGCTATAATCTTTTTGTCCACTAAATCCTCCATTGTCTCGAGGCACTTGAGAAGCCTGTGCAGAATTAATCATTCCAGTAGAAGCTAATATCTTTTGGAGTATATTCATTTCATCATCTTCTCCACCTAATCCTAGTCCTCCACCTCCGACTAATCCTTGTTCGCTGTTATATCCTAGTCCACGAGCATAGTTTCCTTTACCAGCTATTCTTGAAACAGTAGGGTTATCGTATTGGATAGCTCCACCATCAGCAGGTTCAGGTTCTACAAATTGTTGTTCAGGTTGGAATTGTTCTAATGCACTTTCTAATGGAGATTGTGGTTCTGATATAGAGCTTCCATTATCATCTGTTTGTCTTGGTGCTGGTCTATTCGTTCTTCCTGCAAAATCTTCTATACTTTCGTCAGCATATTGAATATATGGTCTTCGTTCTTGAGCATTTATATCATACCCTGTTTCCTCTCTCCTTCTGTCTAATATGCTTTGGTCAGCGTCAGCTATATTTTGGCTAACATCTAATTGTGGTGTAACTCCTCTAAGTGCTTGGGATATAGCATCACCAGCTCCTTCTTCTGATTGATAAATCTTATTACCTAATCCTAGACCACTCATAAATGAACGACCTCTAGGCTCTAAACCTAATGGATCTTTTAAAATTTCAAGTCCTCTTTCAAATACACCTTTCCTTCTACCTTGTGTAATTGTAGGTTCTCCTCTGCCTTGTGCGTTAGCTGTTTTAGTTCCAGTTAGTTTATTAAAAACTCTAGAAGCTGAACTTCTTTGAGAAGGTTTAGAACTAGACGAACTTTTAGATTTACTCTTAGACTTAGATTTAGTGTCTGTATCGTAATCAGATGTTCCTATTTGAGCTTGTCTAGTGTAAGGATTATAGTATCCACTACTAACTTCACCAGCCCTACTTGGACCACTTTGTAATCCACTTTGTGTTGGACCATACGACTTATTACCTACTCCTCCTCTTGAATTAATCTTAGTAGAAGCTTGTTTAGCTGAATATTCCCTTTTCGATAACCCTCCTCTACTTTTAGAAGATGACTTTGAAGATGGTGCTGATTTACCATACTTCTTTTTATATTCCCTTTTACTTAAACCTCCTCTTGATTTGCTACTCATAATTTTTTAGAGAGTTTTTAATTATTTTTATAATGAATTATTATTTAAAATGTTTATTTAGATAGGAATCTGTTGTTTTATGACATTCATTGCATAGTGTTCTCCCATTATCTATTGCAAATCTTAATTCAGGATATAATGCAAATGTCTTGATGTGGTCTGCTTCTATTTTTTCTTCACTACCACACCATACACATTTATAGTCATCTCTCTTAAATACCGCTTCTTTCCATAACCTATATTCTATTGAATTTCTTATCTTTGCATTTATTTTAGTCAAACCACCTTTCCAAAAATGACTTTTCTTTACTTTATGAGAATTACTCATTTTTAATCTTGTTTTTAAACTACACTTTCTTCCAGTATGCAATTTTCTCATCATTTCTATAAATTCTTTAGGTCTTTTTTTCCCAAGCATTCCCATTGAACTTGGTTTTCCCTTTCTCCCCAAACTCATTTTCTTTTTTGTTTCATCAGTAAATGGTTTTCTTTTTCTTCCCAGTTTGGCTTTCCTAAGTTTCTCAATAGTTTCTGATGAATGCTTATATCCTTTTTTTCTTCCTGAAGCCATACTAATTATTCTTATAGGAGATGAGATTATTTAAAAATGCTGGTGATGTTGTTGTATATAGTTTCGTTACCTCTGCATCAGTTAAAGCTCTATTAAATACGAAAGCGTCGTCTATGATTCCATCAAAGTAATTTTGTAAACTTCCAGAATTTCCATAATCAGCTCCTATTGCGAAATTACCATTGGTATCAGATACACTTCCAGTAGTTGAAGCTTCTTTTTTTGTTCCATTTATCCATAATCTATACTGATTGATAGAAGATTCCCATATTCCACATATAAAATACCATTTTCCAGTAGTTATTTTAATATCAGAACTTATATTAGTTGATATAAGTCCAGTTTGTTGAAATCTAACAGTTCCATCGGATGTAATATCTAATTTCTGACCAACATTTGCACCTGCGATTTTTGAAAGAACTGAATTTGCAGCAGACAAACTCTCAGCTTTCACCCAAGCTCCCCAAGTCTTACTTCCACTTATCTCAAGATTAGGACAACTTGCGTCAGCAATAGCTAAGTATTGAGAACTAGAGGCTTCAAAATCTCCTCCATTACCGAATTTTGCTGAAACATAGCTAGGTACTGTTCCTGCAACTACATCGTATCCATTAGGCGAGTCATCTGTTCCGTCTGCTTCTAGTCTGTAATAAGCCTGTAAGTTTGCGTCAGCTAGTAATGCTGTTCCTTTTAATTCCATATTATAAGTTTTGTCCAATTATAAATCCATCGTAGTTTCCAGCACTTGTGCAGATAAATCCGAATACATCAGTCTTAGAAGCAGTTGTTGTTAATGTAGGAGTTACTCCTTCTGCCCACTTAATAGTCGTAAAGAAAGTTATTAACCTACTTCCAGTTCCATCTTGAGTAATTCTAATTGTAAATGCTTGTCCTACTGTTTCATTTTCTAAAGCTAGAGTTCTGTCATCTGTTATAGTTGTTTGATGAAGTGAAGTAGATAAATCTAATGTTATTGTAGCTGCGTCTGCGTCTGTTGTTAAAGCAGGGTTAATTTCTTCAGCTGGAAATACCATTCGGACTTCTTCTGCGACTGTGTGATCGTTATCACAAGCAGCAAAAGTAATTGCAGGTGTTGCAGCTGTTAAGACTTTAATTACTTCGTAGTTTCCATTGTCATTAGCAGCGTCTAGTGCTAAGTAAAATGGTGCGTCTACTGTTGGAAAGTCAGTTAAGTTAGCTGACGTGTCAGTAGCAGATATTGCAGTTGCTAGAGTTGTTGCAAAGTTGTTTTGATGTTTTATGCTCATATTATAAAATTATTTATTACGTTTTAATTGCTTATGTCTTCACGGATGGCTGATATAATTCGTTCAAAGGTTTATAGTGAGCCACTATCGCATTTAGCTCCCAACTCTTTGTAGAATTAGTATCAGTTATTTCTATTTCAATGTTTCTTCCTTGTTTATTGATAGGTATCTTTACCCAGTCCCCTCCCCCACTATCGGCTACATTAAGTGAACCACCTTCTACACCGATAGAGTAAGTTCCTATTGCACTTCCACCAATACCAGCTAGTCCAGTGTTTCCTATTTGAACTCTTAGTGTTTCTGTTAATTCTCCGTCTATCTTAATCTTAATATTTACGTCTCCAGCAGTTTTACCAAAGTATAGTTCTGCGTCTAAGAAGAATTTAACTTGTGAAAGGTTTTTCTCTATTCCATATTTCTTAGAAATAAAGCTAGTAGTTATATTATATCCTGGGTCTTGTTTTATATTTTCATCAAAGTAATAAATCTTTCCATCAACTGGTGAGCCGAAATAAAGTTTTGTTTCTCCAGCAGGGTTTTTCCATTCACAGAAACAATTAGCTCCTATGTAAGTTCCAGTTCCTCCAGCTACTTGAAATTCCCACCAACCTAATCGTTGTCTGTCGTATACTAGGAAAGTATCATTGTAAGTTCCGCCTGCTGAAGTATAAGAAAGATAATAATGATTTTCAAAGAAAATTCCTTCTACATCATCTAGTCTGTCTTTTTGAATTGCTTTTAGTTTTGGGTCTACTCTTAGAGAAACTATATTAGTTCTAATCTGGTCTAAGATGTTTGGCTCATATCCAGTAGCGAATACTCCAACCTCATTGAACATAAAGTTATCGTTTTCTACTGTGTCAATAGAATGATGAGAGTCTGTTCCCCTAGAAGGGTCTACTAATTCTAATGAGATTGCTTGAGCTGCGTCTGAGCCTACTGTGGCTCTCCATAAAGACCTTTCCTTAACAGGATATAAATAATCTTGATGTTTAAAAAATCCATTCAAAGTTTGTCCGTCTGATTGTGATACATATTTAGAAGTTGCTAACGGATTAGTTGTAGCGTGATAAGTAAAGTTTCCTATTGCGTCTGGTGGAGTTCCTGTTGCTCCGTCTCCACTTCTATAAAGTTTAGTTTCATTTCCTGAAGTTGTGTTTCCAGTAGCCCATAAACAAGACTTATAGAAGATAAGGTATCTAGCTTTAATAGAACCAGTTTCCTCTCTCATTGTAGTTCCGTCAAAGTATCTAATGTTTTCTACTCCATTTCCTACGAAAGTCTTACCACCAGCTTGAGAGAAATCTGCTCTCTGTGCTGTTGAGAAAACATTACTAGAAGCAGGAACAGCCGATAAAGCGACAGAAGTTCCAGTAGACATATCTGTCAAAGAACCATTACTCATTGCTAAAAGCTTACGAGTTGAGCCACTATAATAAGTTCCCAGTCCGTCAATAGGTTTATCTCCTGCTACTTCTCCAAAGAGAACTACACCAGGTCTTTTTGCAATAGAGTTTTTACCAACAGCCCAAACATTCCAACCATCCATACATTCGTTGTCGGCTATCATTGTGTCTCTTGTAAATAAGTTTATACCTTTTCCTAGGTCGTCTTGGTGAAAAGTTTTAATTCCTTTTGTTGCCATATTATTATGATCCTTGAACCATTAAAAAATCTAAATTATCGTCATTCTTCATTTTATCGCTATTCATTTCTACTATTCTTGAGTCTACTTCTTGTAGTGAGCGTTCAGCGTCTTCAAATGGGTCTGATTCACTCCTACGAAGCATTGCATAAGCATAAGCGACTGGTGCTTCTGGGTCAGTTACAAAACATTCGTCAGTGTCTAAAGACATAGGTGAAGGATAGTAGTAGTATTGAATATCGTATTCTTGGTCTGAATCTGTATTTAAGTAGAATCCATTAAAATGGTCTCCACTTATCCAATAAACATATCCATTTTGTTGGTCTAGGTCGTCTTGTCCTACTTGAACCATCTCTGTATCGTCTAAAAACACTCTAAATATGCTTTTAAAGTTCTCTGGTAGAGCTATTGTTCCATTTACTGTTGTAAGCGAGGTGGTTGCTTGTATGTTAGTTTTCCTTGCACAATAGTTTTGACCTTTATTTAAAAGTCTTGTCCATAGTGATAGAGTTGTTGCTTTAGTTGGTAGAGTCCCAGAGTTATGTCTGTCAGCTAAACTTTGTTTTAAATCTGCTAGGGTTTGTTTTACGAATGCCATAGTTTTTATAAATTACTTAATTCTGGAAGCGAACTCTACAAACACTCCCAGAATAAAACAATCTATCCGTCAAGTAGAGTTTTAAATGATGCCTTTTTTTCTTTTAAGGCGTTAAATTTGTTTAAGACTTTAATATACTCAGATATTCTTTTAAGTCTTGTAAAAGTTTCGAGCCTTTCCGAGCCAGCTTCTTCTTCAATTTCTTGTAGAACTTTTTCGTAGTTTTCAATGTTATTTTCATACTGTTTTTCTGCTATTTGACTTTTTATATATTTATCTATATGAGAGACTTGCATCTTTAATGGAAACTCTCCTGCGAACTCTTTTATCTTAAAATGACTCTCAATAAACTTTGTTCGGTGTAATCCTTCCCAAACTTCAATATTCTTTTCGTCTGCTGTAAGCTCGTCTGTGGCAGGACTTTCATTACCCTGCAGTTTATCCCCTTCTGGTAGTGCAACTGCTTGTGGGGCTTCCTGTGGCGTCTCAGTGGCTACTGGAGCTTCTACAACTGGTTCTCTGAAAGAATCCGACATATCTTTTTACTTATTTTAATTACTTCCTTTTCTGTTAGATCTTTGAGTGGTAAGTAGAGTCCTCGCTTTGACCACTTGAAAGCATTTAACTTTTTATACTTTCCTTTATACATTGGTTGCATACTCATCGGCTTGAAGAAATATCTAGTCATCGGTATCTTTTTTATTTCCTCCTGCTTATCACCACAATCTATATCATACATCCATACTGTATCTCTTTTTGGCATCTTAACTTCTTCTGGTAAGTATTTATCCCACCATTTTTCTATTCTTCGCCTATCTTTTATTATCTTTTTAAATTTCTTTACTTGTTCTAGTCCTTTTTCAGCCTGCATATTGGTCATTCTGAAATTATATCCCATTTTGGGGTGGATTAGAGTTCTTTCTTCGTCAAAATACATATTTGCCAGTAATCTAATCTCATCTGCGACTCTTTTGTCGTTTGTAAGGCACATTCCACCTTCTTCGGTCTCTATAATCTTGTTGGCGTAGAAAGAATAGCAAGCTATGTCTCCTGTTGGCGATATTCCGTGAGCTTCTGCCATATCTTCAATTATATAGAGTTTGTGTTTGAATCTATCCACTATTTCAGTCATATCGCATTGTCTTCCGTATATATGAACTGGGATTATTGCTTTTGTCTTCTTTGTAATCTTTATTTTGTCTAAATCTATATTCAAATCGTCTTTGCAGTCTACGAATATAGGTGTTGCTCCTGTATAACTTACAGCCCAAGCTGTTGCTATCATTGTAAATTCAGGAACAATAACTTCGTCTCCCTTTCCTATTCCACAGGCTTTAAGGGCAAGAAACAAAGAATTAGTGCCACTATTACAACATATACCATAATCATAAGAGTTATGTTTAGCCCAAGCTTTTTCAAACTTATTAACTGATGAGTTCGCACTTATAAGTGTCTTTAGCATAATTTTTTCCTATTCTTTTACCTATACATATTGATACCATTTCACTATCTTCTAACGCTTTATAAGCGTGTGCTGATTTTTCGTAATGAATTGTTATATCACCTTTTTTTTTAACATCAATTTCTATTCCATTTTCAATGTAATAATGTCCGAGTGGATGAAGTTCTCTAGTTTGATGATGACACTCTACTTTTCCTTTTAATATTACATCTATCTGCTTTGTCTTCTTATGATAGTGGTTTCCTCTTATAACTCCTTTCTTAAACGTTATATGAGTTATCGAGAAATCCTCCCCAACCATTAAGTCCTTTATCGTTCCCCTTTTGTCCTTGTGTGTTTCTAACTTCATAGAGTTTTACTTCTGGTAAAGGTACTATCCAAGTGCCTTTATACTCAGAGTTATTTTTAATTATCTCGTCTTTAAAATTCCAAGCTAGGATTAAAGCATAATCAGGTTGTCTTTTGATTAGCTCATCATCTCCAACTATCTTTATTTTTGTTCCTGGGGTATATCTTCCAATTTTTAATTTACTTTTCTCTGTTATGAAATCTATAAACTTTCCTATTCCTGTGTAATTCAGCAGAGTCATTCCTTTAGCTGGGCTACTTACACAGCATATTGTCTTTCCTTGTTGGTGAATCCAATGACACATATCAAATAGATTTTCTGCGTGTTGCTTTGCCATCTCTCCCCAAGCTAGTAGTTCTTTCTTTGACCAGTCTTCTTTATCAGCCATATCTTTAACTACTGGCATAACTGTATGAACTCCTTTGTTTGCGATATAACATCTGAAAGCTCCTCCGTGTAATTCACTAAACGATACATTAAATACTTCTAGGTCATACTTCTCTAGGAACTTCATTACTGGTTTCAGCGATAAGTAGAGTAGGTGTTGGTGATACACAGTATCGTATTCTAATCCTTTTAGAAATTCTCCAAAATAAGGAGATTCAAATACAAATACGCTCTTTGTCTTCATTATCTTCTTTAGACCTTTCACAAAGTCATCGTGATCGTGTACGTGAGCAAACACATTCGTTCCAGTAATGATGTCAGCTTTTTTAATTCTATCTGACTTCTCTACTAATTCGCTTGAAAAGAAATCTACTATTGTAGGTACTCCTCTATCTCCTGATATTTCTCCTACTTCTTTACAGGGGTCTATATTTAAAACTTCAAATCCTCTTTCTTTAAATTTAAGTGATAGTGTTCCATCGTTTCCTCCAATATCAATCGCTTTTCCTGATTTAATCCCTGATACTCTTATCACATCATCTGCTAGTTCTCCCCAATGTTCTCCTGCTGTATCTGTTATTGAGGCTTCATATAAATAATCTTCTGTATACATTACTTCTTTCTCAACATTGTAAGATAGTTGAGCTAGTCCACAATCGGGACACATCATTAGAACTAATGGATACCTTGTTTCTGGTTCGTCGTTTGTCTTTCTAAATTGGTCCGAATGAGGATGATAACCTAAGTCCAGAAACTTATATAAATTATCACTTTTGCAGAGTCTACATTTCATATTATTTTATCATTTTATTAACTAAATCTTTTCCTCTTGTTTTTGCTACCCATCCTAGCTTCTCTTTAGCCTTAGCGGGGTTGCCCTTTAGTATTGGCACGTCTGTTGGTCTATTGTAATCATCTTGATGAATTATCTTAATTGGTTTCCCAGTAACTTCCTCTACCCATCCAACGAACTCCTTAACTGTGTTGGTTTGTCCTGTGGCTAGAATGTAGTCGTCAGGTTTTTCTTGTTGGAGCATCCTCCACATTCCTTCTACGTATTCAGGTGCATATCCCCAATCTCTTGAAGCGTCTACATTCCCTAGTGCTACCTTTCCTGTTGGTGCTTCGTTTATAATCTTCTTAGTTACGAAGTTGTCTCCTCTTCTCTTGCTTTCGTGATTAAATAAAATTCCATTGCAGATAAACATTCCGTAAGCTTCTCGGTAATTCTTGCATATCTGGTAGGCATAGAGTTTTGCTGTTCCATAAGGACTTACTGGATTCATTCTTGATTCTTCTGTGTATGTCTCCTTACTTAGTCCATCAAACAATTCGCTTGTTGAGGCTTGGTAAATCTTTGGACTTATTCCGAGTACCCTGATTGCCTCTAAGAGGTTCAGAACTCCAATGCCAGTCGTCTGTGCTGTATACCAAGGTGTTTCCCAACTAACTTGAACGTGTGATTGAGCAGCTAGATTGTAAACTTCATCAGGCTTGCTTTCCTTTAACGCCCAGAGTAGTGAGTATGGATCAGTCATATCTCCGTAGTGGAGTTTAATATCTAGTCCTTCTATTTTCTCTCTATTAAATGTACTAGCTCTCCTAACTAATCCGTGGACTTCATATCCTTTCTCTAATAAGAGTTCAGCCAGATAGCTTCCGTCTTGTCCATTTATTCCTGTTATTAGTGCTGTTTTCATATTTTTTGGCACACTTCTCACAAAGTAAGGTGTAGTAGTTTTCGTTATCTCTTACAATATATACTAGGTTTTCATCTTTCTCACATTCTAAACACAATTTTCTTTCCATATTTTTAAATGTTTAAGAGTATAGTTTTCCCAAGTCCAGTCCTTTACCTCGTTCTTCTCAAAGTCTGCGAATATCTTATTCAACTCCTTTTGGTTATTAAATGGTAGTTCTATTTCTAAGTCTGGGTTAGGTCTTGAGATTATCCTTAGTCCAGCGTTCTTAGCGTCTACTTGGCTCTGTGCTAGTGAATCTTCGTCTCCTGTATATAGTAAGTAATCTGAGGTGTTGAGTATCTGTTGGTATAAGTCCATTGAGAATTGGTCTGTATATTGAACTTGTATAACCTTTTCTAGTTTCTTTAATACTTTGAACCAACCTGCTCCCATTATCCTAAAGATAACACTTTTCTTATCCTTTAAACTTTTAACTAATTCAGTAAACATTTCAGGATTCTTTCTGTCGTCTTCATAGTTCTTAGAAACAACTGCTACAATCTTTGGTCTTCTTATGTGTTCATCGTGTGCGTGCATTACATAGTCTAGTTTCTTTGGGTCGCATCCTTCTTTTATTAAGTCTTTCATTATTCCAGGATTCATAGCTATTCCGTGAGCAGTCTTTAGTCCTTTCTTAATCTGTTTTATCTTTACTTCCTTAGTTTGTTTCTTGTCTCCTGATATGTGAGCTATCATCATCGAGTCTTTTCCACCACTAGGTTTGTAAGAGTTGAAATTGATATGATGGTTAATGTCAGCCTTTTCTGCTTTACCTGATACAGATACAACGTGTCCTAAGTCTATAAGTTCTCTTTCTAACATTCGTGCATACTTTGATAGGATTGAATCTATACCATAGTTCATTTCGTAATTAATTATGTGTATTTTCATTAGAGTTTCTTATGTTTTTTATAATCGAAGTAGTCGTTACCTACAAAGTGCTTCTCTCCTTCTAAGAAAGCTACACTTCCAGGTATTACATTCCACTTCTCGTCTTTAAATATTTTAGGAAAACTTACTTGATCTCTGTGTGAGTATCTACATATATCAGCCCACCATTGTTCAAATAACTTATTAGTCTTTTCATTGTTTCTTCTAACAAAGCAAGTCATTTCACTTAGCCCTTCTCCTTCTGGGAATCCTTCTTTAGCATACTCCTTTACTTGTTCAGCTACTACTCGTGGGTCTACTTTTCCGTATTCTACACAAGCTTCTGCTTCTTGATATAAACAAGTCCTATAAGGATGTTTAAAGAAAGCAAAGTCTTTTTCTTTCATAACCTTAACCAATTCGTGTGGGTCTGCCTTTAGTGTTAGGTTTCCGTCTATCCAAACTATATATTCAGCATCTGTGTATTTGTGGGTTAGTATCTTATGTATCTTTGCGTTCATTACTCCTTTCTTGAATATCTCACAAGGTTTCTCTGTCTTCCAAGTCTCTGACTTCTGTTTAGTAAATGCTAGGTATTCAACTCCTTGATATTGAGGTTGTTCTATCAGTTTATCTTTGTTAGCTGTGATAGCTGTTACTACTGCGATACTTTTAGTGTCTGATAACTTATCAAATAGCTTAATGTATTCAGGTAGAAACTTATCAATGTGCCAATCTCTTAGTACTGATTCTTTTGCATTTTTACCTACCTCTATTCGTCTCTGCTTGTCTTCTATTAGTAACGATAGGTACTTAACCCATTGGTCAGTAGTCGAGGCTAGGAAGCCATCTGTTCCGTGTTTTATGCACTTATAAGGGGTAACATCACTTGCTACACAAGGTATTTCCAACATAGCTGCTTCCATCCACTTAATATTAGACTTACAGCGATTAAACTGTGTGTCTTTTAGTGGTGCAATAGCTATATCATATCCTTGGTTAGCATACCATTTAGGGAAGTCTTTATAAGCTCTTACTCCTACGTGGTGATAATATCCATTCTCCTTTACTTCATCCCAAGTCATACCTGCGAAGTGAAATTCTACATTAGGGTATTTCTTTAGGATTATGTCCATTACTGGTTGAATAACTGGAACGTCTGCAAAATGTGAGCCTGAACTAATCCATCCTATCTTAATCTTCTTTCCTTTTATGTTGTTCTTGAAATCCCATATCTTAGGGTTCATTGCGTTTGGTATAACAGTCGCATAAGGGTTTATGTGTTTGATAGATTCTTTTATCTGTTCTGTTGAGCATACTACGTGGTCAGCCATCTTTACCATTCTAAGTCTCATTTCTTTTCTATCATCTAATGCCTTTAGGTCTGGGTGATCGTAATTAACGTGGTCTGGGTCATCATCTAGGTCTAGAACAAACTTCGCTCCTGAGAACTCTTTGTGAGCTGCATAGATGTTGTCTATTCCTTCATTGTCTGACATCTTACTGAACCAAATGTCTCCTCTCTTTTTAAGAGCGATAGCATCTTCAGCTTTAGCCTTTAGTTTCATTCCTACTTGAGTTTCGTATCCTAATTCCCCTAGAGGACTCATAACACGATACCAACCAATAGCACCACACTGTCTCTTACCTTTATCAAGGACTATCTTTCCATCCTTTATAATTGTATCAGTTGTTATACCGAGGACTGAGACTCTATTTTTTTGTGTATATTTTTGTGACATTGTTCGCATAGAGTTATTCCATTGTTTAAATTAAATCTTAATTTAGGATAATGAGCAAAGCTTTTTATATGATGAGAATTTAGATAAGTCCTATCTTTTCCACATTTTTTACAAGTGTAGTTATCTCTATCAAACACAGCTTTCCTCCACTTCTTCATTTTAGCAGAACCTCTGATTATATTATTTTCAGTTGATACTCCTCCTTTCCATTTGTTATTCTTTTCTTTCTTTCTTCCTTTTCTCTTATTTACTTCATCAGAATATTTTTTACCAGTTTTTGAACACGAATTACATACATTTTTATTCTTTCCTGAATATATCTTAAAAGCTGTATCATAGCTTAGATTTCTTTTCTTACCACATTTTGAGCATATTGCTAATCCACAATTACCCCAATATGATATTTCTATAATTCCATTTTTTGGTAGCTTAATACTTTGGTTAGCTTTAGATATTTTCAGTCTTGTTTTAATAGAATGTTTCCTTCCTTCAAACAATGATTTTCCTTTTTTCATATAATTAAATTAGTTTATTACTACCTAATTATATATTATTATACTAGGAAAGTCAAGCAGTAGTGATACCTAACACTTTAGGCTTTAAACTTCTTGAAATAAAGTTGTCTTTCACATTCATAGTAATCTGGGTGAACATTGTTGATTAGATCTCTATGCCCTAGATTTGGTAAGGCATACATCTTAGTGGGTATAGTAACTAAGTGGTGTCCGTGGTCGTTTACAGATAAAATATCTGGTCGTCTGCTGATAGTTCCATTTATCCAACAAGAAACTGGAGTAACTTTATATCCAAACTTCTTAGCTAGTTTTTTGAATCTATTTAATAGCATATATTTCTTCAGCGTCTAATACGACTACTAGATACTTCTTAGTCTCCTCGCTTGTGATTGGTACTCCACCTCTTAGAAGTGGTACTACCTTGTCGCCTTTCTTAATCCCTTCAATGTTAGAACTCATAACCTTAGCTATTTGTTCTGGTTCATAGACTGCGTTTCCACTGTCATCTACTAATACTTTTCCGTCTTCTTTCGGTGGGTAGATTTTGTCTACCTTCACAATACATCTTTCTAAAAATGGTTTCATTTGTTTAATTTTCAACGAACTGATAAGAGTTCGTAGAGTTAATAATTATTTGCTCGATTTAGAAGGCTTTTCGAGCTTGCCTTCCAAATAATTCTACTTGAATTAACCTACACCATAAGCTTGCATATTGATTACCCAATCGGCATTCAATACTTTAGCAGCGTAAGCATCAACTTTCCAACCAATTGTTGAGAAAGTATCCAAAGGATTTCCTGTGTCATAAGAGCTAGGTTTCTTGTAGATGATTCGAGCATCTTTAGAACCAACAGCAACTTCTGCAACAGCACCTTTACCAGCAATGAAGTTAGAACGTCCAGAAACAGCAGCAGCAGTATCTACACCAGAAGCACTAAATGCTTGATTGGTTTCAACAATGTCTACTCCATACAAACTTCCGATAACACCTTTCTTAAGCATATCAGCATTTTCCTTACTATTGTAAGTACCAATGTTGATCCAGTTACCAGCAGCAGTATCTCCTTGTAGTCCATAAGCACCATCTACATTAACAACAGCACGATAGTTACCATTGTCAAATTTAGGAGCTTTGTTCTTCTTAAGGGTAGAAACAGCTTTTCGTATGCTAGATACTGATAGATTATCAGAAGCAGCAAGAGCTGTAGCTTGAGCAGCGAATGTAGCACCACCACATTGAGTAGTAGCAGATGCGTTTAATTCAGTTCCAAGGATTATATCCATGGAGTCTCCAGCATTCTGTCCCATAAGTTCAGAGTGTTCCTTCAAACCTGAATCCATAGTTGTCATTTCATACAAAGTTCCTATTCTCTCAAATGCACCATAAGGTTTAGCAGTTGCGATAATACGTGAAGAACTTGTGTTAATACCAGTTGGGCTTGCACCATCAGTCAAAGCTGTAGTGTTAGCAGTCATTTGGTTATAACGTGTGAAGTAAACTACTTCTCCAGAGTTTTTAGGGATAGATTTAGGAATAGTTAGAAAGTCATACTTTCTAGTATTCTGTAGTCTTTCAAGAAATACCTTATCATAGAAGATTTGCATTGAACTAGCTAAACCTCCTGTTGAGATTGCAGGTGTTCCTTGAGGATTAAAATTTGTCATTTTAATTGTTAGACTCGGTTTGAAATATCAGCTTTAGGCAATATTGCTTCCATTTCGGCAGCAGTCATATTAGCCATATCATCTTCTGTAAATTTCTTTGCAGGTGTGCTTAATACTCCAGTAGCCTGAGTCTTTTGTTTTTGGTCAATCTTTTTGTAAGCGTCTTGTTGACCTTGTGCTCTAGTTTCTCCAAAGTATTCTTTTGCAATATCTGCATAAGATTTATCCCTTTCAAGATTTAATCCTAGTTTTAGGATCTTATCCCTTTGGGGAGCATACTCAGGATTTTCCTTTAAGAATGAATCCAATTCCTTTTCTTCATTGTTTAAGGCTAGTTGCTGTTTAAGAGTTTGAACTTCTTGGTAAGCAGCAGCTCCAGGATTATCCTGAATTTGCTGAGCCATCTTTTCTTGCTCTTGGCGTTCTATGAAGTCTGAGATTTCCTGAGAGTTCATACCAGTCTGTTTTTCTAACTTATTAACGAGTTCGGATTTTTGCCCTTGCTCTCCTAATTTAGATTCCAGTTCCTTGTAAGCCTTCTCAAGTTCTTCAGGCGTTTCATATTTGCCTGCCAACTTGACTTTCTCTGTCTCTTCGACAACTTCTGCTTCGTTAGTAGCGTCTGTTGTTTCTTCGACAGGTTGGGTATCGTTTTCTTGAGAAGTATCCTGAGAGGAAGTAACGTCTTCGCCCCCTACGGGTTCACTATTTTCGATAGTATCCATAATTTGTGATTGATTATTGATTTGTTAATGAGCTTCCTTTCGACCTTATATCAGAAGCACAGGATGGCAGAGTTTTATTCACCTGTGGTTTTGATCTCTCCAAATTCTATTATCTCTTTTATGGGTTTTACATAACAACATCTTCCTACTAATCTTCCGTTTAAATGTCCTCTTAATAAATAACATTTCCCAGCTAAGTCTTTACCACATATACAGCATTGGTTGTTCTTCTTTCTTTTATCAGCTCGTCTGTTTCTTTTAAATCTATCCCACCATCTATAGAGTTTATTCATCTTCTTTGTTCTTAAATTCTATACTAATTCTTTTAAGTATATTGAAAAATTCATCGCTTCCATGTTTCTTTCCTTTAAGGCTATACAATTCCATTAAGTCATCACAATCATAAGCCTTTGCTAGTTTCTCTTGGTATTCTCTCATTGGCTTTACTATCATCTCTTGAAAGGTTTTCCTTTGAATTATATCTCTTATCTCAACTAGATTGTCTATTTCTTCTTGTTCCATAGAGTTTTATCTAATTTATATATATCTTTTACCTTAGTTCCTTCAAAGGTCATAATCCTTTTACATTCCATACATTGCCACCAATCTCCAACTTTACGTGTATTCATTCCTTTCTGTGTGAATACTTCTAGGACTATATCATCGGCTACTACATCACTTATACTACTTCCACATTTACATTTTATTGAACCCATAGAGTTTAATTAACTTATAATTGTTGTTGAGGTGTTTGTATGCCTGTTCCTCCTTGAGGCATTGCTTGTCCATCTATTGCTTGTTGCTCCATTTGCATTTGCTGTTGTTGTTGAGCGTATTGTTGTGGATCAGGGACTAATGTATCTAATTCATCTATTCCTCTAAGTTCTAGTATCTTTCTAGCCCAAGCCATTTGATTCTCTGGTGGTAAGATAGCACCGAATATGTTATAAGCATCTATTAACTGTTTAATCTGAATGTCTTTATTCTTTGCGATTGTAGTGTCTCCTTTAACCTTAACATTATATTCAGCGTTCTTTGCATCTTCACTTATAAGTAATTGATATATTTGAGGTCTTAGTTCGGCAGGAAAGATACGTAGGATAGCTGAGTCGGGACTCTGTAAGTTCTTAAGTTCCATTTCAATTAAAATCTTAGCTAAGTCTGCTAGTGCTTCCTTAAACCTACGAGTAATAAGCTCAAACCTATTAGAACTGTAAGATGAAGCTAACTCGTCTTGTCCTAGAGTCTTGTTAGAAGCAGCACCTTGAACTAAATCATTTGCTCCACTAGCTCTCTTATGTTCGTCATCTAGTCTACCAATGAAGTCTAATGCTCCATTCTTAATGTCTGCGAAATCTACTTGAACTATATTGTTATTAAGTGGTCCATCTCCGTCTACTTCTATTCCACTACCAGGAGTTGATACTAATTGTTTCTTATCAATATTAGCTCCCTTGTTATACATAAACCTTGGGTTATTAGCCAAAGTAATGTTTTGTTTTGTTTGATTTATAATTGAATAAAATCCTTTACCTAGTCCTAAAGTGTTTTGTCCGACTCCCATACCTCCGAAACGATTAGGGATGCAATTAGGTTCGTGTATAAGTTTAACTACATTTAACCCATAATGATTTTCTACATCTCTTAGGACATATCTTTCTTTACCTACGCATACTGTTTGAAGTCTATCTTTACTAATACGTTCATATACCTCTACTGTGCCTTCTGAAGCAGTTTGTAGTGTTATTTTATCACCTTCTACTTGTTGAGATGAATCATACTGATTAGCTTGGACATTTCCTTGCATAGCCTTCTCTCGGTTTAAGTTTCCTTCATTGTCTACAAAGTCATAAGCTGGGTTCTTCTTTACTTCTTCCACCGGTAAAACACTCCTAAATATTAGGGAGTCTTGTTGTTCAACGTCTGAGATTATAGGGTTATAGAAGCAGTCTAAGATATTAGGCACTTCTAATTGTGGTTCATCCTTTATAGGAGTTTGTGTTCCGTCTTCATTGTCTTGGACTTCAAACTTCCAATTAACTTTAAGTAAAGATGTTCCAAAGGTTACTGATTGTTTTACCCAAGCTTCTATCTTCTCATAGGCTTGTGGTATTGATTGAGAGATTCGGTAGTTTACTATCTTCTCTAATACTTGTGAGATAGCTTTATCTTCTTCTCCTACTGGCTCGATCTCTATCTCAGGTTGTCCTGAATAGATAAAGGGAACAATGTAAGATACCTCTGTTCTTAGCTTAGGTATAGAGATAGGCTCAAAGTAAGGAACTTTCTTAACGTCATCCATTCTGCCCATATAGGCATTGTAAATGTCGTTTACTTCATTCCTTGAGTCTTCGTTGGTCTTTTGGTAATTGTCTTTTTCTTTAAAGAGTTGGTCAATGATTTTCTTCTCATCAACTTCTTCTTCTGTAGAGGTTTCTGCTTCTTGGTATTCTTGTTCCATTTTATTTTTATTTAAGTGTCTATATAGTACGATACTGTTGGGTCTGTTTGTCTTATAGTAGGCTTGTGAGTGTAGAGAGCATATCTTAATGCGTCTAATGCGTGATCGTTTTCTTTAATAGGTTTCTCATCTTCATTCTTTTCAGGTTTCTTATCAGGGTATCTATATGTTTCTAGTTCGTGTATTAAGTTCTTACAGTCAGGGCTTATATGTATTCTTCCCTGTTTAAATAGTTCTCTAACGTGATCTACTCCTGCGATTATATCTTTACTGACTTGTCTGACATTGAGTCCTGCTTTTTTAAGGATTTCAATCCTGTCTGGTTCAGCTGAGTCGGCATAGACCTTCGTTGATTTGTATAGGTTCGCTTGTTCAGCGATTTGGTCTGTTGTTTGTTTTGTTTTATACCATTCTTCTTTAATCCAGTAATGGCTGTCGCTATCAATCTCAATCGAGATAATGGACGCTGGATTCGTGTAGCCAAAGTCGATACCGAGGATTTTATCAATTGTTTCGGAAGGCTTCTCTTTTGTAACATCTTTTTCTCTATTAAATTCTTTATATACTAATCCTTGTGTCTTTCTGAAGTCAGCTAAGTATTCCTGTGCGAATCTATCGTCTGTTAGTTGAGCCTTAGCTTTGTCTATCTCGTCTTTAGGTATAAACGGGTTATCGTAACTTGTATAATGAAATGATTTAAAGTCAGGGTCTTCGTCTTGTTGATTGAATAGATCGTAGAAGTGATTGAATCCTTTAGGTGTTGAGATAAACATTACCTCTCCTCTAGTATCTGTAAGTGTAGGTCTTATTACTTCTTCCCAGTTAATGTTAAAGTTTCTCATCATTGCGACCTCATCTATTACAATGAAATCAAAATGCTGTCCTCTTAGAGTTTCTACTGCTTCCCATCCTCTTAACTGAATGAGTGATGTTCCTTTTACTAAGTTATTAACTGTTAGTTCTAGTCTGCTTTCGTTTACTTTCTTTATGATTGGCTTTAATTCCTTTACTAAAGTTTGCCAAGCTATATCTCTTGCCTGTTGGTAAGTAGGTGCTATGTAACAGATCCGAGTATTCTTATAAAGAGCTTTACCTTTTATTTCTTCACAGGCTAATATCGTTTTCCCAAATCTTCTACCACAGTTTATCACTCTAAACCTAGATGTGTCTTTAGCTATTACTGATTGGCTCTCGTGAAGTTTCACATTGTTTAACTAATTTCATTATTACTTCCTTCTCTTGTTTCGCTGTGGCTATCTTAATTACTTTATATTTTTTTGGTTTATTTATCTTCATTAGAGTTTTTATCCTTAATCTCGCTAGCTACTTGAATTATAATTGCTTTTCCATCTTCTCCACTATGTTCATTTATTCTAGGTAACACAGTTGAAGCTAGTTTTAATATAACTGATTCTTTAAACTTACCCATTCCTTCCTCAAGTAAAATCTTCCTAATTTGTTTTAAGGTTAGTCTTCTAACTTCTCTACCTAAGTCCATATCTGGTTTTATTGGTCCTGCCATATTTGTAATCGTTTCTAGTTTAGGCTTATTTAAGCCATTATTAGTACAACAGTCATAGCGATTAGTCCTCCCATTAGGATACCAATTGCTAAACCATCTTTGTATGCTACTTCATTCATAGAGTTTATTTACAACACAAAAATTTCACATCTTCAATCTGTTTGTTTATTTGTTCAAATCAATTTTAAACTTATTTTCCTTATCCAAGATTATTGTGTTTTCCCTCATTTAAGAGAGGATATATTAACTTGAATTGTACTACAAGTATAGCACGATTACAGACCACGAGTCAAGGGTTTATTTTACTCTTTCTAAATAACAGTATTCTAACCTTAATGTGGTTAGCTCTTTCTCTAGCTTTTTAAACTCTATTCTAGCCTGTTCATTCTCATAAGGGATTAGATCTCTTAGTCTCTTTTGCATCTTTTCCATCTCTACTCTTTTGTCTTCTTTAGCTTGTCCTATATCAGTATCTCCTCTTTTTTTTTGGTTTTCTATATCACTTAATACCCTTATTGTATAACCTGAGTCCATACCTAATTCATTAGTTATCTCTTTAGGAGTTAGTCCTTGTCTATGTAAATTTTCTATTTTTGTTTTTTTGTCCATCTTATTTAGTTTTTAAGAATAAGTAAAACATAGCTAATACCCACATAGTTAAGAAGAATAATATTGTCTTCATAGTTTTTTTCTTTTAATTATCCAATTATGCATTTTTTCTTTTGATGCACTCTCCGCCGCACTCGCCGCATTCTCCTCCGCATTCTCCGCCGCATTCTCCGCCGCACTCCACGCCGCACTCCACGCCGCACTCGCCGCCGCACTCGCCGCCGCATTCGCCGCCGCACTCCACGCCGCTGCTCTGTTTTTCTTTGTATCATTCTCTAAAACTTTTTTGGCTGCTTGAATCGCTTTTCTAGGTCGCAAATTGTTAGGGTATTCTTTTTCAAAGTTTTCCGAAACTAATTCAGCCGAATAAATAGCTAAAGAAAGAGAGTCTTTTCTGGTCCACTTTTTCCAGTCTATAATTCTCATTTCTTCCCAGCATTGTTTATCACTTCCAATTTTTGATTTTCCTCTAACTTCAACCTTAGCTAACCAAAAACAATTAACATACCTTATTGCGTCAATAATATTTTCAGAAGCGTGAAAGCCATTTTTGCAAATGTCTAATTTTCCTTTGATTTTATACCATTTGCCTTTAATGAATTTGTGTCCGTGCGGAGCTTTATCTTCTGGTAATGATTTGTATAATATTTTATTCATATTATTTTTATTATTTCTTTTATATCTTCTAATCCTTTTATATTTCCTTCGTGCCAATCTATTGGTAAAGAAGAATGTGTCGCTATTATCTCTTTATGAATTTTAATCTTCTCCTCTATCTTTTCTAGTAAAACTTTTCTTTCTTCTTTAACCATTTCTTCGCTAATATGTATTATTTCTTCATAACACTTCTTCTTTTCTTCTTTCAAATAAAACTCTACATCATTCTCTATTTCTTTACATATATCTGGGGAGATATTATTTAAGCAACAAGTGTCAGCTAGGTTTGTTTCAAACCCCCACTTTGCATCTATTTCTTTACTCATATTTTTACTTTTGCTTTATTTTCTGGTTTAGCTTTCCATTCTCTTTGACCTACTCTTACCTTTTTTCTGTTGTTATTTCTCCAATCTGAATGGTATTTCTTTAGACATTTGCTACATCTAAATACCTTCTTCGCCTTGTCTTCGCTTACTTCAAAGCCAATCCCACAATTACAGCATATCTTTTTTACATTGTTCATATCCTTTTTTATACTCACTTTTTATAGTTTCTTCTATGAAGGTTATTATATTTTCATAAGCACGATTATTATAACCAAAGACATCCCAATTAAATCTTTCCTTTAATCGCTCTCTCCAGTCTAAACGTTCTTTGTCTATCGCTGCATTTATTATTTTATCTACTTTATCTAGATACTTGCCATAAGCATCATATACAAATTCTTTTTTGTTGTTTTCTTTCATTTACTTTCTATTAAGATTTTATTTAGCTTTCCTTTTAAATTATTGAAATAAGCTTTTTTGTCCTGTTCTTCTCGATTAGGTTTTCTAAATCCTCTTAGTAAGTCTATCGTTGATTTTTCTGCATCAATTAAAGCACATAAATAACTTACCTCTTGTCTGGTTAGTTCTTTGTTCATAAAGTTGATTTATAATTCATTTCTATTATTTGTGGATATTTAGTTTCTATTTTTTCATATAGCCCGTCTTTTCTTCTTTTAAATTCAATGGTCTTAATTGAACAGCTTCTATGCTCATAGGCAGAAATCGGCTCACTACTTCTAGTTCCACTATTTTGTAAATAATCTTCTAGTGTAATTTCTTTGTTCATAAGGGTTATTTAAGATCTGTTTTATACACAGTAACATTTAATTCTCTCCCTCCGATTGTAACAGTTGTATTCATCTTCTTAGTTTCCTCAACTTGTGGTGGCTCATCTTTTTCCCATAACTTAACTATTGGGTTTGGTAACCATTTGTTAAAATTTCTTATTCTTCTTTCTTCTTTCTCAAAATTCTTACTCATAAAGTTTAGGGGGTTAATTTAATATTATTTTCTTTTATAAATTTTAGAGCTTCTTCTCTAGTATGGTCTTTCCTCCAACATCTTGCTCCCATATAAGCAGGAGTAAATCCAATAAGGACTGCCGAAGTGTCAGGACAAGCAGTAGTGTGTATAGATGTTTTTTTTCCACAAACTTCACAATGACCCTTAACTTTCTCCCACCAACCACCTTGCTCGTTTATATCACTAGCTGTTATTTTATCTACTTTCTGCCACCAAAATGCACAATCAAACCATCCGTATTTTTTATGTAAATATTTTTTTAATTTTTCCATATACTTATTTTATTTTGTCTATTGATTCACATACTTGGATAATCCAAGCCCAATAGATAATTATAATTATTAAGATTGTTCCTATAAGATATTTCATATTCCCCAACAATGTTTAGATGCGTTCCAAGCATTTAAGCCACCTTTGTTTATTTTATTAATAGTCCAACGAGTTGCTATTTCAGGATTACAGCGTTCTTCTACTGATAACCCGTGCATATCTAGGATTTGATAAAGCCCTGTTGCACTTGATACTCCATTTTTAGCACAAGCATTAAAGCTTGATTCACACTTAGCTATTCTTAGTAATAGATCAACGTCTTCAAAACCTTCTTCTTTAGCTACCTTTCTTATTACCCCTTGAGGCTGAAGTGGAGAATCTTGCGAAACTCCAGCTTCAATAATCTCAAGAGTGTCCTGTTTAGAAGCCTCGTTAGAGACAACACCACCGACTATTTTATAAAATCCTGTAATTGAATGTAAGTTTGGTCGCTGAATAGAAAACTTGTTCCTATGATTGCTCCCAATCCAATTAAGGCTAATACTCTAATGTTCTTTCCTACGCCTGTAAATCTCTTTTTTCGTGCTTTTGGCACATTGTTGATGTTTTCCATCTTTTTGTTTTTATTTGATTAAGCTTTTACCACCCAATCACCCTGATACTTTGCGGAGTTCGATTTAATCGCAACTCGTCGCTTCTGTATCGTATCTCCATTCTAGCATGATATGAATTACTTGTCAAGCAACCTGTGGATAACTTCTTCTACTACATTCACTACAACCCCATTACCACAGAGCTTATATCTTTGTGTGTCAGATATTTTTCCGTCAACTCCTTCTGCTGTCCAGTCATCTTTTAATCCCATTAGTCTTTCACACTCTCTTGGAGTTAATCTTCTAATTCTTCCATCCAATACCATTTGCCTTCTTCCTTTTTCTAGCGTGTTTGTTCCTTTATGATAGTTGGCGTCTATTGCGTAGCTTTCTTTTCGCCCAAGTGTATAGGTTTTATTGGAATATCCTCCTCCATAGTTTGTCCGTATGGTATTGCTAATTTGTTCTGGAAGTTTTTTGTCCTGCTCATTATTAGTTTCTCCTGTGTTTCCGATAGGAAATACTTTTCGTCCACCGAATCCTCCAAGATGTCGCTTAGCGAAGTCGTAAGCCCAGTATCTTGTGGGAAATTGAACGCCATCATTTTTATTTTTGGATTGCATAATAGTTTTTTTTTAAGTTTATCTATTGTTTTTGCCATATTGATTATTGCCTGTCGCAAATTTCTTTGCGTGTTCGGCTTTAGTATATAATTCCAAATTATTTATATTATTATTTTCCTTGTTATGGTCTATATGGTGAATATCGTGTCCTTTAGGTATTTTACCATTAAAATGTTCCCACACTACTCTATGCATAAGCTCTCTCTTTCCTGTTGTTTTTCCATAATAGCCTGTCTTTCTAAGTGTAAATTTATTTCCTTCCCAATATAAGTAAGGTAACTGTTCTTTTTTTCTTAACTTATATCCCCTTCTTTTAAATCCTATAAAAACTGATTGCCTAGTCATAAACCATATTTTTCCTACTTCTGCTAACGAATACCCTTCTTTATACGTTTTATACATCAACTTGTAAAGATTATTTTTCATAGTTTTAAGATTATAATTATATCTTAATTCTATCAAAATATCTGACACTTGTCAAGCAAATCTAATTTTATACCAACAATAAACACTCTCTCTCTGTTTTGTGGAACTCCAAAGTTTTTAGCATTTAAAACTTCAAAGTCGATTGCGTATCCACAGTCACAAAGTTCTTCACATATTCTTTCCATAGATTTGCCTCCATCGTGGGAGAGTAATCCTTTAACATTCTCAGCAATAAAGTATTTTGGTTGTTTTGCTCTAAGTATGCGAGAAAATTGAAACCACATATTCCCACGCTCATCTTCAAACCCTCCACGATTTCCTGCGATACTCCAGCTTTGACAAGGAACTCCGCCCACAAGCAAGTCGAAGTCTTCAAGTTCTTTTGGGTTGATTTTTGTAATGTCTCCATAGTTTTTGTGGTTAAAATGTTTTTTATAGACTTGGATTGCGTATTTGTCGATTTCGGAGAAACCAATACATAGTGGGGCTGTCCTGCTTGAAGGCAAAACATCATCTCCCATTTCGTTAGCAATCCTGTTCCCCCCTTCCCTGTCTTGCTCGATCGAGGTAAGTTGTTTATTGCTAATGTTTTCATACGCTTGTTGTATTCCTAGCTCAAATCCTCCCATTCCAGAGAATAGTGATAGATATCTCATAATTATTTTTCTAATACTTGTCTTATATATTCTCTTGAAACTGAAAAGATTTTAGCTAGTCTAGCAGGGTAATACCTCTTAGGGTCATCTTTAAATAGACCTATAATTAAGTTCTTCTTTTCTTCTGATACATACTTCTTATCGTTAAGTCTGCATCTTTCCCATCTCTTTGTGTGATTCACACTCATAATACTTTTATTAAATCATTATAGTTATTTCTATTCTTGGATTTTCCTTGTCATAAAACTTTTCTACTTCTGCCTTTTGTATTTGGCTATCATCTTCCCATACAATTCCAGTTAGAGCATCCATTGAGAGTTTATGGTAGTTATCCCAATCTCTTTTTCTCTTATCACCAAAGTATAGCTTAACCTTTACGTCTATATCTATATCTAAAGGGTCTGACTGCCATTGTTCTTCTGCTTGTTCTTGATAGTCATTCTTAATATCCTTAGCCTTTTTGCTCATAAATCTCAACCCTAACTTCTTTGGAGATGAGAAATATATATTATTACTTGATAATGGCTTTCCTTTCAGTATTATTTTCATCTTATGGTCTTAGTTGATTAAATATTTCATCTTTTTCTTCTTCGGTTGTTTTACTTCTATCATCTAGAATTTGATGGCAATACTGACATCCAATAATCCACTGGTGATAGTCTGATAACAACTCAGGCTTACTTCTATACCATTCTCTAGGATATTTATGAGCTGGTGCAACTCCGAATGTTCTCATACAACCTTTAAAATTCAACTCACAATAATTGATATTCATGTCCTCAGCTATTTCAGCGATCTTCTTTCTAGCCTCTATGTTTATCTTTCCTATTTTTCCTATCTTTTTCATTATATTCTTTTTGTTGTTGTTTACTAGGGAAAAGGATGTTAATCTCTAACCTTTCTCCTATAAGTTTTTCAAATACCTTTATGACCTTATCAATTTCTTCTTTAGTAAGGTCTGCTGTGCTTTCTTTTCCATACATTACTTTTCCTATTAAGCGAAATGTATCTTTTAATAGGTATCTAGTGATAGGAACTTCTGTGGGATTTTTAATAAGCATATCCATAGTTTGCCCTAATGAGGTACATTCTTGTTCTATGATTTCAAACCATTTATGAATAGAGCTGTTCTGCGGAGTTGTTCTTTGGTCTTCTTTGTTCATAAGGGTTATTTAAAAATTAAATTTAACTTCCCAACCATTAGGATATAACTCATCAAATTTTTTTGAATGATAATTAGATACGGAGTCTTGTTTTACCCATCTAGGTGATGATGAAGTTCCTTTAATAATTACTTCTCCATTTTTATCATAAACCTCGTAATTATAGTTAGGAGTTTCAAATCCAGTTTCAGATGTTGGATTTATATTTACGATTCTACATATTAAAATTGTTTTACTCATATAGTTTAGGGGGTTAGTTAATTTCAATAAATTCTTTGCACTCTTCTCCACCTTCAAATTCTGCGTAACATTGGCAAAATTCATTAGGTTCTGCTTTATACCGATAACATTCTTCTTTTTTAGGGCAATCTTCTTTTGCACACATTGATATATCAGGCATATACTTATTTTTAATTATAATTTACTTTCGCCAGTGTTATACATATAGTCGACTACCCTATGGATTTCTACCATACTCGCTTTAGGAGATAGGCTTCTTGTATAACATCTGGTGGAAATAAACTATCTTAGATAGCCCTACGAGCTCACACAATGCCCGTAGAGCTGTTTATACTCCTTTTAGGTAGTTATGTATTAAAAGGGTACTTCGTCTACGTTTACCTCACTTTCCTCAACTTTTCCTTCTGTGCTTTCTTCTTTCTTTTTAACAGAGGATTTTTCTTTTTCTTCTGCGGTTAGTGGAGTAAGTTCATCAGTAATAGAAAGATAATTTGCGATATTATCGTAAGTCTTATCTCCAACTTGATTAGGCTCAATCATAATTCTAATCTGCTTTCCAATCATGTCATTCATAAAGTCCTTGTTGAATGTTGCTTCTTCTTCTGGTTCAAGTTCTCTCTTTAAGATTGCTTCAATAATGTTGTATAGGTCATTCTTCCCTTTCTTACTAATGTAAAGAAAAGTAGGAATAAAATTAGCCCATACGCTTCTACCTCTTAAATCATTCTCTCCGTCTTTACCATTAAGTAAAGTGAATTGAACAGCGAAGTTCTTATCTCCTGGTTCTGCAAACTTTCCCTTAGCGTCTACTAAGTTAATATCCAAGATTTGAGCTTGGTAAATATCCTTTGGAATTGGAGGATATTCTTTTTTCTCTTTTTTCTCTATCACGATTTCTTCATTAATCATATTATTTTTAGGCTTAAACACCTTTTAATTATTTAATTTGTAGATTTTGTTTAACAATTAATTCTGCACCATCTATTGATCGACCTTCTTTGATGGCTTTTTTAATTGCAGTCTTATCTACTGAGACACTTACTATTTCTTTAGTAAACTCTTCTGGGATAATAGAGTCATCAAGAATTGAAACTGCTTCTGATTTTCTAAATGACAATTTAGCTACTTCCGTTTCTAGTTCTTTTGTCTCTGTTTTCAGTAAAGTGTAAGAAAGGTAATTCTTCATTTTTTCGCCTCTAAGGTCATATCCCTTCTTCAAAGCAGTCAATCTATCAATCTCGCTCTTAATCGCCTCAGAAGTCAATTCTAGGCTTCTGCGATACCTTACAATGTTATTAGCTTTCTCTTTAAAGTCCATTTTAATAGAATCGAGATATTCTGTGAGTGTTTCGTCATCTTGTTCCATCTCTTCAACTTTCATTAAAGCCTCCGAGATTTCATATAAGCTTATTTTATCCATGTTTTTAATTTAATTTATTAGTTCAAATGCACTTATTGGAATCACAGTTAGCTTGGGCGTGTTTCCAAATTTCTTACTTGGATAGTTTAATGCTCGACCTTTAGACATTTTATATATCCCTGGAAATGTTCTCTCTCCGTTTAGGTTTTCATATAGGATTTCTACTTCTAGGTCTTCCTTTATTAATGAAGTTTTTATTCCTACGCTTTGGGTGTTAAATATAGGGACTCTAATTTGTACTTTCATCTTTTTTTTCTAATTCAATTAAAGTTTGTTCTTCTACTACATTAGCCCATCTTTCGTTTTGTTCGTGTTCTATTTCTTCTGGGTCAAATTCTTCTATTCCACAATGTTCTTTACAGTCTGGGCATATCATTAGGTCTTCTGCTTCGCCCATATCTGCTCCACAACAATTTGATATTTTCATATAATTTTATTTTATCCATTTTAAATCCACCAAACTCATCATATTCTACTTTCATATTATTTCTTTAACAATTTAGCAATATGAGCTTCAGAGTCTTGGATAACCTTAACAACATCTTTTAGCACTTTCATTTTGTTGTCTTTTTGTCGGCTAGGAGCGTTTTGAACCCAATCATTGAGCATTGACTCCAATGAAGCGAAGTATCCATTGATTTCCCACTTAAAACCTATCCCTTTTTTTCCTTGGAAATCTCCTTTAGGAACTTTAAGCTCAAGTGTGTAGTTATTGTCTTCACATTTGAATCTTGTTTCTTCATCTATTTTTATATAATTCATAATTTTTTTTATCGGAGACAACGACACTCTATCCAAAGGGCTTCAAATAAAGTGTCTGTGTCTTACCCTTTTAATTAAGTTCTTCTTCTTGTGCTGAGATAAAAGCGTTTGGATATTTGTTTATATCTCTTAGCTCTAGGTCTTCTTTCTTCTCCCATTGTTTCATTGATCCTATCCATTCTAGTCTTCCGTTAGGAGTCTCCCCACAGATTTGAAGTCCTGCTTTGAAGTTGTCTTGTAAATCTCTTGCTTTTGTTATTTTCATAATTGTTCCTTTCTAGCTTTAGTTTGTTATATTATTACTACTATTAGATACTATCAAATATTTCATTACTTGTCAAGTCCTTCTGTGGATAGCTTTTTAAACCTATCTCCTAGAGAGCCTATAGACTTTCTTTTAAGGTTAGTATGATCCATTACTGATTTAATGTTTTTTATTTCTTGTGTTTCCATTATAAGAGTTCTTTATTTTTATAAATATTTCCCATAATTTCAACATTATCTCCAATACAGAAAGTATCAATTAAATCTTCTTCTGTTGCATCTAAAAACTTTCCTTTAAACCCTCCATCTCTGAAAATTACTTCCCCAGACACTGTGGCATAAACTCCTCTAACCAAATCCCCCTCAAATATTTCTTCTCCTTTAGCATCCTTCATCCCTGTGGACATAAAAATATCCTCTGCGTTTCTAACTCTTCTTTGCATTTTAGGGTCATCCACTAATCTAGTCAATGAAAAGTATGCAAATATTTTTAAATCTTCATCCCAAATTCTAAATGTTGGTGTCTTCATTTTTTTATTTTTAATATTTTAATTTTTCTTTTAACTCCTTTAACTTTTCCTGTCCTTTTTTTCTATCCTCTGGTGTCAATTTTTCTTTCCACACTATTTGAGGATTTTCTAATTGCAAAGCTTTCCTTTCTTGTAATTGAACAAGTTT